>Ga0307408_100001049_pt1 | contig 21211 bp, 16 predicted proteins | sample 322Cmetagenome_FD_202116 | JGI IMG/M metagenome (GOLD analysis project Ga0307408, IMG submission 202116) | Maize rhizosphere microbial communities from greenhouse at UC Davis, California, United States - 322HYB-C-3 | ecosystem: Host-associated > Plants > Roots > Rhizosphere > Soil | place... | reverse complement strand
TACCTGCACTTCGTCGGCGGGGCCGACCTCGTTGGACTCTTCCGCATTCTGCCGCTGGTGTTTAGCTGCCTCTGCGTGCTGGCGTTCTACCTCCTCGCCCGGGACCTCGCCCCGACGCGAGCCACAGTCATCGCGTCGCTCGTGACGTTCGCGGTGCTGCCCAGGAGCTTCCTGTGGCTGATCATGGGAGGCGGGCTCACGCGATCGATGGGATTCTTCTTCGCGATCCTCGCGCTGTGGCAACTGCATCGGGTGTACAGCAGTCAGATGTGGCGACACGTCGCCTGGGCGACGCTGTTTGCCTCGCTCACGGTGCTCAGTCATCTCGGAACCGCGCCATTCGTTGCGTTCAGTGCGGTGTTGATGCTGCTGTCGTTCGGACGAACGTGGCGCAGCGTTCGGGCATCGCTGGTGGTCGTCGCGGGGACCGTCGTGCTCACGTCGCCGTGGTGGGCGAGTGTCGCCGCGACGCACGGGTTCGCCCCGTTCATCGCCGCCGGCGCGACAGGCGGCACGGTTTTCGGCACGCATCGCGGCGAGGCCCTCACCAAGCTCGCGTTCTTCGGACTCGGCACGGCGGAACCATTGTTCCCCCTCATCGGTGCGCTGGCGATCCTGGGCTCGTTCGCAGCGCTCACCCGCCGCGGCGCGTTCCTGCCGCTCTGGTGGCTCACAATCATCCTCCTCGATACGCGAGCCGGCGCGACATACGCATCGATTCCGGTGGCGCTGCTCGCCGGTCTCGCCATCACCGAGGTGATCGTGCCCATCATCGCGCGGCCGCCGCTCTGGAGCGGTTCGGCCTCCGACTTCGCGCAGCGCGGCGGGTGGGAGACCGTCATGCGTGCACCACGACGGCGTCAGTGGGCCGTCTCGGCGGTGCTGTTCGTGCTGATCGGATATGGCGTCGCGTCGTCGGTCGTTCGACGCCCCAGCCTCGGGGCCGAGGGCCGCTACCTGACGAGCCTAACGACTGCCGATCGGGTGGCCATGTCGTGGGTCGTGCGGCACACGCCACCGACCAGCCGGTTTGTCATTATGGTCGGCGGCGCGGCCGGCGGGTGGTGGGCCGACCGTGTCGGTGAGTGGTTCCCCGTGTTGGCCCGACGCGTGAGCGTTGCCACCGTTCAGGGAACCGAGTGGCTCCCGGCGGGCACGTTCGAGAATCGGGAGCGAGAGTACGATCGCCTCCAAGGATGTGCCGTGTGGGGAGTGACTTGTCTCAACGAGTGGGCGCGGACGAGCGGGCGTTCGTACACGCACGTCTACATCCCGAAGACACTCGCTTTCCCCTGCTGCGGACCGCTCGACAGCGCGCTCCGCCACGACCCCACGTACCGGCTCCTCTTCGACGGGCCAGGAGCAAGCATCTACGAAGTTCGCGAGCCGGCGCTGTGGTAGTTCGAACGGTGAGATTCTAAGGGCGCTGGATTCCGAACGGCGCCAATCCCAGAGGGCGCCAATCCCAGAGGCCGCAACCGCCAAGGGCGAAAAGAGCGCCGTTTTCGTCGTCTGGAATTTCGCGCCGTTCGGGATTGGCGCCGTTCGGGATTGGCGTCGTTCGGGATTGGCGTCGTTCGGGATTGGCGCCTCACGCCTTTGCGCCCTTTCGTAGTTGCGCCCTTTGCCGTAGTGAGGAAGTCGTACAAACTTGACCGGGCTGATTGACGGTTGTCGTCGCGGTGGGTAGCGTGCTCCGCGAACATACCCCGGGACGATGTCCATCAATCGAAGAGACTTCCTCAAGACATCGGCGGCGGCCGCCGCCGTCGCTGGTGGTCGCGCCGCCACTGGTGCTCCCCTGACGAACGCGCTGGTCGCCCCGATGATCGCGGCCCCGCGCGCCGAGTCGTACGTCGAAGACCTCGCGCTCGAGGCGCTCAACGCCGCGAAGGACGCCGGTGCGAGCTACGCCGACGCGCGGATCGGCCGCTACCGGCGCCAGGGCATCAACACCCGCGAGCGACAGGTCACCGGCGTGAGCGACTCCGAGTCCTATGGGCTTGGCGTACGGGCTCTCGTTGGCGGCTCCTGGGGATTCGCCGCCACGAGCACGATGACGAAGGAAGGCGTCGTGGCCGCCGCGACGGAGGCCGCGCGGCTCGCGCGGGCCGCGCGCACGGTGCAGAAGCGCCCGGTGGAGCTCGCCCCGACGCCCGCGGTAAAGGGCACATGGAAGACTCCCATCACACGCGACCCGCTCGAGGTGCCCATCGAGGAGAAGGTCGCGCTCCTGCTCGCGGCGAACGAGGCCGCGCTCAAGGTGCCGAAGGTCCGCTTCGTAAACTCGGGGCTGCAGTTGCTGCGCGAGGAGAAGACGCTCGCGACCACCGACGGCACGCTCGTGACCCAGACGTTCGTCCGCGTCGGCCCGTCGTTTACGGCGACCGCGTTAGGCGACGGCGATTTCCAGAGCTACACCGAAGAGCTCGCCCCTCGCGGCTCGGGGTGGGAGTACGTCGAGTCGCTCGGCATGCCGGCGAACGCCGAGCGGTGGGCGTCGCTCGCGGTCGAGAAGCTGTCCGCGAAGTCCGTGGAGGTCGGGCGCTGGGACCTCATTCTCCACCCTACCAACCTCTGGCTCACGATTCATGAGTCGATCGGCCACCCGACCGAGCTCGACCGCGCCATGGGCTACGAGGCCAACTATGCCGGCACGAGCTTCGTCGCCCCACCGGCGAAAGTGATCGGGAAGCTCAGGTACGGCCCCGAGTTCATGAACATCCAGGGCGATCGCACTCAGGAGGGATCGCTCGCTCGCGTCGGATGGGATGACGAAGGCGTCGCCGCGGACCGGTGGCTGATCATCGAGAAGGGCCTGTTCAAGGATTACCAGACAACGCGCGAACAGTCGGCATGGATTGCCAAGCTCACCGGCGTTACCCGGTCGCATGGCTGCTCGTTCGCCGACTCGTGGTCGAGCGTGCAGTTCCAGCGCATGCCTAACGTCTCATTGCTGCCGAACGAGAAGGACGTCTCGCTCGACGACATCATCACCGCGACGGATCGCGGGATCATCATCCGGAACCGCGGCTCGTGGTCGATCGACCACCAGCGCTACAATTTCCAGTTCTCCGGCCAGACGTTCCACGAGATTCGCGGCGGGAAAGTCGTCGGCATGCTCAAGGACGTGGCGTATCAGGCCAACACCCCGCAGTTCTGGAACAGCATGGACATGATCGGCGGGAAGTCGACCTACTGGTTAGGCGGCTCGTTCGGGGATGGCAAGGGCGAGCCGGGTCAGTCGAACTCCGTGAGTCACGGCTGCGTTCCTGCCCGCTTCAAGCAGGTGAACATCGTCAACACGGGGAGGAACGCCTGATGGCCAGTCGTCGCGTTCCCTCGTCGCATGAAGCCCCGCGTTCTCTGTTCGGTAGCCTGGCGCCGCCGCTCCTCTCCCGTGAACAGGCGAAGGCACTCACCGACAAGGTGTTGTCGTTCGCCAAGGCAGACGAGACGCGCGTCGTCATCGCGAGCGACTGGAGCGGCAACACCCGCTTCGCTGGCGGGGAGATCACGACGTCGGGCGGTATCACCGACACAACGCTGAGCGTCGTGAGCACGACGGGCAAGCGTCGCGCCTCGGTGTCGTCGAACGTGTTCGACGACGCGGCACTGCGTCGGACCGTCGATCTGGCGGAGCGCCTGGCGAGGCTTGCGCCCGAGGACCCGGAGATCATGCCGGAGCTTGGGCCGCAATCGTACACGCCCGTCGACAGCTTCATCCAGGCAACCGCGGATCTCGGTCCCGAGGCGCGCGCGGACGCAACGAAGCGCGTCATCCAGCGTGCGGGCGAGGTAGGCAAGCCGGCCGGCGACGTCTTCGTCGCCGGATTCCTCGAGGCGAACGCCGGGGCGCGCGCGATCGCCACGAGCACAGGGCTGTTCGCGTACCACCGCTCCACGGACGTCAATCTGTCGACGACCGTGCGAACGCCCGACGGAACCGGCTCCGGCTGGGCGTCCGGCGGCGCCCGCGACTGGGCGAAGCTCGACCCTGCCGCGTTAGGCACCACCGCCGCGCAGAAGGCGGTGGCCTCCCGGAACCCCGTGGCGATCGAGCCCGGAATGTATACGGTCGTGCTCGAGCCTCAGGCGGTGGCCGACCTCGTGCCGTTGTTGGGCGGCGCGTTCACCGCCCGTGCGGCGGACGAAGGACGCGGCACGTTCTCCAAGCGGGGCGGTGGCACCCGGCTCGGCGAGAAAGTGATGGACGAGCGCGTCACGATCTACTCCGATCCGGCGGATCCGGACCTCCTCGCGCAGCCGTTCGACGCCGAAGGGCTGCCGCTCGAGCGCCGTGTGTGGGTCGAGAACGGCATCCTGGCGAATTTCTCGTACTCACGCTTTTGGGCACAGAAGCAGGGGAAGGAGCCAACTGGCGCGGGAGGCGGCGGTGGCGGCGGGTTCGGCGGCGGCTTTCCCGGCGGCCTCAAGATGGCCGGCGGCACGAAGAGCACCGACGAGCTCATCGCGGGGACGCAGCGCGGCATCCTGGTCACGCACTTCTTCTACATCCGCTTTCTGGACCAGCGCACGGTGCTCGTGACGGGCCTAACGCGAGACGGAACGTTCCTGATCGAGAACGGGAAGATCACGAAGGCGCTCAAGAACTTCCGCTGGAACGAGTCGCCCCTGTTCATGCTGAACAAGCTCGAGGAGCTCGGCAGGGCGGAGCGAACGGCGGCGGGTCAGGTAATGCCGAGCATCCGAGTGAAGGATTTCAATTTTACCTCGTTGTCGGACGCGGTCTAACGAAATCCGACAGCGACAGGAAACAACTGACAAACTGAAGTCACCCCCCTCAAACCCGCATGGCTAAGGCTGCCTCTCTCATCTATCGCGCGATAAGACCTTAGTGGTCTGTCGGCGCCGTCCGGCCTCACTTATTTGAAGAGACGCCTTCGCTGTGAGGACCCGCGTATGGCCACCCTACTGGACTCAATCACCTCGCTCGCCACGCCTGCGGTCAGCCGGATAGCGCAACGTCTCGGCGAATCCGACGCGACGGTATCGCGCGGCCTGCAAACCAGCGTTGCATCCGTGCTCGGCGGATTGCTCACCAAGAGCACCGACGCCAGCGCTACACACCGCGTCTTCGACCTGATCACGAGTCGTGACAACGCCCCCGGTCTCGTGGATGACGTGAGCAATCTCCTGGTCGGAATGTCTGCGCCGAGCACCTCGGGGATCGGCGCGTCCCTGCTGTCCAGCGTCTTCGGAAACCGCGTCAGCAGCGTCGGCGAGCTCATCGCCCGAACTGCGGGGTTCAAGAATCCGCAGTCCGGCGCGTCGGTTCTGAGCCTGGCGGCGCCATTGGTGCTGGGCTATTTCGGCAAGCGAGTGCGCGACGGCAGCCTCAGCATCGGGAGCCTAACGACCCTGCTCGCTGGCGAGCGAGACAGCATTCTCGCCGCTGCGCCTGCGGGACTGAGCTCTCTCGTGGACATGGCACCCAGCGGCGCCCGGCCCGCCTACATCGAGCCGCCGCAGCCCACGCCGGAACGTGATCGCGCCGCCTACGCCGGTGCGGTATCGCCGCCAGCGCGAAGCAATCGATGGCTGTGGCCGCTGCTCGCGCTCGCAGCGCTGCTGCTAATCTGGTTCACCATGCGCGGACGGGGGTCGGCCGTTCCGGCAGCGGTTGACAGCGCGGTGGCCACGGGCAGCGTGGCGCTCGATACCGCAGCGGCTCGGACGGGGGCGGCTGTGTCGGCAGCGACTACGGCCGCGAGCGACGCCGCCAATAGGCTCGGTGCGTTCGGCAAGAAGCTGCTTCCCGGCGGCGTCGAGCTCAACGTCCCCGAGCGGGGGATCGAGTCGAACCTGATCGCGTTTATCACGGACAGCTCGCGGCCGGTGAATGACACCACGTGGTTCAACTTCGATCGACTGAATTTCGCCACGGGGTCGGCGTCGATCCTCCCGGAGTCGGAAGAGCAACTGAACAACATCGCCGCCGTGCTCAAGGCGTATCCCGACGTCAACGTGAAGGTCGGCGGCTACACCGACAACACGGGGGACGCCGCGGCAAACCGCAAGCTGTCACAGCAGCGTGCCGATGCCGTTAGGCAGGCGTTGATCGGCAAAGGGATCGGCGCAAAACGCATGGTCGCGGAAGGGTATGGGTCCGATCACCCTGTCGGCGACAACGCAACCGAAGAAGGCCGCGCCATGAACCGGCGCATCGCGCTACGGGTGACGAAAAAATAGCTGAGCGACCATGGTCGCTCCGAGGACGGTTCGTAGTCATCCTGAGCCGTCACGCGAGTTGTCATCCTGAGCCGTCAGGCGAAGGATCGCGATCGCCCCGAAGGAGGGCCCTCTATCGGGCGAACTGGGATTCCTCGCTGCGCTCGGAATGACAGTGCTCTCTCTCGGGATGATCGCGATCCCTCGCTTCGCTCGGGATGACTACAGGCCCGTGCGCGATGGAGGATTGGCGTTATCGCGCCACGAATTGCCACTTTGCACGCACCACGGCCTGGACGACGAGCTCACCCGTCTCGATGGGCGTCGGTGCCGGTGCCGCGCCGCTCACGGCCGACGTCAGCACGACGGTCTCGAACGGGCGCGGCAGTCCAAACGGGTCGATCGTGAACTCGATCATCGGACCTAACGACCCGCCCGCCGCCACGGCAGCCGCCTCGGCCTCGGCCCGCGCCTTTGTCACCGCGTTCGTGATCGCCTCGCGGCGCGCCGTATCCGTGCTCGACGCGAACAGGCGGAGCGCACCGATGTTCGTCGCGCCCGCGCCGAGCGCGGCGTCGATCACCTTGCCGATTGCCTCGATGCTCCGGATCTCGACCTGCACCATATTGCGCGCGCGGTAACCCGTGACCTTGGGTGCCTTACCGCCCGAGTACTCCGGGTAGACGTTGTATTCCCGATGTGCGGATCTGCGCCGCTGCGACGCCGGCCGCCTTCACCGCATCGACGATGCGGGCCTGCAGCCGAGCGTTGTCGGATGCCGCCGCTGCGGCCGTTTCCCCCTGAGTCTCCAGCGCGACGCTCAGCATCGCGCGATCCGGGGTGATGCGCGACTCGCCGACAGCGCTCGCGGCAATGTTTGGCGGTTGAGGCCCGCTCGGCGCGGACACGGCCTGCGCCGATGCCGGCACCGTGATCAGTGAAAGGCCGCCTGCTAGCGCGAGACCACCGAGGGAACGAATCAGCGTGTGCATGATGCCTCCATGGGTAAATGAACCTCCCGATCCTATGGAGACGTCGCTCGCCGGGTTGGTTGCACAGGCCCCGGGCCCGATCACTGGAGGACGTTAGGCTTCCGCGACCGCAGCGGCGAACCGACGAATGCGTGCCTCGTCCGTTTCCTCCCACGCCGCCTCATCCTGCGGGAGCGCCCTGCGAACCTTCACGCCCTCGCGGAGCGCCGGCCCGTGGCCGCGCGTGAGGCGTGTCAGGCGGACGTGTACCTCACGGACCCCCGTTGTCGCGACGATGTCCTGGACGTTCTCCTCACGCACGCCGCCCCCGGCCATCACCACGAGGCGGGCCCCAGCTTGCCTCACCAGTGCCGCGAGCGCGTCCGCTCCCTCTCGCGCCGTGGGCGCACCTCCCGAGCTGAGGACTCGGGTGGCACCTGCGGCAACGAGCCCCTCGAGGGCCGCGGCGAGATCCGGAGCGAAGTCGAACGCGCGGTGGAACGTCACCGGGAGACCGCAAGCGGCATCGACCAGCGAGCGCGTTTGCTCTTCGTGCAGCGACCCATCGGGGCGCATCGCCCCGATCACGACGCCGTCGACGCCCAGTCCGCGCGCCACGACGATGTCCCGCCGCATCACGTCGAGTTCGGAGTCGGAGTACACGAAGCCCCCGCCCCGCGGCCGGATGATCACGAACAACGGGATCGAGACGCGCTCCCTGCACGCCGCGATCATCCCGGCGCTCGGCGTCGTGCCACCGTCGGAGAGTGCATCGCAGAGCTCGAGGCGGCCTGCCCCGCCTCGCTGGGCGGCTAGCGCGGACTCGACCGAATCGACACACGCCTCGACGAGGACCGCACCGGAGCCGCTGCCGTGCGATCGCGTACGGTCACCCACGCATCACCGCTGGCCGGGCACGAACTGCCAGCGCACGTGGACGACGGCGTTCACGGTTATCTCACCGGACTCGACGGGCGTCGGTGCGGCCATCCTGGCTTCCATGGCCATCCCCGTCAGCCTCCCCTGCAACGTGATGGGCTGCGGGACGCCGAATGGCTCGGTCGTGAGCTCGAGCAGAGCGCCTAACGACCCACCAGCTGCCGTGGCGGCGACCTCCGCGTCCGCACGCGCTTTCGCCACCGCCTTCTGCAGCGCCTCGCGACGCGCGGCGTCGGTGTTGGACGCATAGAGGCTGAGCGCGCTCAGGTTCGTCGCGCCGGCGGCAAGTACCGCGTCGATCACTTTCCCCACCGATTCGAGATTGCGGATCTCGATCTGCACGGCGTTTTGCGCGCGGTATCCCGTGACTCGCGGCCCCTTGCCACTCGCCTGCGCGTACTCGGGGTACACGTTGTACCCCGACGTACGAATCTGCGCCGCTGCCACGCCCGCCGCTTTCACCGCGTCGATCACGTGCGCCTGCAGCTTCGCATTCTCGGCCCCGGCGGCTGCAGCGGTTTGGGCCTGCGACTCCACGGCGACGCTGAGCATCGCCCGGTCGGGCACGACCGACGTCTCACCAACCGCGCTCGTCGAGATGCTTGGCGGGGGCGGTGTCGGCGAAAGGGGTGTTACGGACTGAGCGGTCACCGGAAGTGCGGCGAGAGAAACGGCGAGAAGAGGAGCGAAGCCCAGAGCGGCTTCGCGAATGAACGCATGCATGGATCGCCTCCATCGGTAGCAAGCACGAGAAAACCTAACTACCGATGGTACACCTGACGCGCCCACGGTGCCGCAACCGCGGTTCAAACTGATGACTGACAACCAATGACCCACGACCGATTACCGATAACTCGCCATGCATCACGAGATGTCATGTCGAGTTGTCGGTTGTGGGTGATGGGTCATTCGTAATCGGTCATCGGTAGGAAAAGGCGCCTACATGACACTCACAGGAGTGAACCTCACGCCCCGCAACTTTCGCGCGCGGAAGAACGTGTACACCGCGGGCCTCACGATGATCCGCCGGCTGGCCAGCGAGCGCTTGCCGTGCACCGGCCGGGCCCACTGCCCGGTCCCGAATCGCTCGGCGGTGCGCGCAAAGTCCGGCATCCGCACGACGCTTTCGCCAACGTACGCGGGAATGAACGGCTCAGCCGCCGCGTCGAACCACCCGTCGCAGCCGCAGGTCGCGCATGGCGCCTCGGTGCCCGTGCGGCCTCGCACCAGCCCGCGTGCCGCCGCGATCATCGGCGGCATCGGGTGCTCGATGAGCAGCTGGCGCCATGGCAGCCGATGGCCCTGCATGTCGACGACGTCGCCGAACGCGAGCCCCGTGAACCCCGCGGCGTACATCTCCTCGGCGAGCGAGTCGTGCACGAGCACGTCGTCATCGATCGAGCCGAGCAGACCGCTCTTCGGAATCTCCTTGCCGGTGATAATGAGCGGCGATGTCTGCCGGAGGCCATCACCACACGACGGACAGGCACCGGATACGTCGTAGGTCATGCCGGGTCGCGGATGGCCTTCATGGCTGTGATGAATCCACACGAACATGTGCAGGAGCCGCGCTGCCGAGAGCTCGCGCGCGGTTGGTTCGAACACGCGGTGTACAGTGGGCGCCGGGAGTGCCTGCAGTCGTGCCGCGAGGCCGAGCTTCGAAACCGTGTCTTCGTTCGGGAGGCAGAGCTTCTGGAAACCAGCCAACAGCGTCGGATCGACGACGACATCCAAGAGGCCCGCTTCGAGGAACATCTGCTGCGCGCGGGCGCGGTCCTGTGGAAGGTAGTTGTATGTGACGTAGATCTTTTCGGGCACGTGACGCAGGGCAGAATTCGCGGTCCCGCGGCGGACGCGTCGCGGGTATTCCAGCGACGAAGAGGAGACGGCGGAGGAAACGCGTGTCGCTTCCAAAAGCTGTCACACCACGAGCCCCTCTGAGACGGCAGACGGCAGAGAACTGAAGACCGCAGAAGGCAGAAGGCAGATGGCAGAGAACAGCGACTATCTGCCATCTGCCTTCTGCCATCTGCCTTCTGAATCGTCTGCCCTTTGCCGTCTTTATCAGGCTCGTGCCACAAATGGGCCCGTTAGGCAGCGCACTTACGCTCTTACCGGCTCCGCTGCCGACGCGACTCGTTGTCCACTCGGCCGGAACAAGATCGCAAACACCACCAGCACGATCAGCGCCCCCACCGACGGCACGATCCAGATCGACCGCCAGTCATGCGTCACCGTTAGGCACGTCCGCGCCGCCGCGCCGGCCGCGTCGCACGCCGGGTTCGGCGTCGTGAACCGGTTCACCACCGTACCGGACACGAACGCGCCAATGAAATACCCCACGCCGTTCGTGACGAAGTTGATGAACCCCTGCGCCGCCGCGCGGATCCGCGCACCCGCCTGCTCATCGGTGTAGATCTGACCCGCCACGAAGAAGAAGTCGTAACACACCCCGTGCAGCAGAATCCCGATATAGATGAGCCACATCCCATCCGATGCGTTCCCCTGGCTGAACGCGAAGTAGCGGAGCGCCCACGCCAACATGCCCACGAGCATGATCATGCGAATGCCCGCTCGCTTGAGCGCGAACGGCAACAGGAGCATGAACCCGATCTCGGACATCTGGCCGAACGTCTGGATGAACGCCGGCTCCGGTGCGCCAATCTCGTTCAGGAACGGGTTCGCGAACGTGTAGTAGAACTGGAGCGGGATGCAGAGCAGGAACGATCCGAGCACGAATATCAGGAAGTCCTTGTGCTTGAGCAGCTGCAGCGCGTCGAGGCCTAACGCGTCGCGCGCGCTGAACTTCGTGCCCGCCCCCTTGGGCGGCGTGTGCGGCAGCACGAGCGAGTAGAGTCCGAGCACGAGCGACCCGATGGCCGCGACGCGCATCGGCAGCGCCAGCGCATCGGCCTTCAGCACTTTTCCGATGATGATCCCCGCCACGATCCAGCCGATCGTACCAAGCACGCGAATCAACGGGAATTCCTTCGCCGGGTCGGTCACGTGGTGGAACGAGATCGAGTTTGTGAGTGACAGCGTCGGCATGTAGCACAGCGCGTACAGAATGAGCAGCGGGTAGAACGTCGCGAACGTCTGCTGTGTCGAGACGAGGTAGAGGAGCGCCGCGCCGACGATGTGCAGCACCGCGAGCAGCTTCTCGGTTGCGAAGAACCGGTCGGCCACGATGCCAACGAAGAACGGCGACACGACCGCCGCGATCGCCGTCGCGCCGTACGCGAGCCCGACCTCCTGCGCCGAGAAGTTCAGGGTCTGCGAGAGGTAGGTCCCCATCGTGACGAACCACGCCCCCCAGACGAAGTACTGCAGGAACATCATGGCCGCGAGCTTCACCCGTGTGGTCATGGCAGCGTCCTGAGCTTGATGTTGCGGAGCGCGAGCGCTCCGTCGTGATCACCCTGAATCGCGATGTACCCGCTCTTCGCCCGGCCATAGCTCGGCCAGTCCTTGAACTTGCTCGCCTTGACTTTCGCCTCCCAATCCGGACTCCACAGCTCGTACTGCACGACCTTCTGCCCGTTCAGCCAATGCTCGACGTGCGCGCCGTTCACGACGATGCGCGTCGAGTTCCACTCGCCCGCCGGTTTCACGATCCCCGCCGGTGGCGGATACAGCGCGTACGCCGCCGCAGCGCTCGTCAGGCGACTGTTGCCATCCGGCGCATTCGCGTCGTCGAGCAGCTGATACTCCGGCGCACTCCAGTAGATATGGTCATACTCCTCGGTCCCGCGGTAGAAGACGCCGGCGTTACCGCCCTTCGCGATCTTCCAGTCGAGCGCGAGCTCGAAGTTGGCGAATTGGTCGCCGGTCATGATGTCGCCGACGCTCCCGTCCTTCGTCAGCGTCCCGTTCTCGGCGCGCCACCCGTTAGGCACGGTCTGCGATTTGTACCCACGCCAGCCCTTCGTGGTCGTACCGTCGAACAACAGCCGCCACCCGGCAGTGCGTTCGGCTGTGGTTAGCGTATTCGGCGCGGGCGTGCCCTGCTTGGCCGTCGCGGCGGCACCGACCGCCGCGCCGACGCGGGCCCCTCCCACTTGAGCGTACCCAGCGACCGCAATCGCATTCGCGAGGACAACGGCCGACAACAGTCTTGCTACGACTCGATAGCGCATCGGGCTGCTCGTTTGTGACGGTCGGAACGGAGAGCCGTGCCCTGCGTGGCAGCGGCCCGGGGTTGGAAACGATCGGCTAGAGATGCGCCGCCGCCTGTCAGCCGACAAGGGGGACCGCCGGCCGATCGCCGCCATGGCCACCCTCGGGGGTCGGGTTCGCCGACATTGAACCAGAGCTTGCCCGCGAATTCAGGCTCCGCGTGAGGATGGAATTGTCCTCACGGGTGTGGAACCCAGGTCGCCGGCGGCGCGAGCCGGGCTGAGGCCGCAGGACATCATTGTGAAGGGGAAACGCAGACAGGCGCCCACGACTTGACCGCTACGCGCGACCCGCGGACGCCGAGAGTCGTCTTTTCCAGGAGCCAACTGCCTGGAGACTTCTGTGGTCCGAAGGGGCGTGCTGATATTCGCGGTGGCGTCGGTCGCGTGGCAGCCTGCGTCTGCCCAGAAAACCAGGCCGGCAAGCCCAGCACCCGCGCAAGTCCATAAAACCCGGCCCGGTGCCGACGCGGTTCCCTCGGCCATTGCCCCGTCGCCTGACACGCTCGCGGCGATTTCGCGACGAGGGCGTGCGCTTGCGGCTCAAGACAGCGTTGCCTGGCTCGGTGCTGCCGCGATGACGTCGCTTTCGTTACCTGCGGACAGCATCCGCCGATTGATCGTCCGCCACACGGACGATGGATGGGAAGTCGCGTCCGGCGGGTTGTCCGCCGATGGCGCCGCATACCTCATCTCCGAGATCGCGACGCCCGGGATCCAGGCGACATGGGCGTCAACGCTATTCGACACGCCAGAGGCGGATACTGAGTACTTCGCGAATGCCGCGCGGGCAATCGAAGCATCGATTGCCATGTTCCATCGGCCTGAAGGCCGCCCGTACGTGGCGACAGCGGTTCCGGCCGACGACGGCCCGTGGTGGCTGGTGTACGTCTACCCGTCGCCAACGACAACCGGCTCGTGGCCGCGCGGCGGTGACATGCGGTTTCGCGTATCTGGTGACGGTCGCGTGATCATGGAGTCGCGCCGGCTCCACGACTCGATCACCGAATACAGTGTGCGGACTGCGCGCCCAGCGAGCGCGCTGCTGGACCGAGATCCCGTGGTATCGGGCGATACCCCCGAGGACACGGACGTCTTCCACGTCCTCCAACGCCGCCCCGCCCTTCCAGAGCTCATGCTCGCGGGGAAATACCGATACCGTATCGACGTGGACGGGAGCATCAGGCTCTTACCTAACAACTAGAGAACCTTTTGCTTTGCGAGCGTGTCTCAACGACGCTGCGGCGAAGCTCGTTCTAGACCTGGGTCGATAGCGTTGACCCATGCCGGAGCTTGCGCCCCGCTGCGGCTCCGCCAATGATCATCTGACCCCTCGAGGCTTGGGGGGCGCTCAGCTCAATCCTAGCAGTCGAGCCTCCCAATGATCCGGATCCCGCGCAAGCGCTGGGTCGCGCTGCTCGCCATCATCGCCGCCGGCGCCGGTCTCTCGGCCTGGTACTTCGCCCCCGCAGGCAAGGCGGACGATTCCGCCGTCATCGCGCGCGTGAAGAAGGGCGACTTCCACGTCGTGGTGACCAGCGCCGGCGAGCTGCGGGCCAAGAAGTTCGTGCAGATCCAGGGTCCGCTGAACATGCAGCAAGCCGAGATCTGGCAGACCAAGATCTCGTCGCTCGTCCCCGAAGGCACCGTCGTCAAGGAAGGCGATGTAGTCGCGGAGCTCGATCGATCCGGCATCGCGGCCAAGATGGCCGAGATCTCCCTCGCGCTGCAGAAAGCCGAGGCGCAGCTCACCCAGGCGCAGCTCGACTCCACGCTCAACCTCGCCACGGCACGCGAGGACATGAAGACGATGGAGCTGTCGCTCGAGGAGAAACGCCTCATCAAGGAGCAGGCGGCCTACGAGTCACCGAGCATCAAGCGTCAGGCCGAGATCGACTACGAGAAAGCCACGCGTGCGCTCGCGCAGGCAAAGACCAACTACGTGACCAAGACCCAGCAGGCGATCGCCAAGATGGCCGAAGTCGGCTCCGACGTGCAGCGCCAGCGGAACAAGCTCACGATCGTGCAGGAAGTGTTAGGCAACTTCACGATCAAGGCCCCTTCGCCGGGAATGGTCATCTACGTCAAGGAGTGGAACGGCAAGAAGAAAGGCATCGGCTCGCAGGTCAACGCATGGGACCCCACGGTCGCCACCCTGCCGGATCTCGGCCAGATGGAATCGCTCAGCTACGTCAACGAGATCGATGTGCGGAAAATCGCCGCCGGGCAGAAGGTAACCGTCTCTCTCGACTCCGACCCGACGAAGAAGCTGGCCGGTACGGTGACCGCAGTCGCCAACGTGGGCGAGCAGAGACCTAACGCGGACTCGAAGGTCTTCGAGGTGAAGATCCTCCTCGCCCAGGCCGACACGACGCTTCGTCCCGGAATGACCACGTCGAACGCGATCGAGACGAACACGGTGAAAAACGCGCTCTACGTGCCGCTCGAAGCGGTGGCAGTGGATGGGACGACGCCGTTCGTCTACAAGCGCGACGGCACGCGCGTCACGAAGCAGCAGGTCGAAACCGGGCTCGCCAACGAGAACGAGATCGTCATCGCGAAGGGGCTCGAACGGGATGATCGCGTGATGCTCACGGCGCCCGCCGACCGTGACAAGCTGGAGCTCAAAACGCTGCCCGGGATCAAGCCGCAGCCGCCGCAGCCGGGTCCCGCCGATACACCGTCCACGGCCAAGCCCGTGCCGGTGAAACCGCCAACGCCGCCTAACGCGGTTCCGGCTACGGCGCGCGCCACGAAGTCCTGACCACTCGACCACAGCGTGGCCCCATGAAGGTCCGTGACCTCGCGCGTGTCCGCGGCGAGCTGACCGCGCACGTCCTGTTCAGCGTCAGAACGGCCGTCGAAGCGGTTGGCCACAACACGCTCCGCGCCGCCCTCACCTCGCTCGGCATCCTGTTCGGTGTGGCCTCGGTGATCGCCATGCTGGCCATCGGCAAGGGCGCCGAGGCCGAGATCCTCGAGCAGATGAAGCTCCTCGGCTCGAACAACGTCATCGTCACGCCGCTCGTCGAGCAGAAGGAGGAGAAAGCGAAGGACGAGGGCACGAAGGAGCCGAAGAAGTTCTCGCCGGGCCTGACGGAGCGCGACACCAAGGCGATCGTCGGTGTGGTGCCTAACGTCAATACCGCGAGCGGCGAGGTCGTCTACCAGACCCTCATCACTCGCGAGGGCCGCCGCCGCACGGGCAAGGTCGTGGGCGTCGACACCACCTACTTCGACCTCTTCAACCTCAATGTCGCCGAGGGCAAACGCTTCGCGCCCATTCAGGTGGCCGACGGCGCGCCCGTCGCCATCATCGGGCACAGTGTAAAGTCGCGGTTCTTCACCACCGAGGAGCCGATCGGCAAGCCAATCAAGGTTGGCAATGTCTGGCTCACGGTCGTCGGCGTACTCGAGGACCGCAAAGTCTCGGATCAGACGTCGCAGAAGCTCGGCATCCGTGACGCGAACATGGACGTGTACGTGCCGCTCTCGACGATGTTGCTGCGCTACCGCAACCGCTCGGTCGTCACCGAGCAGGACGTGCAGCAAGCGTCGCGTGAGGGCAACGATGAGGCGAACGGGAACCCCAACGCCAACGAGGACACGGAGCAGCGTGCCGAGCGACTCAACTATCACCAGCTCGATCGCGTGATCGTGCGCGTGAGCGACGCGAAGTACGTCACCGGCGTTGCCGACGTGATGCAGCGTATGCTCTCCCGGCGGCACAACCAGGTGATCGACTTCGAGATCAGTGTCCCGGAGCTGCTCCTGAAACAGCAGCAGCACACGAAGAATATCTTCAACGGCGTGCTCGCGGCGATCGCGGCGATCTCGCTCATCGTCGGCGGGATCGGGATCATGAACATCATGCTGGCGTCGATTCTCGAGCGCATCCGCGAGATCGGCGTCAGGCGCGCGGTCGGCGCCAGTCAGCGAGACATCCTCGCGCAGTTCCTGAGCGAGGCCGTGCTCATCAGCCTGGCGGGCGGCGTGGCCGGCATCATCCTGGGCGGCATCCTGAGCTTCGGGATCGAGCGCTTCGCCAACATCCACACGATCGTGTCAGCGTTCTCCGTGTTCATCGCCTTCGGCGTTTCGATCACCGTCGGCATCGTCTTCGGCATCGTCCCCGCATGGCGTGCGGCGAAACAGGATCCAGTCGTATGTCTGAGATACGAGTAACGCACCCTGCTATCAGCCATCGGCCATTGTTGACGCAGCCATCAGCCATTGCTGACGCAGCCATCAGCCATCAGCCATCAGCCATCAGCCTGACGGCGCTGGTGTGCTTCGTTGCGGCGATCGCGTTGGTCGGCACGGCTCCGCTTCGCGCGCAGCAGCCCATGACGCTGCAGCAGGTCATCGAGCTGGCGCAGAAGCAGGGGCTGCAGGCGCGGGCGGTGACCGACACGCGGGACGCCGCGCGATGGCGAGACCGCGCGTTCAATGCCCGGCTCATGCCGCAGCTTTCGCTCGCGGGTACGCTGCCTAACTACCAGCGTCAAATCATTCCGGTGACCCAGCCCGACGGGTCGACATTGTTTCTGCCACACCGAGAAACGATGTCCAACCTCAACATGGTGTTGTCGCAGTCTCTCCCGATCACCGGTGGCTCGTTCTTCGTTGCGTCCGGTATCCAGCGACTCGACGTGGGTGGCGACCAGGCTTCGCGGCTCTATAGCTCGTCCCCTGTGACCGTTGGGATCAGGCAGGACATCTTCCGGCCTAACGCGCTCAAGTGGGACTCGCGCGAGCAGGACCTCGTGGCCATCACGGCCGACCGGCAGTACCTCGAGGCGCGCGAGGACGTCGCCTTGGCCGCCGCCAATGCGTTCTTCGACGTGCACTCGGCTCGACTCGCGCTCGACAACGCGGTGGCGAAAGTCGCGATCAACGACACGCTCTTCAACCTGAACAAAGGCCGGTTCGAGGTCGGCAAGATCGGTGAGAACGATCTCCTGCAGAGCGAGCTCGCCCTGCTCCAGGCACGCGCGCAGACGGACGCCGCAAAGCTCGCCTTCGATCGAGCCACCGCAGCGCTCAAGCGGCTACTCAGTCTCCCGCCTGACGCGCTGCTCGAAATTACGCCACCAACCGAGATGCCGCTCACAGAGGTCGACACGGCGCTCGCGGTCCAGCAGGCGCTCAAGAACCAGAGCCTGGTCACGAGCAACGAGCTGCAGTCGGTGCAGGCGAAGCGTGCGCTCACCGAGGCGAAGCTCAACAACGGCTTCGGTGCGACCGTCACCGCGACGGTCGGCTTCAATCAGCAAGCAACCGTGCTCGACAACGCCTACCGGGATCTCACCCAACGCCAACAGTACGGCGTGACCGTTCAGATGCCGATCGTTCAGTGGGGGAACCGCAAGGCGCAGGTGGAAGCAGCCAAGGCGGACCAGGATCGCGCCAACGCGACTGCGCGCGCCAGCCGGGACGAAGCGGCCGAGGGTGCCCACTTCGCTGCCCTGCAGCTCGCGCTCGCGGCCCGGAACCTGGCCTTGTCGGCGAAGGCCGACACGGTCGCGGTCAAGCGCTTCGACGTGGCGAAGAACCGCTATCTCGTGGGCAAGATCCAGATCGACAACCTCTACATTGCCCAAGGTGAGCGTGACGGCGCACTCCGCGCGTACATCGACGCACTGCGCGGGTACTGGGTGGCGTACTACGGACTTCGACGGTTGACACTATACGATTTTGCGGTGGGACAACCGATCCGATAGTCGGGAATCGGGAATCGGGAATCGTAGAAACCTCGGGATGCTTCTCTCGCGTAGAGAGGCATCCCGACGTCTTTTTACGTCTCCCATCTCCCGTCTCCCGTCTCCCGTCTCCCGTCTCCCGATTCCCGATTCCCGATTCCCGATGAGCGACCTGCGCGATGGGCTTCGAATGCTGAGGAGCAATCCGGGCGTCTCCCTCCTCGCCACCCTTGCCCTTGCCCTTGGCATCGGATCCACCACCACGATGTACTCGATCACGCGAGGCATCCTCCGTGACCTGCCGGTGGACCACCCTGAGCAGCTGATGCACGTCGCCATGATTGACCGCAACGCGGGCGACGAGTACCTGCGCATCCCGGCGGCCGAAATCGTCGCGATGCGTGAGCAGCAGCGGAGCTTCGAGGCGATCGCCGCGTACGAGGACGAAACAGTCCACTTGGGCGACGCCGACCATCGCGCGCAGCGAACCTCTGCCGGCACGGTCAGCGCCAGTGTGTTCACCGTCCTCCGCGTGTCACCGCTGCTTGGACGTGCGCTCACGAACGACGATGAACGGGCTGGTGCTCCACGCGTCGCCGTTCTGGGATACGAGCTTTGGCAGAATCGTTATGCCGGAGACCACGCGGTGGTGGGCCGAACCATTCGTGTGAACGGCGTCCCGACCACCGTCGTCGGCGTGATGCCCAGGGACTTCGGCTTTCCCGTGAAGGAGCAGCTCTGGATGCCGTTGGCTCTCGACGCACTCCGCGCGACGCCTACCGCTCAGGATGGCCCCGCCTACAATGTCATCGGTCGCCTGCGGAGCAGCGCCACACGCGAGACGGCGGGCGCTGATATCGCGAGCATCGGGCGTCGACTCGCGATCGCGGATCCGAAGGCGCATGAAGGTCGAACACTCGCGGTGCGTCCATTCTCCGACGAAATGATCCCGCGCAAGGGGCGCGTGATCTTCCGCGCGATGCTCATCGTCGTGTCGTTCGTGTTGGTGATTGCGTGCGCGAATGTCGCGAACCTGCTGCTTGCGCGTGCAATCTCCCGCAGCCGCGAGATCGCGGTTCGCATGGCGCTCGGTGCGTCGCCGTCGAGCCTCGTCAGGCAGCTGCTGGTCGAGTCGCTGGCCATCGCGATCCCCGGCGGGATCCTGGGTCTGGCGCTGGCGCGCGCCGGCGTCGCGATCTTCAACGGAACGCTCAGCTTCGACCTGGCGTTCTGGATGCGCGTCGACGTCGACACCGGGGTCCTCGCGTTCGCAACGGTCCTCGTCGTTCTGGCCGCCGTGGCGGCCGGTCTCGCGCCCGCTCGTCAGGCAGCGCGCGTCAATGTCGGCGACGTGCTCAAGGACCAGACGCGCGGCTCGTCGTCGTTCCGGCTCGGTCACGCGACCCGAGCGCTCGTGATCGCCGAGGTGGCGCTGTCGTGTGCGCTCCTCGTGGTCACGGGACTCATGGTGAAGGGCGTGTTGAGCATCACGTCGCGTTATGTGGGCGTGGCTCCGGAACGCGTCGCCACTGGGCGCATCGAGCTCCGCGCGGAGGCCTATCCCGATGCGTCCGCGCGCGCACGCGTGTTCGGCGCGCTCGAGACCCGGGTTTCTTCCGAGCCTGGCGTGACATCGGTCGCGCTGGCGTCCCATCTGCCAGGCAACAGCATCGCGAGCGTGCCGGTCGAGATCGAAGGCGCCCGGTACGACAACCGTGACCTCGTGCCGCGGACTCGAGCGGTCGCCATCTCGCCCGAGTTCTTCCGGACGTTCGGCGTGTCTCTGCTGCAGGGACGGCCGTTCAGTCGCGCGGATCGCGAGGGCGGACCGCTCGTCGCGATCGTGAACCGGGCGTTTGCGGTGCGGTTCTTCTCCGGCGATGCGGTCGGGCATCGGATTCGCGTGAAGGAGAACGGGGACTGGGCAACCATCGTCGGTGTGGCGCCGGTGCTCGGCACCGAGGGCGGCAATGGCGATCGGAACTCGGGCACCGACGCTGTCTACATGCCGCTCGCGCAATCCGACTGGGCCAACGTCGCCGTCGCCGCTCGAACGACCGCCGACGCGACTGCGCTCGTGACGACGTTGCGTGACATCGTGGCGGCGCTCGATCCCGATGTGCCGCTGTACCAGGAAGGCCGGCTCGACAAGGCGCTCGCACAGGCCAGTACCGGCGAGAAGGTGTTTGGTGGGCTGTTCACCTTCTTCGGGCTGGCTGCGCTGCTGCTCTCGGTCGTCGGCCTGGTCGGCGTGCTCGGGTTCTCGGTGAGCCGGCGCACCCGCGAGCTCGGGATCCGCGTGGCGTTAGGCAGCCGGCCGGCCTCGATCCTCTGGCTCGTGCTCCGGGATGGCGTTCTACAGCTCCTCGTCGGCCTGGGCGTCGGCCTTGGCATCGCGGCGCTGGCTGCACCGCAGTTCGGCGAAGCGCTGTTCGAGCAGCGGCCTCACGACCCGAGCGTCTACGCCGTCATCGCGTTGGTTTTGATCGTCGCCGGCGCGCTCGCGGCGATCGTCCCCGCCCGCCGCGCGCTGGGCGTGAGCCCGATGACAGCTCTGCGCTCTGAATAGAACGCCCGGACGACTGGCGACTGGAAGCGGAAAAACGGGAACCGGGAACGGAAGCTCCATGGAGCCTTGGTTCCCGGTTCCCGGTTCCCAGTTCCCGATTCCCTCTGTTCCCGATTCCCGATTCCCGATTCCCGATTCCCGATTCCTACACGTTAGGCCGGCGACCTCGCATGCGCTCGTAGAGTCTCGCGATGAACGGCGTGATCACGAGGGTCGCCGCGATGCGCAGCGGCTGCGTGAGCTTCGTCGCGATGTATGCCGCCGCGAACGTTCCCACGCTGCCCGCCGCACTCGACGGCTGCCAGCCGAGCCGAATAGCAAGCCAGAATGCGCCGAGCACGGCGAAGAAAATCACGAAGTACACGATGACGGCGACGGTGCCGTACTCGGCCAGCAGGTTCTGAATCGTCTTCTTCACGGGCGCCGGGGAACGGAAGGTTCGTAAGATACTCAAAGCTGACGGGGGGGACGGGCGACGGGCGATGGGTAGAAAGCGGACCACCTTCGGGAGGCCTCCTTCGTAAGATGAGCATCCCGAGGGTTTTTCCGTCGCCCGTCGCCCGTCGCCCGTCGCCCGTCGCCCGTCGCCCGTCGCCCGACGCCCGTCGCCCGTCTCCCGCAACCCCGCACCCGCCCACCGCAGACCGACCCACAACAACCCCA
>Ga0307408_100001048_pt1 | contig 21241 bp, 19 predicted proteins | sample 322Cmetagenome_FD_202116 | JGI IMG/M metagenome (GOLD analysis project Ga0307408, IMG submission 202116) | Maize rhizosphere microbial communities from greenhouse at UC Davis, California, United States - 322HYB-C-3 | ecosystem: Host-associated > Plants > Roots > Rhizosphere > Soil | place... | reverse complement strand
TCTCGAACTGGCCGCTGAGCGTGATGCGCTCAAGCAAGACATCGACATCGCCAAGGCAGACATGGAAGCGATGAAGCTCGAGTGGATGCGCACGGCCCGCACGGCTGCCACGGGACGCGAATTTGCCACGTTCACAGGAGTCGGTGGACGGACTTATGAAAACGCCGTCGTCACCCGCGTGACGGATGTGGGCGTTGAATTCCGCCATGACACCGGCACCGCACGTCTCGCCGCGAGCGAACTGACTCCGGCGCAGCATGAGATGTTCGGGCTGGATCGGGAGATCGCCGGTGAGGCGATCCGCCAGGAGAAGGAAACCGCGCTCGCCTATCATTCGAATGTGGATGCGGTGGTAGCCGCCCGGGAAGCCAATGAGGAGAACGACGAGAAGCGCGTGAGCATTGCCGCCGCGTCGAAGCCAGCTCCTCGTGAGACCCCGTCGTTTGCTTCCGCTTCGGTCGAGCCCCGCTCGCGTTTGGCCGAGGCGCCGAGGAGTGTCGGCCGCGTAAGAAGGGGAGGTAGCTCCACGGTCTACTATTCGAGCTACTACTACCGGCCGTATTACTACCGGGGCTACTACGCGCCGGTGCGGCGTTCTGGCCCTGTGGATACGGTGGTCTATGATCCCTATTCCTATTCGAATGGTGCAGCGCGTGTGCCGTCGAGAACCTACAAGTCCTACGGCGGCTCGGGGTCCTACTCGCCCAAGTCGAACTATCCGACGAAGTCGAGCTACACTCCGTCTTACAACTCGCGTTCTTCTTTTGTTTCTCCCTGATGAAATCCGAAATCACCCTGGGCCTCCGTTGTGTGGCGGCCCTCGCTCTTTGTGTCGCCCTGAACTCCTGCGGCGACGATCCGGAACTGGTTCGCAAGCGCGACCAACAGAAAGCTGAAATCAGCAAGCTCCAAGGCGAGCTCTCCATTCTCAAGGAGCGGCTGGACCAGATCCCGCCGGACAAGGCCGTCAAGATCGATGAGCTGAAGGAACAAGCGGAAAACAACCGCACCCAGATTGCCACGCTGGAGTCAGAGGTGGAGGCGCTCGGAAAGGAGAAGGCCGATATCGAGAAGCAGCACCAGGCCTATAAGCGCAAGTACATCGCCAAGTAGGCGTCATCATTTCACCTCCTCGTTTCACCCTCTCATTCCATGGGCTTTTCTGACCTCCTCACCAGCAGCCGTGGTCCCGGTGTCATCGGTACCCTGCTGGCTCTCCTCGTCCTCGTTGGTTTCGGCACCCTCTACATGTTCGTCTTCGACGAAGGATTGCAGGGTGGCAAAAAGACGATCGCCGCCGTGATCCGCGATCAGGACATGGAGATCGACAGTAACAAGATCCAGATCCAGAACGCGAAGGAGCGTCTCGCGGACGCCGAAGTGGCCAAGGCCAGGGCCAAGGAAGCCAACGAGCTAACCAGCCGGAACGAGGTCCTCACCAAGCAGGTCGAAGAACTCACCGCCGCGAAGACCGCTGCCACCGACGCCGTTGCCCAAGCCACCGCGGATTGGGAAAAATACAAGGACGACTATCGCGCTTCCGAATGGGCTTCTGCCGTCGGAGACAAGATGCCTGATATCAAGACGTCTTCCGGTGAGGTCTTCACGAGCGTGGAGATCAAATCGGTGGATCACACCGGCGTGAGGATTTCCCACTCCGGCGGTGCCAAGACGATCAAGCCGGAGGACTTGCCGCCTGATCTCTTCGATCGCTTCCAATTCGATTTGGCCAAGAAGGAGGCCATCGAGAAGAAGGAGGCGGAAATCTTCACTGGCCACACCAACAACGTCGAGATCGCGAACCTCGCCAAGAGCGGCCAGGAGAAGTTGTTGAGCATTGATCGACTGAACCAGGAGGCCTCCAAAGCGGCTGAATCGGTCGAGACGGCCAAGGAGTCCGTGATGCGCTTCCAGTCGGCCATCGATCGCAAGCGCATGGAAATCGCCAGCGAAAGGGCGAAGACCGGTGGCATTAGCCGCGCGCCGCAGATGCAGGAGGAACTCAAGGTCCTCGAGCGGAAGTCTCGCGAGAACCGTGAATCCATCCCCTTGAACAACGATAAGATCACCAAGGCCCGCCGGGAAATTTCGAAGCTCCAAGGCGAGGTCCGCGAGATCAAGGGCAAGATCGATGCGATCAAGAAAGCCCAGGCTGGCGGCGGGCAGGCCCCAGCTCCGACGAACTGATTTTCATGCTCACTGAATCCAGTGACGAGTCCGGGACGGTCGGCCTCCTGGTTGGGATCATCGTGCTCGTATTCGTCGGCGTCTGCTTTTCCCTCATGGCGGACAAGCGGTTCAAGTTTTCGAGTGGCAAGGCCGAGCTCGAGGCCGCCATCACCGAGGAAAGGCACCTGTTGGAGGCCGTGCGCCGGCAGGTAGAGGTCTCCCGCGATGCTTATGAGCAGAAGTCCAAGCTGGCGAATCAGCCTGCCCAGTTGGAGAAGGCGAGGCTCGCTGTTTCCTCCAGTGCCGACCGCATCCGGGAACTGCGCACGCAGGCGACGGACTTGAAGCAGGCGGTGGAGGCGGAGAAGTCGGCGTTCGCCGAATACCGCGCCGCCTTTCGCAAGCAGGTCCGGCAGGCCGCTGCGGGGGAGAAATTGGATCAACTCGAAGTGGTCGGCGGGAAGGTCTACCACGGTGTCACCATCCGCCGCGTGCACGCGGGAGGGATGGAGGTTTCTCACTCGCAGGGGAGCCTGCGCCTTGGTCCGGACGATTTGGCCGATTCCTGGCGGCAGCGTTTCCAGTGGGGTGCGGATGAACTCGCGGTGGCTCCCAAGCCAAAAGTAGCTGCGGAGAAGCCGGACGAGAAACAGCCTGCGGGACGCCAGCAGCCGGTAAAGAAAGATCAGGAGAAGCCCGGTCCCCCGGAAAAGCCAGACAAGCAGTTGAGCAATCTGCGCCGCGACGTTTCGGAAGCGAAGCGCCGTCTCGAGCGCGCCGAGCTGGAAGTTTCCCGCCTCCGCAAAGACGCCGCGGATAGCAAGGTCAAGATGGTGCCTGGCAGCTCGGAAACGTGGAACGAACGGATTACCCGGCTTGAATCCGGAAGCAAAGTCTTCCGGGCTCAATACAAGGAAGCCTGCGGCCGCTTGGCCGCGGTGGCTCCCGGTGATGCCGCGCTGAGCGAGGGCTCCTCCCAGTAAGAAGGAGGAGGCGTATGCTTAGGCGAGTGCCAGGCGCGAATCGCCTTCGAGCTTGGCGGTGAGGGAATCCCAGCCGCCCGGGCGCTGCAGGTTGAAGACGTGCAGGTAAAGTGCCACCAGCTTCGGATCGTAGGTGCCCACCAGTGTATCCACGGCGCCGTCGAGCTTGGCGGCGTCGATGTCGGTTGGCAGGTCGCCGGTCACGGAGCCCTTGCCGTCGTGCTCGATGCCCATCGCATCACAGAACTTCGCCAGCATTTCTTGATTGCCGGCCATGAACCACGCCTGGAGCAGGTGTTCGCCGATGGTGTCGGCCTGCTTGCTCCGCAGCGTCTTCAGGATCCACGCGTATTGCTCTGGCAGCGGCTTCTTCTGGATGAAAACGAGGCGCAGCTTCTTGGTCTGGGCCAGGGTGGCGACGGCGGACTTGTAAACGTTCCGGTCGTGGTCGCGGAACCAGTCGAGCATCTGGGTGGACAGGGCGGGATCGGCGGCGGTGAAGAGTTCGTGTGCTTTCACAATGGAAAATCGGCTGGCAGGGACTCCATGCGATGCCGCTGGAAATGCCAAACACCGATTTGCGCAAAATCCCCGTTCCAACCTCGGTAGGAATCCCACTTGCCGGAGCTTTCCCGCACTTTCTAGTGTCCACGACCATGTCCACCCACCATCCCGAACTCTGGAAGACCCTGCGCTGGCTCGCGCTACTGGTGACCGTGGTGCTGCTCGCGTGGCTCGGCCTGCGGACTTTCGAGCGCGGTGTCGGCGGCACGGTGACTGGCTTGGAGAAGGTCCTCGGTGCCATCACCAACTCGAGCACCCACATCGTGGAAGGCCGCGCGGAGATCTTGGAAAAGTCCGAGATCACCGAACTCGCGCTGGTGGAGATGAAGATGAGCGCCACCCGCACCTTTGAGAATGAGACCTACGTCCTGAAGTATTTTTCCGGCGGCAAGAAACGCCTGATCGTGCGTGGCGAATACCGCGTGACCGCAGGCTACAAGCTGACTCCCGGCGTGTCCCTGCGGATGGATGGGAAGGTGCCGGTCGCGCAGTTCCCCGCGGCGCAGATCTTGTCGGTCGAGCTGATCGACTATCAGCCTTTGAGCGAAGAAAGTGGCTGGTGGAACGGCATCACCCCGGAGGACCGGGCGCAGGTGCTGCGCGAACTCCGCCAGCAGATGAAGATCGAGGCTCAGAAGAGCGGCGTGCTCGACATGGTGGAGAGCACCTTGCGCACGCGCTTGAAGGATTTGTTAGGGACCGAGGATGTGCGGGTGGAGCGGTTGGAGGCGGAGAAGCGGTAATCGAGCTCACTCATCGGCCGGGGAGCCAGGTGCTCCCGCTGTCGCATACAGCTTCGCGCGTTCCCGCCGCTGGATGAAGAGCAGGGCGAAAAACGAGAAGGTGGAAAAGAGCATGGCGATGATCATGCCCTGGATGATGGCGACGGCGAAGATGTCGCTGAAGCTCGCCTTGTCGAACAGTCGGTCGAGAACTGGTGCGATGCCCAGCGGGGTGCCGGAGAGCCTCAGCAATTGCTGGAAGATGAAGAGCGAAGCGAAGCCGCACCATAGGTCCGGAGCGTAAGCGGCTGCTCCGGGGAATGGGACGAATGGCAGCGACGCGATGCTGATCACCATCCGGAATTTCACTCCCGCGCGAATGGCCCGGCTCAATACGTGATCGCTTTGCGTCAGCGGGCCTCTGATGGAGGTGAGGGCGGAGCAAGCGAGAATGAAGGGAACGACTGCGGCTCCCATGGCCAGAAGAGCATTCGGATTCTTCCAGTATTCCAGATGCACGCAGGCAATCACGAAGCTAGGCAGAGCATTCATCGCGCAGTGGATGCTCCAATACCGTAGTTGTCGGGGAAGTACTCGGAGATCGATCGGCATGTCGGGCTTGGATCCACCGGAAAGCAGTGTGCCGGTGAATCCAAGCCTTGATTGTGATCGTGAACCGATGGTGAAGGTTGGGGGAATTATGCGGGCTGAGTGACCTTGCTCCGCAGCGTTCGTGCCGCGGCGACGAGGTTCTCCAGCGATGCCTTGGTCTCTTCCCAGCCGCGGGTCTTGAGCCCGCAGTCCGGGTTCACCCACAGCCGCTCGGCGGGAAGCACGTCAGCCGCTCGCTCTAACAGCGCGGTCATTTCTTCCACCGATGGCACGCGTGGCGAGTGGATATCCCACACGCCGGGACCGACATCCGAGCCGATGCCACCGGCGGTCACGGCATGCAGCGCTTCCATGCGGCTGCGTGAGGCTTCGAGTGAAATGACATCCGCTTCCAGCGCGGCAATCGCTCCGGCCACGTCGTCGAACTCCGCGTAGCACATGTGGGTGTGGATCTGCGTTTCATCGTGGACACCGGCGACCGCCACACGGAAGGCGCGGACGGCTGCATCGAGATAGCTTTCGCGCTCGGCTGCATCCAGCGGCAGTCCTTCGCGCAGACCGGGCTCGTCCACTTGGATGAACTTCAAGCCGGCGGCTTCGAGGTCCACGACTTCCTGCCGGATCGCCAGGGCGAGTTGCAGCGCGACCAAAGCCCGCGGAAGATCATCGCGCACGAAACTCCATTGCAGGATGGTGATCGGTCCGGTGAGCATGCCCTTCACCGGCTTGTCGGTGAGTGCCTGAGCCTTGGCGCTGACGTCCACGGTCATCGGAGAAGGGCGGACGATGTCGCCCCAGATGATCGGCGGCTTCACACAGCGCGAGCCATAGCTCTGCACCCAGCCATTCGCGGTGACGGCGATGCCTTCCAGCATCTCGCCGAAGAACTCGACCATGTCGGTGCGCTCGAATTCGCCATGCACCAGCACATCGAGGCCGAGGTCTTCTTGCAGGCGGATCGTTTCACGCATCGCGGCATCGAGCCCAGCCTCGTAGCCGGCGACATCGAGCTCACCCTTGCGGTGACGTGCACGCAGCCGGCGGATCTCGGCAGTCTGTGGGAAAGAGCCAATGGTGGTGGTGGGGAAGAGCGGGAGCTTGAGCGTCTGCCGCTGGAGCTTGAGGCGCTCTTCGAGGGAGCGGCCACGGTTGGCGGCAGCTTGGTCCAAGCTCGCCACCGCATCCCGCACCTTGCGGATCTTCACGCCCGGGTGAGCGCGACGCGATGCCAGCGCAGCCCTTGCCGCGGCATTGGCATCCGGCTTGGCCTGCTCCGCGGCGACGGCGATCAACTCGCCGACCTTTTCCCGTGCGAAGGAAAGCCATGAGCGCAATCCGGGATCGAGCGAGGTCTCCGCATCCAAGTGATGAGGCACGTGCTGGAGGCTGCACGAGGTGCCCAGCCACAACTGCTTCTCACGGAACGACGCCGCCAGCGCGCGCAGCACCTCGATGTCCGCACGCCAGATGCTGCGTCCATCGATGAGCCCGAGCGAGAGCGCACGCTCTTGCGGGAAGTTCGCATGCAGCCATGGCAGATCCGCTGCGGCGCGCGTGGCATCGATGTGCAGGCCATCGAAGCCCAGCGCGCAAACTCTTGGCAGGGCATCGCCGAGACGACCGAAGGGCACAGCTAACAGCAGCTTCAGAGGTGCGGCTGGACGCAGCTCATCCCACGCTTCTTCGAGGGCCGAAAGCACTGCATCATCCCGACGGCTGGCAAGGATCGGCTCGCTGATTTCCACCCACTCCGCACCGGCTTCAGCGAGCGCTTGCAGCAGCTCGCGATAGACCGGCACCAGTCGGCCGATGAGTGAGAGCGGATCGCCGCCCTCCATCTTCGAAAGCGCGAGGAAGGTCACCGGCCCAATCACCACCGGCTTTGGCCGGAAGCCCGCGGCGATGGCTTCCTTCGTCTCCCGCACCGCCTTGTCCCATGCAAAGCGGAAGCTCTGCTCGGGCTGCAATTCGGGCACCAGGTAGTGGTAGTTCGTGTCGAACCACTTGGTCAGCTCCAGCGGCACCACGTCCGGCGCGCCGCCTTGGCGACTGCGACCGCGGGCCATGCGGAAGTAGCGCTCCAGCGTCATTGGGGACTCCGCCGGTCCGAAGCGCTCGGGGATGGCTCCGAAGGTGCAGGCCAGATCGAGCATGCCATCGTAGAGGCTGAAGTCATTCGTCGTGACAAAGGAGAGGCCGGCCTGCTCCTGCCAATGGCGCAGGCGCAGCTCTTTCGCGAGGTCATCGAGGCCCGCGGCATCGAGCTTGCCGCTCCAGAAGGCTTCGAGCGCCTGCTTCAGTTCGCGCTTCGCGCCGATGCGCGGGTAGCCGGAGACGTGTGTGGTTGCGTTCATCGTTGCGCAGCATGGCGAAATCGATGACATGAAACAAACGAAGGTTCTTCACGGTGATTGGCCGTTGCATTCATGATGGCGGTGTGCGAAGGCTCCCTGGTGCTGGAGATCCGCCACCTCGATTCCCTGATCGCCCTCGCCGAAACCGGCAACCTGACGCGCGCCGGTGAGAAGGTTTCGCTCAGTCAGAGCGCCCTGTCTCACCAGATGCGTGGGCTGGAGGAGCACTACGGCTTTGACCTCTTCGAGCGGAAGACCAGCCCGCTGCGCTGGACCCGTGCCGGCGAGCGATTGCTAGTGCTGGCCTATGAGGTCAAGCGCCTGACCCGCGATGCCGAGCGCGACCTTGCGCGGATCGGGCAGGGGACCGCAGGCACCTTGCGGATCGCGGTCGAGTGCCACTCCTGTTTCGATTGGCTGATGCCGGCGATGGACTCGCTGCGTGAAGGCTGGCCGGACGTGGAGATGGACATTGTCTCCGGGTTCCATCCCGATCCCGTCGGCCTGCTCGATGAGAATCGCGCGGATCTGGTGATCGTCTCCACGGCGAAGCGGCGGAAGGGCATCGAGCATCACGCCTTGTTTGAATACGACATGCCTGCGCTGCTGGCGCACGATCACCCGCTGTTGGAGAAGCCGTATCTAACCGCCCGCGACTTTTCGCTCGAGACGCTGATCACCTATCCGATTCCCGACAATCGCATGGATCTGTTCCGGCAAGTGCTGGAGCCCGCAGGCGTCGAGCCGCGCGAGCGCCGCACCACCGAGCTGACGGTGGCAATCCTGCAGCTCGTGAAGAGCCGCCGGGGGATCGCTGCGCTGCCGCGCTGGGCGGTGCAGCCGTATTTGGAGAAAGACTACGTGGCCGAGATCCCGATCACTGTGAAGGGCCTGCGCGCCTCGCTTCACGCCGCGACCACGCGAGAGGCGGCGGGGCAGGCTTTCATGCAGGAATTCATTGAGACCGTTAGAGTGACCGCGGCAAAGCAGTTCGACGGGATCCGCCTGTTGGCTTGAGGGGCGGGCGATGGCAGGGCGACCCGCTTGCGTCTTGTCAGGCTGGGGCAGCCCGGCTTTCCTCCGAGGCGTGCGATGGCTTGACTGGATCGAACGACGCTTGGAGTGGCTGCACTTTCCGGGACTGTTCAAATACCTGACCTTTCTCGGGGTGATCGCCTATGCCTGCCAGTGGGCACGGCCGGATATTGCCATGCTGCTGGACTTCGACCGGGCGAAGATTCTTTCCGGCGAGGTGTGGCGGGTGTTCACCTTCCTGTTCGCGCCGATGGGGATGCAGCGGTTCACGCCCTTCGGTGTGTTGTTCCTGTTCTTCGCGGTCCAGATTTCCTTCCTGATCAGTGACTCACTGGAGGAGGCATGGGGCACGACGCGGCTGACCCTTTACATCTTGGTGGCTTGGATCGGCTTGGCGGTGGCGCAATTCTTGTTTGATCCCGGTTTGTCGGCCAGCGGGAGCATGCTCTATACCTCGCTGTTTCTTGCCTTCGCGACCCTGTTTCCGCGGGTGGAGTTCTCGATGTTCTTCCTGTTTCCTGTTCAAGTGAGGATCCTGGGGTGGATCTCCGGAGTGCTGCTCCTTCTGAATGCGTTCACGAATCCCGCCAGCCTGGTTCTCACCGTGCCGGCGATGCTACCCTACCTGCTGTGGGTGCTGCCGGATGTGTTCCACGGCCGCAAATCGCTGGTGAAAGCCGCGCACCGTCGCCGCAAGTTCCAGACAGCGAGCCGGCCCGAGGCGCTGGCCTTCCACCGTTGCGAGACCTGCGGGCGCACCGAGCGGGATTCGGAGGACCTGGAATTCTACACGCTTCCGGACGGGAAGGAATACTGCCAGCAGCACCTGCCGCCGCAGAGCTGAGTTTGGTTTGTTTTTTCCCGTGCAATCCGCTCGGCCCTCGCTTCCCTTGCCCGCACATGGCACTCGATTCTGTCACGATCCGCGCTGAATTCCCGATCCTCGCGCAGGAGGTGAATGGCCGCCCGCTCGTCTATCTGGACAATGCGGCGACCTCCCAGAAGCCGCTGGCGGTGCTGGATGCCTCGCGCCGCTACTACGAGGAAATCAACGCCAATATCCATCGCGGCACCCACCATCTGGCCCGTGCGGCGACCTCGGCCCACGAAGCGGCCCGCGAAACGGTCGCCAAGCACCTGAATGCCGCCGAGGCCGCCGAGGTGATCTTCACCGCCGGCACCACGGACTCGATCAATCTGGTCGCTTCCATTTTGACTCTCTCGCCGGGCGACGAGGTGCTGATTTCCACGCTGGAGCACCACTCGAATATCGTGCCGTGGCAGATGCTCTGCGAACGCAGCGGCGCGACGCTGACTGTGATCCCGGTCCTCGACGACGGGACGCTTGATCAGGATGCTTTCCGCAGCCTGCTCTCGGAGCGGACCAAGGTGACCGCGTTCAACTGGATCTCGAACGCCTTTGGCACGGTGAACCCGGTCCATGAGATGACCGCTGCCGCGAAGGCTGCTGGGTCGCTGGTGCTGATCGATGCCGCCCAAGCCGCGCCGCACCTGCCGATCGACGTGCAGGCTCTCGGTGCCGATTTCGTCGCACTCTCCGGCCACAAGGTCTATGCGCCGACTGGCATCGGCGTGCTGTGGGGCAAGCGCGCGGTGCTTGATACGCTGCCGCCGTGGCGCGGGGGTGGCGAGATGATCAAGGAGGTGACCTTCGAGAAGACCACCTACAACGACTTGCCTTTCAAATACGAAGCCGGCACGCCGAACATCGAGGGCGCGATCGCGCTCGCCGCGGCGCTCGACTTTGTCCACGGCATCGGAATCGAGGCGATTTCCGGACATGAGAAGAAGCTGATCGCCGCTGCGGCGGACGGTCTTTCGTCGCTGCCGGGCGTAAAGCTCTACGGCCCGGCTGACCGGGCGGGAGCACTTTCGTTCGCGATCGAAGGGGTGCACCACTACGACCTCGGCACGCTAATCGACCAGATGGGCGTGGCGGTCCGAACGGGGCACCATTGCTGCCAGCCGCTGATGGCGCGCTTTGGCATCACCGGCACCACGCGGGCGTCCTTTGCGGTCTATAACACCGCCGAGGAGGTCGAAGAGTTGGTCAAGGCGGTGGACCGTGCGTGCAGTATGCTACGCTAAAGTTAGAGCTTTGCCTTTGACGGGGGACCGCCAAAGCTCCGGGGCATGAAAGCCCTGCTGCCCCTACTGCTTGGACTGCTTTGCTCGCTGCCGGCCTCCGCTCACATGGAGGTCACGCCGTTTCCGAAGGTGGTGCAGGGCGGCATTCCACTCGCGGGGCTGACGTCCACGGAACTCCACGGATTGGTCGTCTATCGCATGGTGGTTCCGGTGGGCACGTCGCGACTGACCGTGACCACCAATGGCGGCAGCGGAAACCTCGCGCTCTATCTGCGGAAGAATGTTCACCCGGGCTACAATGGTGCGGGTGCCGATTTCGAGTCCGCCTTTCCGGGCACTCGCCAGCGGATCGTGGTGGACGCGCCGGAACCGGGTGTCTGGTTCATTGGCATCCAAGGCACGCAATCCGGCTATACCGGTGTGCAATTGCTGGGGGTGACCAAGCAGGACAAGGGAGCTCCGCCCGCCGTCACACTGACTCCCGATCCGGGCATCTACACCGGCGGCACGGCCTGCACGCTCAAGGCGAAGGGGGCCACGGTGCGTTACACCACCGATGGCAACGACCCGGATGAATCATCGCCGGTCGCGCCCGCCAGCCTGTCCATCACCAGCGACACCACGGTGAAAGCGCGCGCTTATACCCCGAGTGGTGCCGCCGGGCCGGTCGTCGAGGGACTCTATCAGATCCATCCCACCGGTGAGGTCCGCGACTTGGAGAGTTTCGGCGTGGTCCACCACCTCGGTAGTGCGAAAGGAGGACGGCAGCTGTTTCGCATCACAGTCGGCGCAGGGGAAAAGCTCACGGTGCTTGCGGAAGGCGGGAAGGGGAAGACGACGGTTGCCGTTCGCCACGGGAGCATCCCGCCGACGGGCAAGCCTGCCAAGGGCGACACGTCCTTCGTCTACAGCACCACTTCCCGGGTAGTCATTCCCGAGACGGCGGCCGGCGACTACTACATCGCTGTGGACGCCGCCACTGCCTACTCGGGGCGCACGGTGATGGCCTATGCTGCCGGTGACGGCGCGGACTTGATCCCGTGGGGCATCGTGCTCGATCCCTATGTGAGCACGGAGATCTTTGATCCGATTTCGTGCGAAGTGCAGGAGGGCATGATCGATGCCGGCCAGCGCCGCATTCTCCGCTACACCACCGAGATCCGCAATGTGGGAGGGGAGGACATGGTGATGCCGGATCCAGTGGGCAATCCGTTCTTCGAGTATCAGGAGTGCCACGGTCACTATCACTTCAAGGGCTTCGCCGCCTCGCGTCTGCTGGACATGGAAGGCAATGAACTCCGCGTGGGTCGCAAGGTGAGCTTCTGCTTGCTCGATACCAATCGCTGGGACCGCGGTTCCGCGACGCGGAAGCGCTACACCTGCTCGGCCCAAGGCATCCAGGCCGGATGGGGAGACGTCTACGACAGCGGCCTTCCGGGACAGTGGATCGAGATCGGCGACCTCGAAGCCGGGGACTACCAACTCGAGATCACCGTGAATCCGGACGGCATCCTCGCGGAGACGAATTACGAGAACAACAAGGTGGTCATCCCGGTCACGATCCCGGCAGACGAGTAATCGTCGCCTAGCGGTGATACGGCTCGCCACGGCGCAGCGTCGCCACGCGGTAGAGCTGCTCTAGCAGGACGACCAGCGCCAGCTCATGCTGCATGGTCAGCCGTGAGAGCGACCAGACGGCGTCGCAGGTCTTTCGTAGTTCTTCCGTGTGACCATCCGAGGCACCGATCAGAAAGCTGACCGCCTTCACATCGCCGCGCATTTCGAGGCTGGCGAACTTGTCCGCCCACGCCTGCGTGCCGAGCACCTCGCCGCGCTCGTCCATGGCGATGCGGAAGTTTCCAGCGGACCGTTCTAACAAGGCCGTCGAGACCGTGGCGGAGTCGCCGGCCTTCAGATACTCGAGCTCGTAGCTGCCGTAGCGGCCCAGGCGCTTGAGATATTCTTCCACGCCGCTCTTGGCATAAGCCAAGGCGGGTTTTCCGGCGGCGAGGATGCGGACGCGCACGTCGGCAGGATTCCCCGGTCGTGCTGACCGGGTCAACCTGCTTTCCCGCTTGTCCCCGCGAGGGCTTTCGGAAAGAACATCGGTGAATGAAACGCCTCGCCTTGCTGCCTTTCCTGTTCGCCGCCTCCTGCGCCAACCAAGCGGACCACACCGAGGCCGCCCACGGCCGCAAGATGATGTCGCTGCTGGAGAAGTTCGACCGCTTTGACTACAACGGCAACGGCAGCCTGACCCGCAAGGAAATCGAGCAAGGCATCATCGAGGCTGGCGCTGGCACGACCAAGATCGAGCCCGCCGAACTCGACGCGATGATGAAGCACTACGACGTCAACAAGGACGGCAAGATCACCCGCTGGGAAGCCGAGCGCGTGATCGACCTGCCGGTGCCGGAGACGCATTGAGCCGGATCCATCCTCCGGACAAACGAAAGGGCGCGAATCCATCTGGATCGCGCCCTTCCTGTTTTCAGAGTTTTGCTTAGCGCACGCGCTCGAGCAGCCACGTCAGCAGCGAATTGATCGGCAGGCGTTCCTGCTCCATCGAGTCGCGGTGGCGGATGGTGACGGTGTCCTTCAGCTCCGGGCCGGCTTCGCCGAGCGTGTCGAAGTCGACGGTGATGCAGAAGGGCGTGCCGCACTCGTCCTGACGACGATAGCGCTTACCGACCGAGCCGCCGTCATCATAGAAGACCGTCATCCATGGCTGGAGCTTCTTCTGGATCTCCTTGCAGATGCGGACCTGCTCCTCGTTCTTCTTGAGAAGAGGGAAGATGCCGACTTTTACCGGTGCCATGCGCGGGACAAAGCGGAGCACCTCGCGGGAGTCATCCTTGCCCTTGTCATCGGTGAGCTTTTCGAAGTCGTAGGACTCACAGATGAGGGCGAGCACGGTGCGGTCGCAACCGGCGGACGGCTCGACGACGTGAGGAAGGAAACGCTCCTTGGTTTCCTCGTCGAAGTATTCGAGCGGCTTGCCCGAGCCCTTCTGGTGGACGCCGAGATCGTAGTCAGTGCGGTAGGCCACACCTTCCAGTTCCTGAACGCCGAAGGGGAACTCGTATTCGATGTCGTAGGTCTTCTGCGAGTAGAAGGCACGCTCGCCATCCGGGATGTCGAGGATGTGAAGCTTCTCGCGCGGGATGCCGATCTCGGCGTAGAAATTGAGGCGGGCTTCCAGCCACTCATCGGTCAGGCGCAGGCCATCTTCCGGGCGGCAGAAGTATTCGATCTCCACTTGCTCGAACTCGCGACTACGGAAGGTGTAGTTGCGCGGGTTGATCTCGTTGCGGAAGGACTTGCCGATCTGTGCGATGCCGAAGGGCAGCTTGATGCGGTTCGAATCGAGCACGTTCTTGTATTGCACGAAGATCGACTGCGCGGTCTCCGGGCGGAGGTAGGCGTCGGAGGACGGATCATTGTCGTCAGCCGACGCACCCATCTTCGTCTTGAACATGAGATTGAATTCGCGCGGCTCGGTCAGGAGGCTGCCGTTGTCCGGGTTGAAGGATGTGGTGCCGGTGACTTCCTCGCGGCGGTCTTCGATCAGCTCGAGTTCCTTCGGGGAGATCTTCTTGTCCGGCATCAGCTCGCCGTAGAACTTGCGGGCGGTCTTGTGGGACTCGATCGGGTCCTTGCCCGGAGCCACGAGCACGGCGAAGACGCGCTCGACGCTCCAGCTGGTCGCCTCGTGCTTCGCGCCCTTGAAATAGACCGCGGTGCCATCTTGAGCCGGCACTTGGTCGGCACGCAGACGGGCCTTGGAAAGAAGGCAGTCGCACATCGGGTCGCTGAAGCTGTCGAGGTGACCGGACGACTTCAGAACCTGCGGCATGGTCAGGATCGCGCCATCCATGCCGAGCACGTCATCGCGCTCCTGGACGGTCTTGCGCCACCAATATTCCTTCAGGTTGCGCTTCAGTTCAGCGCCGAGCGGACCGTAGTCCCAGCAACCGTTGAGACCGCCGTAAAGCTCGCCTGCTTGAAAAATGAAGCCGCGGCGTTTGCAGAGGGAGACGATTTTCTCCATGCGGGCGGGGTCGGTGCTGTCCTTGTTGGCCATGATCTGGTGCGGGTTGGGGCGCGGATGGAATCAGGCAGCCCGCCGGGCGGCAAGGCGGGATTCTGCCCCGGTTTTATCCGCGGCGAGTTGCGCGGGCCCGGCTTCTGGATAGCGTCGGAGCCTGATGAAACGGTCTTTCGGTGGATGGGGCGGAATCCTGGCGATCTTTCTGAGCGCGACGGCGGTTTTGCCTGCCGAAACGGCGAAGCTGGAGGAGGTGGCCTCATTTGGCCGGAATCAGCCGATCGGAATGGCGGTGGCTTCGGATCCGAACCGCGTCTTCGTGTCGTTTCCCCATCGGGACCCGTTTCTCTACGCTCTGACCGAAATCGTGGGCGGCGAGCGGCGGCCCTATCCCGACGAGGAGTGGAACAAGCGCGTGCTGGAAAAGCCGGAGAGCCACTTCGTGAACGTGCAGGACCTCTTCGTGGATGGGAAGAATCACCTGTGGGTCCTCGACTCGGCGCCGGGGGCAGCGGCATCGATCTTCGGCAAGGATAGCGGGCGCGAAGGCGGCTATTTCAAACTGGTGAGGATCGACGTCGCGAGCAACTCGGTGAAGCGGGTCTATGACTTCCCGGATCTGCCGAAGAACAAGAGCGGTCTCAATGACGTGTGCGTGGATCTCGGCCACGGCCTCGCCTACCTGTCGGATCCGGGGCTGAAGGCGATCGTGGTGTTGGATCTCCAGAGCGGCAAATCGCGGATCGCCTTGCAAGAGCACCCGGCGACCCTGGCGACTCCTGGATTCAAACTGCACCTGGATGGCAAGGACATCGTCGATGGAGAGGGTCGGCCGTTCTCCTCGAACGTGAACGGCATCGCTCTAACAAAGGACGAGAAGCACTTCTATTTCCGGGCGATCAACCAGACGAAGCTCTACCGCATTGAGACCCGATATCTGGCAGACGCGACGCTTTCAGCCGGGGACTTGGGCAAGCATGTGGAGACCGTCGCGGAAACCGGCATCTGCCACGGAATGGTGGCCGACGCGCGGGGCTACGTTTACCTCACCGACTCGGCGGACAAGGCGATCAAATATGTGACGCCGGACGGCAAGGTGCAGACGCTGGTCACCCATGATCGTCTGATCTGGCCGGATTCCATGGGCATCGGCTCGGATGGCTACCTCTACCTGACGTGTGCCCAGATCAATCGGGCCGCGAGGTATAACGACGGCGAGGACAGGGTGGAGTATCCCTACCGCGCCTATCGCGTGAAGTTGCCGTGAGCCGTTGCTTTTCCGGTGGTGAGGTTTCAAGCTCCGCTGATGACCCGCTGCCCCTGGCTCCCGACTGACAAGTCGCTCTACGTCGAATATCACGATACCGAGTGGGGCGTGCCGTCGCGGGATGAGCGCTACCTCTTTGAGATGATTAATCTGGAAGGGGCGCAAGCCGGTCTGTCGTGGTGGACCGTTCTTCAGAAGCGCGAGCGCTACCGTGAGGTCTTCCGGAACTTCGAGCCCGACGAGGTGGCGAAGATGAAGGATGCTGGGTTGGACAAGCTGGTGCTCGATCCCGGCATCATCCGCCACCGCGGGAAGATCTTCGCCGTGCGCGAGAATGCGAAGGCTTGGCTCGCCCTGCGCGAGCGGGAAGGGGATCCGGTGGAGTGGCTCTGGAGCTTCGTCGGCGGGAAGCCGAAGGTGAATCGCTTCAAGGCGATGTCCGACTTTCCCACCACGACGGCGGAATCCGATTCCCTCAGCAAGGCGCTCCGCAAGGCCGGCTTCAACTTCGTGGGCTCGACCACCATGTATGCCTTCATGCAGGCCACCGGCATGGTGAACGACCACACGGTGACGTGCTTCCGGAAGAAGGAGAAATGAGGACGCTTACCAGGTGTAGTGCGCCGTGTAAGTGACCTTTTTCTCTTCGTCCGGTGCCAGCTTCACGGTGAACTCGATTTTCTGGGCGTCCTTCTTCTCGAACTCCATCGAAGGGTTCTCGATCTTCCATTCCAGCCAGCGCCACAGGTGCTCGCGGACGACGATCTCCTTCGGTTCCTTCGAGCGGTTCTTCACCGTCACCTCGACGGTTTCCTTCATCCACTCCGCCCGGTCGTCGCTCTGGAAGTTGGTGATCTTTCGCTCGCCGACGAGGTCGAAGGCGTTGCCGGTGTAGATCGACACGTTCTCATTGCGCGGCGTGTGGTCGATGTCGTTCTCGCCGACGAACTCCAGGTTTCCGTCCTGATCATCGGAGCGATAAAAGCGCACGCGACCGGCTGGCAGTGGCACGCCCAGGCCATTCGCTTCCTCGTTCTTGAATTCCCAATAGATCGCCACGTCCTTGGGAAACTCCTGCCCTTGGATCGGCTGCGTCTGCGGACCGCCGCGTCCGAAGAAGCGCATGGAAGCGGGATCATAGATGTATTTCTTCTTCGCCTTCACCTCCGGCGCGCGGAGGAACTCGACCTGCTTGGTCTCCTTGTCGCGGATCGTCAGTGCCCGCTGGAGGGAGTAGAGGTGGAAGTCATCGAAGGCCTTTTCCTGAACGGCTGGCGCGGCGTCGGCGGCTTTCATCATCGCGCGTCCGAGCGCCATACCTTCTGCTGGATAGTTGGGTTTGATGATATTGACGTCGCCCGCCACCAGCTTGACCTTGGCTTTGTCGAATCCGGTGCCGCTCTGGTTGCTCACCGTCACCCAGCCGGTCACGGTGACGGTTTCACCTTTCTCCGGGGCGACCAGATTGTAGTCGGCCTCCCAGGAGAAGCCGTTGCTGAGGTAGGAGAGCTGGGCGTCGAACTTCGCGTCGGCCTGGCTCTGGATCTGCCAACCCAGCGTGGGCCGCAAGATCGATCCGTCGCCTAGCGCCGGAAACAGCGGCTCTCCGGGGAGCTCAAAGCGCAGCTTGCCATCGATCTCGATGATCGGCTCCTGCGGCTGGCCGCCGGGCACGTAGCCGGAGCGGATGATCTTGCCCGGTTTCACCTCGACCTTGCCGTCCGGGTAGGCGGTGCGGAATTCGATCTGCTGGCCCTCGAAGTGCTGGAGCAGGAGCCACTTGCTGACCGGGTCATTGCGGTAACTTTGCTCAAGGATGGAAAAGGCGGCCTTTCCGGTCGGGTCGCGCAGCACCACGGAGTCCGGCAGCACCTGCGCCGTCGCACGGTCGAAGGTCAGCGGGTTCTCGCCGGCCTTCAGTTCCAGCGGCAGCGATTCGCGCACCACGGCGAGGTTCTGGTTGTAGATGGTCAGCGCGGTTTCGGCGCTGGCGGCAGTGATAAGGGCAGTGGCGAGGATCGCGATTCTCATAAGACATCTCTACGGGTTCATGAAGCATGACACCGATCCGCGAATTTCCTTGGGAAATTTTCGCCACCGGCGGACGGCGTGATAGCATTGCGAGGTGAGCCCCCTCGATGAACGCGATTGGCCGCGCTTGCTGCGCCCTGGCAGCCGCGTGTTCATCGGTGGCGGTGCCGCGGTGCCGCAGGCGCTGGTTGCTTCGATGCTTGCCCACGCCGAGCGCTACGTGGACCTCGAAATCGTCCATATTCACGGCTTGGGCCCCACGCCGTGGATCGAGCCGCGCTACGAGCAGGTCATCCGCACGAATTCATTTTTCCTCACGCCTGCGCTGCGCGAAGCGGTAGAGCGTGGCCAAGCCGATTATACGCCCTGCGCACTGTCTGAAGTGCCGGCGCTTTTCCAAACCGGCTGCATGCCGCTCGATGTCGCGCTGGTCCAGGTGACGCCTCCGGATGAAAACGGGTTTTGCTCGCTCGGCGTCAGTGTGGATGTGACGCGCGCCGCGGTAAAAAATGCCCGCCTCGTGATCGCGCAGGTCAATCCGAAGATGCCCCGGACTGGCGGCGATAGCCTGATCGCAGCCAAGGACATCGACTTTTTCCTCGAGCGCGCGGCGCCATTGCCAGAGGCGGAAGCCGCGGAGATCGACGAACGCCAAGAACTCATCGGCCGCTACGCCGCGCAGTTGATTGACGATGGCGCCACGCTTCAGGTTGGACTTGGCAATACGCCGGAGGCCGTTGTCCGCGCGCTCAAGAAACATCGCCAGCTGGGCATTCATTCCGGCATGTTCAATGACGCGTTGATGGACCTCGTCCGCTGCGGTGCGGTGGACAATTCGCGCAAGAGCTACAAGCCGGGCAAGATCATCGCCAGCCACGTGCTAGGCAGCCGCAAGCTCTATCGCTTTGCCGATGGTCATCCCGATCTCGAGCTGCATCCGAGCGACTGGGTGAATGACCCGCACCGCATCGCACGCAACGACCGCATGGTCGCAATCAATGGGGCTCGCGAAATTGATCTAACCGGCCAAGTGGTGCGGGATTCCAGTGGCCACCGATTTTACGGCGGCATCGGTGCCTTGCAGGATTTTATTCGCGGTGCGGGTCGCAGCAAGGGAGGTCGGCCGATCATCGTGCTGACTTCAATGACGGATGATGGCCTGGCTTCGCGCATCGTCACCGGCCTCCAGCCGGGCAGCGGCGTCTGCACCGGACGCGGCGACGTCCATCACGTCGTCACTGAGTACGGCATTGCTAGTATTTACGGCAACAGCATCCGCGAGCGGGTGGCGCGGCTGGTGGAGATCGCGCATCCTGACCATCGTGAATCGTTGCTGGAAGGCGCGCGGGTGAGAGGATGGCTGCCGAAATTCTTCACCATGCCCGGCGGTGCTCGCGGGGAGGTGGAAAGCGAGTGGATTACCTTTTCCTGCGGCCGCTTCCGGCTGCGACCGCTCCATCCCAGCGACATGTATGCGCTGCAGGCCTTCTTTTACTCACATGAGGAAGAGACGGTGCGGCTACGCTACGGCTACCGGCGTGATCGCATGACCGGGGAGTCCGCCTACAAGTTGGCCGCGGTCGATCAGGTGAAGGATCACGCGCTTGGTCTGTTTGCCGAGCAAGGCGGCCGCGAGGAACTGCGGGCGATCGGGCGCTTGTATCTCGATTCCTCCGGAACCACAGCCGAAGTCGCCTTTGTGGTTCATGAAAGCACCCGCCGTGTGGGGATGGCTGGATTCCTGTTGGGTGAGTTGGCAAAGGTTGCGAGGAAGCGCGGCATCACCGAATTCTGGGCCAGCGTGCTGGCAGAGAACCACGGCATGGCGGCGCTTTTCACTCGTGCCGGTGGCACATCCGACGGCCTTGGTGAAGAGCGCGAATTTCGTCTGCCGGTTTCCCGCATCTTGCGCTGGCGGGACAGCTATCTGGCGAGCAAGAGTATCCTCCGCGACGAGAGATGAAACCCATCGGAGTTCATTACGATTCCTGCTACGAGCGGCATGACACCGGACCGGGACATCCCGAGTCTGCCGGGCGCTATCGCGTGCTGCGCGAGGCGCTGGAGAAACTGCCGGAAGACATCGTGCGCTTGCCCGGTCGCAGGGCGACGGTTGCGGAAGTCCTGTTCGCGCACGAGCCGTACTATCACGACTTGGTCTATCGAGATGTGATCGCTTGCGCTGACCAATTGCGCACTGGCGACACCGCGATCTGCGAGGATAGCTACGATGTCGCCCTCGAAGCGACTGGAGCGGTGATCGAGGCCGTGGATGCCGTGATGCGCGGTGACGTTTCGCGGGCCTTCTGTGCGGTTCGTCCACCCGGGCACCATGCCACAGCCTCACGCGGGATGGGCTTTTGCATCTTCAACCACATCGCCATCGCCGCGAATTATCTGCGGCGAGTGCACGGGCTGAAGCGCATCGTCATCGTCGATTGGGATGTCCATCACGGGAATGGCACCGAGGCCATCTTCGAGGCCGATCCCGGCGTCTTCTACGTGTCGCTCCACGAGGGGAACATCTATCCCTACACGGGCCATGCCACCGATCGCGGCTCCGGGCCGGGCGAAGGGTTCACGCTGAACCTGCCCTTGCCCCACGGATCTGATGGCAGCGTCGCGCTCGCCGCATGGGACGAACACGCCGCTGCGGCACTGGATGCATTCAAGCCGGAGTTCGTGCTCGTTTCCGCTGGCTTCGACGCGAGGAAGGATGACCCGCTCGGCGGCTTACGCTGGGATGACGAGACCTTCGCTGGATTCACGCGTCGCGTCGTTTCGCTGGCGAATGCGCATGCGAAAGGGCGCGTCGTTTCCTCACTGGAAGGCGGCTACAATCCTGCCGGGCTCGCATCAGCGGCGGTGGCGCATGTCATGGCGCTGCGCTGATCAGAACCGCCAGCCGAGACCGATGGTGAAGCCGAGTGCATCGATACCCGGATTCGGATCGGTTTGTCCGCCATTCGAGTGGTGGATGAAATAAGCTCCGCCGAGGACCGAAAGATTCGGCGCGATCTCCTGGCGCACGCCGAGCTGGGAGAACCAGTTCAAGGTGAAGTCCTGGCCCTGGCCCTCGGGATCGCGGGTGGAATTTGTCCAACCCAGGCCACCGCCGATGGAGAAGAACAACGAGGTCTTCTGATTCGCGAACCAATATTCGATCGAGGGGGCGCCATTGACGCCGAAGTAGTAGTCCTCGGGGCCTTCGACGATGGACTCCATCAGCAGCGAAAAGCGGCTGCGGACGACGAGGCGAGCGCCGCTTTCGTCTTCCCACCAATTCAGCACCACCGGGCTGCGCAGGGTGAGCTGCGTCGGGGCGATCTCGTAGTCGATGGCGGTGT
>Ga0307408_100001047_pt1 | contig 21244 bp, 17 predicted proteins | sample 322Cmetagenome_FD_202116 | JGI IMG/M metagenome (GOLD analysis project Ga0307408, IMG submission 202116) | Maize rhizosphere microbial communities from greenhouse at UC Davis, California, United States - 322HYB-C-3 | ecosystem: Host-associated > Plants > Roots > Rhizosphere > Soil | place... | reverse complement strand
TGAAAGAATGAGTGAGTCATCAACCGAGCAGGGGCAGTACTGCCGCGTCGAACGGCGCGGGCCCATTACCATCGTCACGATGTGTCGGCCGGAGGTAAGAAACGCGCTGCATCGGCCTGCATGCCTCGAACTTGAAGGGGTGTTCGATCGTTTCGCAGCAGATCCTTCAGCCTGGGTGGCGATCATCACCGGAGAAGGCGACAAAGCGTTTTGCGCTGGCAATGACCTGAAGTTTCAAGCTGCAGGCAACGACAACACCTGGCCGCCCAGCGGCTTCGGGGGTCTGACTGCTCGGCATCAACTTGAAAAACCCGTGATCGCAGCGGTGAACGGCGTCGCGCTGGGTGGGGGCTTCGAGATTGCTTTGGCATGCGATCTGATCATCGCAGCCGAGCACGCGGAGTTTGCTCTACCCGAGCCGCAAGTGGGGCTGGCCGCAATCTGTGGCGGACTCTTGCGTCTGCCACAGCAGATCGCGCTCAAGGAAGCGATGGGGATCATTCTGACCAGCCGGCGCGTGAAGGCTGGCGAAGCAAAGTCTCTGGGCTTTGTGAACGAAATCGTGCCCAAGGAGGAAGTGCTCCCAACAGCGCTGCGTTGGGCAGAGGAAATCCTCAAGGGATCGCCACTGGCCGTACGCGCAACAAAAGCGCTGGTCAACGCAGGCTTGTCGGACCCGGCTCTTCATCGAACATATTCACAGCAGAAGCAGTTGCCGGCTGTTGCAGCTCTGTATGGCAGTGCTGACAGAATGGAAGGGCCCAAAGCTTTCGCAGAGAAGCGCAAGCCAGTCTGGCGAGGACAGTAAGGGCAGCGAGGCGCGGCGCGCGGCTCTGCTGATGGCCTACGTATTCGCCGTCACCTGTTCATCAGCACCGCCATGGCCGCGCACCTGCCGCGGGTGCTCCAGGGCGACTGGCGTGGGCTTCGCACTGGCCGTGCCCTTCGCGGCGCTCGTCGGGCCAGCACAGGTTGCGGGGCGCGTGCTCGAGTTCACCGTGCTCCAGCGCTTCCATCCCTTGCTGTCGGCTCGTCTGGCTGCCATGGCGCATCCGCTCGGAGCAGTGGCGATTGGGCTCGTCGGCGCGCCAGCGGCTGCTGCTTTCGCGGTGCTGCACGGCGCAGGCAACGGCATCCTCACAATCGCGATCGGGACGTTGCCGCTGCTGTTGTCCGCGGCGCAGGGGTACGGCGGCCGGCCAGGGGTTGCTGATGGTGCCAGCGCGCCTGGTGCAGGCGGGTTCGCCCTTCCTGTTCGGCTTGGGCTTGGATAGTTGGGGTGACGAATCCTTGTGGATTTCGGGCTTGCTCGGTTTCACAGCCACCGCGGCATTGATGTGCATTCCTGTACCGAATGGTCTGACCAAGCGGCCGCTTCACGAGGCCGTAGCGAGATAGCAGGCCTGTGCATCGGGTGCCGAGGTTATGACTGTGTGTGCAGGGCTGTTCTCAATGCTCGTCGGGTCTCTGGCAGCTGTGACAGCTTGGCCTGCTTGGCCGCCAGGACTGGTAGGCCACGATAGAAATCACGTAAGTGAAGCATCCCACCGGGTTTCGCCTCACGCAGGCGCAAGGCCATCCGCGCAACTTCAGAGGCGATCTTTGAATCTCGGGCCTTCCAGTCCACTCTTGGCTTGGAGGCGGGCCGAGGCACCGCGAACCTTGAGTTCCTCTCGATGAGCCAGTCGGGTTCGTTCCTGTAAAGCCAAGCGTAGGCGGCAGGCGCAATGACCCTGGCCGTCTTGACGGAACCTTTGCTTGTCTGAAGCGCGTGCACCCAGTCATCCCTGGCTCGGTCGGCTTGGCGAAGGTCCATGGCCTGCTTCCACGCTCGGTGAAGCCCGATCTCCGTTCGCAGCAACCGAGTGACGCTTTCGATTGAAACGCCGAGGATCTGCGCGACGGATAGCTTTGGCGCGCCATCTCTGAGGCGCTCTACCATCTTCAGGCGAACATCTGATTTCAGGCGGCTCGGGCGGCGCGCGACCCGAATACCTGCTTGTGCGGCCCATGCCATGCCCGTGCCAACATCGACGGCGACGCATCTCGCCGCGCGGGACACGCTCCATCCTCTGTCCTGGACCAGTTTAAGGAAGCCATTACGCCGAGGATGTGGAGCACGAGGGGGCTCAGGCCGATCCGCTTCTTCGAGAAGTTGAGGCGTCCGGCGCTTCGCAGCAGCTTCATAGGCCTCCAAGAAGTTCGGCCAAGTCGCGAACAACCACGCTATCAACGGTATGTGCCAAAGCGGATGGGTCGGTTGGCGTGCTGCGGACACCAGCCTCGCCACGTGCGTAGCGGCCCGGTCCTCGGCGTGTGATAGACCGATAAAGTCGGCGCACCCTGCGAGCGCCAACAGGATCTGTGAGAACTGGCTGCCGACGGCCTCCCGGCGCAGCGTCCTCGAATTCAGGTGGATCAGGCCCCGTCGGTGCAGAGCTTCGACGTAGGCGACGCTGAGCAACTCAGCTTCGAAGCGCACGTAAGGACCAAGGGAGCCTACAGCCAGCGCGATGGCCGACACATCTGATCGAACATCGCGCCCTTCCGCGAAGCTTTCGATCTCCCGGTTGTGAGCGGCGTAGTATCCGACGCTGCCGTGAGAAGGTAGCAGCCAAGGGCTTGTTCCTTTCCCCGTCAGTCCCACCGGCGACGAACCAAGCGGCAGTCTGTGGATCGCGCAGTCGGAAACGCCAGGGAACTGGTGTCCCAGATGCCAGTACGCAACGCCGAACTCATCGAGATCTCGTGCCATGCAGGATGTGCAGGCTTTCAACGGATGATCTGCGCGAAAGATGCTGGTAGTCAAGCCGAGAGACATGCGCAGGCCTTGCACGGATCCGCACAGCATCGCTTGCAACGCCTCGATTCCCTTCGCTTCGGGCAAAAAAGGCAAGTAGAACGGGAGGATTGTGTGGTTGCGCACGATGTCTTCGGCCGTTCCAAACAGCCCTTCTGTACGCGCGACGAAGTGTTCGATCCGATTGGGGAGGTCGTGGGCACTGCCTTGCCGCGGATGGCCGAAAAGCGCCGTGCAGGTGTCAACCGCTCTATCGTGATCAGACAGCCGATGGTGACGCGAGCACAAGCTGAAGAACGTTTCGTTGGGGAGCCAGCGGCATGGAAACGTGATTGCTTCATTGCGGCTTGGGACTGACGTGACCACCTTTTGCTCCTGCGATGCCTGCTCAAACTATTGTTCGCAGCAATAGTCTTCTATGGCGAAACAAAAAATTAGCAGGACCTTTCCAGAAACGCGAAGAAGGGCTGACTATCTTGCGCCGATCGGCTGCTACGTGCAAGAATGCCACAGGCTTTGGGAGCCTCAGTTGACAGTTGCGCACAAGGGTTCTTCGTGGGCTCTCGGCGCCGGCAACGAGCACCAGGCGCTAGCCCACATGCATCGCAGGGCGAGGGTGGGGCCACGGAGACGCAACTGGGTCTCCTGCTCTTCGTAACAGGCTCGCCTACAAGCGGCGTCCTGGAGGAATCATGGGCCGCGTTACCCACCCGAGCCTCGAGCGCCTCAAACAGATTCTCGAGCGGCAGGACCCACCCGCGTTCGGCCCAAAATACGTCCCATCCATTCGCGCGACACGCGAAGAGGCTCCGAGCTTCTCCGAAGCGTCGCAGGTGTGGTCGGCTCACCTCGGCCGCTACGTGCATGTCCTTTCGAAGGGTGAACTCAGCGTGCTTGGTATCGCGCTGCAGTGCCCTCGGCTCTTTGAACTCCAGGAACAACGGCTCCTTCATTTCGACGAGCGACCTCATCCGTTGCACGGCCACCCTCTGGCTAACGGGCTCAAGTTGCTCAACCTTCGCGGATCTGTGCAGATTGCCGAGTCTCTGGGAGTCCTGAGGTACTACCCCGTGATCTGGGGGTCAGATGAGATGGGCGTGAGGCGCCGCCTGCCGTTTGTCTATGTAGGCGACTTCCTCCTGTTTCTGACTGACACGCTCGGGCCCTTCTGCGTGAATCTTGACGTGAAAGCAACGAGGGACGCGTTTCACATGCCTCATCCGAGAGCCCGGCCGGCACGCGATGCCAGCATTGCGGCCCAGAAAGAGGAAGCTCGGCACCTGATTGAACGAGTCAGATATCTGGACGGTTCGATCAAGACGTTAAACATTGCGAGTGAGGACATAGACCCGCATTTGACCGCCAACCTCAGAGAACTCCTCCTATGGCATAAGCGAAGTTCTGAACTTGCGGACGATAGCCGCGCTGAGGTCGTCGACAACTTCCAGGCAGCGCTCGTGAGGGGCGACTCAGCGCTCGAGGCGATCTATCAGATGATAAGACGTCGTCCCAGCTTCAACGTTCATCAACTGAAAGTCGTGCTGTATCAGGCGATCATGAATCGGCAGCTACGAGTCGATCTCTTTCAACCGATCTACATCGACAAACCTTTGCGGCCGGAACGCTGCGATGTTCTTGACATCTACAAGGCGTGGTTCTCACGAGAATAAACATGGCCGGCCTGGGAACTCAGTACGTCGCACCCGAAGGCTACGGCCTACTTGGAAAGGACTGCGTCTACCACCTCCTGTACAACGACTCGCGGACATTGACTGTGTCTCTGGTCCACTTCGCCGTACGTCCTGCATCAACTAGATGCAAAAAGAAGCCGGTCGCCAAGCTCTCGAGCCGAGTTGAACCGTTGGCAAACTTCCTCCGTATGGATCGGTGCTCATTCGAGGATGGCGTTCGGAGCGACAAGATCATTGTTGCGCCCACCCAGGACACATTGCCGTGCTGGCTCGATGGTTTGATCGAAACCAACCTGGAGTTCAGCGACGAGCGCAGGAAGCCTTACAAGAAGACCCATCGAGAACGGATCGACGAAAAGCTGGCCCATATCCAACCAATGGTCGATCAATACAAAGAGGTTCTGGCCAGTGACGACCCTGAAAGATTGCTTAATCGACAAGCACGCGCATGCACGCCGCGGGTAAATGAGACAAGGTTCAGGCTCTGGTTCTTCGCCTACCTGGCATTCGGAAAGAAGCGCTTTGCGTTGCACTACCCCACGCAGCGCATTGGGCGGTGGCAAAGACTTGACTCAGACGTGAAGCGCGGTAGGCCAAACAAGTCAAAGGGAAAGGGATACGGATGCAACGCCTCGGCTGGAATGATCAAGAAGATCCTCAAATCCTACACGCGACTTCGGGGGCTGGGTGTTGCACCCAGCCTGATCTATAGGCGAGCGCTAGTTCGCGAGTTTGGTTGCAGGACGCGCCGCTCGGGCAAGCGCGGATTCTGCGAGTTCTTTCACCCTGAGGGTAAGCCGTTTCCAACAAAAGCGATTTATTGGTATCACGTCGAGAAAACGTTCGGCAAAGACAAGGTCAGGGAGACAAGAATCGGTAGCGTAGCGGAGCGTTCGAAGTTTGCACCCTTCCGCGGCAGCTTCAGCTCCGACGTAGTGAATCTCATGGAGCGCGTGGAGAACGACGCATATGTCATGAAAGAAGCGCCCAGGGGACTGCTCGATAACAGCGTGCTGAAGCCGATTCGCGTAGCACGCATCCGCGATGTGCGGTGCGGGATCTTCACGGGTATTGGGTTTTCCTTCGGGGCCGAGACAGCTTTGGCCTACCGGATGGCACGCTTCTGCCAAGCGATTTCGAAGGTCAAGTTTTGCTACCTTTTCGGGATGGTGATCACGGAAGACCAATGGCCCAGCCAAGGAAGTTCCGCTGGCGACGCGCAGGATCGCGGCCCTGGTGCCACGTCCGGCGCGTTCTCGCAGGATCCTCAGTTCGAGCCTGTCATCAAAACCCTCGGACCCGCTTACTCTGGACAGTCTCACGCCGTCATCGAGTCAACCCATCCGAGGTCTCTTAGCAATAAAGAGGCACCTTCCTTCATTCGATCTGACAAAAACGTTGTTCTGCTGGTACGGCAGGAGATTGATCGCCTCCTTGGGCAGAACGACAGCATGGATATAAGCAATCGGATTCCAGACGACTTGCTCGAGCTGGTGGACCGTCCCACGCCAGTCTGCCTTTGGAGCGCGTTGGACCGCCTCGGCCGCAATGATGCGGTACCAATTAGCTTCGACGAGGCGGTGCGGGCCTTTCTGACCAAAGTGCCCGCGATTGCCGATCGGCATGGTGTGCGCCTGTTCGACCGAGTGTTCGGGTCAAGAGCTTTCGATGCTTCCGGCTTCCGCGAGAGATTGTCTGGACGTCAAACAGTGCCGGTGACTGTGTACGTGCTGGATGCTTGCGTGCGGCACATCTGGATAGAGGTTCAAGGTCGCATCATTGAGCTCGACATGCAAGTCCAGAGCCGGGTGACGAACGACGAGCTGTATATCTCCTTAGAGGATCTCCGCGAGAGGGCAGAGTTCATGAAGGATCAAAGGAGATCGCTTGAAGAGCATCGGGCTGCAACAGCTGCGCAAAGAGAGATCGATTTCAAGGCAGCGACGGGGAAAGATCTTGACTCGGGGACTCGCGTTGCTGGGCGGCCTAAGCCCAACACAAGGGTCGCGCTTCAGGAAGCGAGTGAGGCGAAGCACATCATGACCGGGCGAAAGCGCGCATGACCAAGCCAGGCTCTCGGTGGATCTCGCGCTATGAGTCGGTTGCAAGCCTGGCGGAGATCAGGCGCCGTTCGCGTGTGCAAGCAATACCGCTAATCGGCCTGGGCGCCGATCCTGTCGAAGTGGCTTGCGAACGGATCAGACAGGAATGGCGACGTCTGTTTGTGCCCACCGATCAGGCATGCGAGATCATGCTGATGGTGCTGGGGCTCGCGCTCGCTCACGCGAGGCTGGCATATCCCAATGACGTCGCGATGTCTGCTCGTAGCTATGAGGAAGTTTTAGACATCGAGCCATACGTGCCAATCTGTCTTACTGGTCTGCAGGGCAGTGGAAAATCGACGTTGCTGCGAGCTTTGGGTCGCGTCCTGCCAGCCGACGACTCGATTGTCGTTCCCTGCACTGGTGACAGGTTTCCGCTGGTCGCGATGAGGGCGGTGGTGGTGAAGGGACTAAGAAGTACACCTGCTGTTCTCAGAGCAATCGCCGGCGTGAAGTACTCACCGCAGAAGACGGAGGATCTGGCGAACGGCTGCGCGCGCTGGATGTATCGTTGTGGCTGCTGCCTGATCGCTCTGGACGAGTTGCAGTTCATGACGCAAAGCGAACAGGCCAGTGCGTTGGTCTGCCAAGTACTTCTGGCTTCGACATATCTTGGCGTACCCATGGTGTTCATCCCGAACTACAGCCTTTGCCATCGGCTTCTGGGGCGCCCACCCGAAACCAATCAGCGCCTGCTGACGCGCCCCGTGATTGTCGTGCCGGATCTTCCAGACTCGCAGGACTGGCGCGATTTCTTGGCGGAGTATCAGAAGGCCGTGCCTGGGCTGTTCAGCTTCAGCTTTGTTGAAAAGGCAAACGATCTTTGGAACTACTGCGCCGGAATCAAAAGAAACCTGGCGGAGCTGTTGGTGAAGTCCTATGCCACAGCCCGTCGTGAGGGCTCGACCACAGCAACTTGGGAGATGGTTGAGCGGACTTACCATAGCGTCGAGTATTCTGTGTCTCGCCGTGACATCGAGGCTTTGGTCTCTTACGCCTTGACTGGAGCGTGCCCCATCAAGAACCTTGTTTGCCCCTTCCAGCACGATCGAGAGGGCGCATATCTGGCGCGCCTGAAGGTTGTGCGAAGCCGGAAGGTTGCGGATGCGGTGAACGACACTGCGTTGTCACAGCCTGAACGTCAGGCACTGGCACAGATCGAAAGGGAACTTTCTTCAGAACCGGCACCGGTTGCCACTGCGAAGAAGGCAAGAACATCCCTTCGCTCCGGGCCGACGACAGCAGCTGAACTTTCGAAGAATGCCGGGCTCATCCTTGGCCGCAACAAGCATAATTAGTCTGGTGCGCCACACTGTTCTGTACCTATCGCGCGACACCAACGTACCTTGCCCTGACAGGGGGTGGGCCCCCTGGACACGCAGCCAACGGCGGAGCAACCCGCGTCTCCTTCGCTGGCAGGCTGATTTGGGCGCGGGCCGGCTTTCGGGATGCCAGGTGAACGTCAGGGCCCCCAATCGATCATCCGATCATCCAGAAGGCGCCTCTGAACGTCTGCCGCGCAACGGGAGCGGTCCGTCAGCCTTAAGCTTGCGAACTACCGTTGGCCAGGAGCGGAACTTCGGGCGAGCTGTCCAGAACCTGTCATTCGACCATGCATGTGGCGCGGAGATGGTTGCACACTCACCGCGCCACCTAACCAGACGCCATGGAGGTCTTCACATATGAAGGAACCCGCATGCCACGAGCCGCCGCGTTCCTTGCCAGGAGACCGGCTGCAACCATCACGTTGAGACTCGACTCATTGGTGGATGCGCGCGACTTGTTGACTAGCTTAGCTAAGCTAGAGGCCGAGGCCGTGCTCTGGTGCAACCGTCGCCCCTTGGATACCGTGGCGCCTGAGGGCTTCATGAACAAAGCCAGAGGCCTTGCAGTCCTCCACGAACTGGCGCAACAACGATGCCGCCAGCACCCCGCGGCCAGAGGGCAACCCCATTGCTTGTTGAATAACCATGAACCGCTCCGGAAGCAGCCTCAAGCCTCCAAAACGTTGGGCATCGGAAAGGAGCTGTTGCTTCACGCCTGCGGCCACGTCGTGGCTTCCATCGACAAACATGTCCACGACGCCGGGAGACGTGGGGCTGCGCACGAGTTCGGCCGCCTTTAGGTTTCTCGTGAGAAACAGGTCGTACGCACTGCCCTTCCCAACGACAACTCTAACGCCGGGTTGCTCCACGTCTGCATGCGTCTTGAATTGCGAGTCATCGCGGACGAGATAGCAGCCCTCGATGAGAACGTAGGGCGCAGTGAACTGGACTCCTTGGGAGCGCAGCGGGTCTATGGCAAAGAAGCCAATATCGGCTTGAGCGTTGGCGACGGCGTCAACAGCCTTGGCCGCACCATCGAAGACCAAGAGTTCGAGAGGGAGCTCGAGGCGCGTCGCGAGCGCCCGAGCCAAATCCACGGATACGCCAGTTGGCTCTTTGCCTGCTTCCTGACGGGCAAGTATTGGGTTGCCGAGATTGATGGTGGCTCGAAGGACTCCTGTCGGAGCGAGTGCTTCGACGTCATGCGCAGAGTAGTGCACCGCCGGACCTCACTGTTTCGGAAACCAATCGGACGGGACGAAGACCTGGCCGTCCATCAGGCGTCGTGCGCTGCGGCTCATGAGCGCTTTAGTTACCACCCAGCTTCCATCTTGTTCGGCGGCATCGGCGCCGACCTTCAGCGTGCCCGAGGGATGGCCGAATCGAATTTGGTCGTGGCGACCGACCCCGAGAACGCGAGACACCAAGGTTCCAGGGATTGCCGCGGCAACTGCAATCGCAACGGCTCCGGTGCCGGTCATGGCGTGGTGGAGCTTGCCCATCGAGAAGATACGAGCGCACAGGTCCATGTCGCCCGAGCTGACGTCCTTGCCGCTGGACGCCGTGTAACCAGTCGGTTGTGCAACGAGAGCCAGCTTCGGCGTGTGCGGGCGCTTTTCTGTGGCCTCGGCTGCCGTGGCCGCCAGGCCCATGGCGACAGTCGCATTTGCGCGAATGGCTTCGGCCTTGGCCAGAAGTTCAGCATCCGTGTTGACGCGAGGCTGCAGTTCCGAACCGCTCAGGCCCAGGGTGACGGCGTCCACGAAAATGGTCGGGTTGCCCGCATTGATAAGGGTCGCCTCGATGACGCCCACGCCGGGGACGTTGACCTTGTCAATCATGTTCCCGGTGGGGAACATCGCACCGCCCTCGCCATCTTCGTCCGCGCCGGGGTCCAGGAACTCCAGCTTGATTTCAGCCGCAGGGAAGGTCACGCCGTCGAGTTCAAAGTCGCCTGTCTCCTGGACCTGACCGTCGCGCACGGGGACGTGCGCGATGATTTTCTTCTGGATGTTGGCTTGCCAGATGCGCACGACGGCGATGCCGTTCTCTGGTGCTGAAACCAATCCACGCTCGATTGCGAAGGGGCCGACCGCCGAGGTCAGGTTGCCGCAGTTGCCGCTCCAGTCGACGACAGGCGATTCGATGGCAACCGCGCCAAACAGGTAGTCGACGTCACAGTCCTGGCGAGCGCTCGGGCCCACGATGACAACCTTGCTCGTGCTGGAGGTCGCACCGCCCATCCCATCAATCTGCTTGCCATAGGGGTCCGGACTTCCCGTGACACGCAGCATGAGCGCGTCGCGCGCCGCACCAGCCTGGCGAGCGGGCGCGGGGAGGTCGTCCAGCGTGAAGAAGACGCCCTTGCTTGTGCCGCCGCGCATGTAAGTCGCGCGAATGCCAATCTGCTTGCTCATAAGGTGATTCCTTTCGATGGATGAGTGAACGCCATGCACACGGGGCTTCCAGTGGAGGTCAGCTGTTCAACTTGGGATAGGCTGGAGACACGGACGATGGAATCCGCGTCTTCGTTTGCGACGCAAAGGACGTCAGTGCCAGGCAGCGATGCAATGAAGCGAGGCACTGCGCCCAGGACTCCCGTCCAAACCGGTGAGCCCAGCGCTCCGTCCACTACGTCAACCTCGTAGCGGACTACGCTGCCATGCCCGCGATTGCTGACGAACAGGTGCCATTCGTCGCGGGAGAGCACGATGCCGGCCCCTGTGTTCTCACCGACGAAGGAGTCGGGGACAGTTGTCGTGCGACGCGCCGGCTCCAACTTGCCGGTAGTCGCGTCGAATCGGGTCGTGAGCACCTGGCTAGATAGCTCCAGTACAACCCATGCCACAGCGCCGTCTGAGCGAAACGTCAAATGGCGGGGACCGCTGCCAGGCGCGACTTCCAGCGTTGATATGAGCTGCAGCGCACCGGTGACCTCGTCGAGCGCCAGGGTATGGACAGCGTCGGCGCCTTTGTCTGGCACCAGGAACCAACGACCGGACGGATGCAGCACGATTTGATGCGGATGCGCACCCCGTTGTTGGGTTTTGTGAGGGCCGGCCTTGGCGGGCAGCTCCAGCAGATGAGCCCTCGGCCCGAGGCAGCCGTTCTCCTGAACCGGGAGGCTCACGACGCTGCCAGTGGCGTAGTTGGCCACGAGAACCCAGCCCTTGCCCGCGCTCAGGGCCAAGTGCACGGGATTCGTGCCCGCAGTGGCCCGTGTGCCCAGCCCAATTAGCTGCCCATCGCGGGCGATTTTGAAGCTACTGACCTCGCCCCCGTCGCCGTGAACACAGTGCAGGGCACTGCGCACCTCATCGACGAGCATGAAGGACGGGTTGTCGCCCGCAGCGACGGTCCATCTATGGGTCCAATGCCCGGCGCTGGACACGTCAAAGACCTCAATCCCTCGCCCTCGCGCTTGGCGCAAGGCCGTCGTCCGGCAGCCGACGTACGCCCGAAAGGCGACATCGCAAGGGTCGTAGTACGGGATTGTCTCCATGGTTTGACCTGGTCGTTGGATTGCATTATATGATTAGTTTAGACAATCAAGCAATCGCGACGCCTTTTCCTTCCCTCTCTTTGGAGACAAACCCATGAGCCAGCTTTCTCGACGCGCCCTGCTCCAAGCAGGCGCGGCAGTCCTCCCCCTCAACTTCGCCGGCCGTAGCTTTTCCCAGGACAAGTTCCCCGGCAAACCGGTCACGCTCATCGTTCCGCAGCCAGCCGGGGGCGACGCAGACGTGGTGTGCCGCAGCATCCAGACGAAGATGCAGGAGGTGTTGGGCCAAGCAGTCATCATTGACAACCGGGCCGGCGCAGGAGGAAACATCGGGACGGCCCTGGGCGCCAAGGCCGCACCGGACGGCTACACCGTCACCTTCGTGAATCAGGGCACCATGGCTCTAAACCCGAGCCTCTATCCCAACCCGGGCTACAAGGTCGACAGCTTTGCCCCGGTGACCTGGCTGACCTCCATCGACTTGGTCATCGTCGCGCACCCCTCCGTCCCCGCGAACAACTTGAAAGAGTTCCTGGAGTTGGCAAAGAAGGAACCAGGGAAGTTTACGTACGGCACAGCGGGCAACGGCAGCGCCAACCATCTGGCGGGCGAGATGCTCAAGTCGATGGCTAAGGTCGACATCACCCATGTACCGTACAAGGGCGGCGCGCCGGCCATCGTTGCGTTGCTGGGCGGGGAAATCAGCACGGTTGTCGCTTTCCCGCTGGCGGCACTCCCTCACGTCAAGGCGGGCAAGCTGAAGGCATTGGCAGTGACCGGAAAGAAGCGCTCCAAGGCGCTTCCGGACGTCCCCACCGTGGCCGACAGCGGCGTCAGCGGATATGAGTTCTCGTCCTGGATGGGTCTGACTGTCCCCAAAGGCACGCCGGACGCCGCCATTCAGAAAATTCACGCAGCCGCCTCTGCTGCTCTCAAGGAAAAGGATGTCGCTGAGAAGCTGTCGGCTGGGATGACCGAGCCGGTCGGGGCGGGGCCGAAGGAGTTTGGCGAGCTGATTCAGCGAGAAGGCGACCGCTGGTCCAAGCTCATCAAGCAATACGGGATGAAGATTGATTGACCCTCAGCCCGATGTCCGGGAAGGCCGCTGGCCTAGACTACGAGGAATGTCCTCGGCGAACGAAGCGGCCTCGGCCCCGGAATTGACCTCCCTGCAGCAGCGCGTTGCCAGGGAAATCGTGGCACTTGTGCGCCGGGACAACCGAGTTTCCGGCGACCATCTCCCCGAGATTCAGTTGGCCCAGCACATCGGCACCTCACGGTCGCCGATTCAAGCGGCCCTACGGCACCTGGCCCAACTGGGCGTCCTCCAGCAGGACGCCAATCGGGGCTTCTTCCTCAGCGTCGACGCAAAAGACTGGGACGGGTCGGTTGCCAGCCTATTGGCGACCGACGACCCCTTATACCTGCGCATTGCCGACGACCGTCAGTCTGACCAGTTGCCCGACGAGGTGACCGAGGCCGACCTGATGCGTCGGTATGGCGTCGCCCGAAGCACCCTGCGTAAGGTCCTGTCTAGGATTTCGGAAGAAGGCTGGATTGAACAGAGCATGGGCCACGGTTGGCGGTTCCTGTCCATGATTGATTCGCCGGATGCGTACGAAGAGAGCTATTTCTTCCGGCAATCTATCGAGCCCGGCGCCATTCTGGGTCCGTCGTTTGCGTTCGTCCCTGCGGAACTGAAGCAACTGCGACGTGAGCAGCAGCGCATTGTGGACGGCGGTTTCCAGACGATGACGCCCATCGAGCTGTTCGAGGCGAACAGCCACTTCCACGAGACGATTGCCGAGTGGGGACACAACCGGTTTGTCCTGCAGTCGGTCCGGCGCATCAACCAGCTGCGGCGGCTGGTGGAGTACCGTCAGGCGTCAAAGCGCACCCCACGACACACCCAGGCGTCCGAGCATCTGGCCATCCTGGACGCCATTGAGGCGCAGGACTTCATGCAGGCGGCCAACTTGATGCGGGCCCACCTCAACGGTGCGCGCCGCGGCAAGCTGCTGGACCCAAGCGTCTTCTCCGAAGCAGCCTAACGGCTGGAATCCCATAAGCCGCCAGGCCGGACAGGCCTAGGTGCCGCAGTTGCGTTGGCGCGCGGCCGCGGCGCACCCAACAACCCGTTACCTCGCGTGAGGGTTTACCCTCGATTATCATTGTCGAAACTGATTAGAAAATACAACCATGGCGACAACGGCAGTTCGCCGGAATTGCGCCGGCCCAACAACCCAACTGAAGGAGACATTCCGTGAGCACCATCAAGTCCATCCTGCGCAGCGCCGCGTTGGCCAGCGTACTGGTCACCGCACTGTCGGCTCAAGCCTTGGAGACCGTTCGATTCATGGCGCCCGGTTCGCCCGGTGGTGGCTACGACCAGACTGCGCGAACCCTCGGGAAAGCGTTGCAGGAGGCCGGCGCCGCGAAGAGCGTCATGTACGACAACAAGAACGGCGCCGGCGGTACGCTGGGCTTGGCGCAGTTCGCCAACAGTTCAAAGGGCGACGTGAACGCGCTTTGCGTGATGGGCGCCATCATGGTGACGGGCATCGTGCAGAACAAGCCGCAAATCACGCTGTCCAACGCGACGCCTATCGCCCGGCTCTTCACTGAGTACAACGTCATCGCTGTCCGCAAGGACTCGCCGTACAAGACCTTCGCGGACCTGATGGCGGACTTCAAGAAGAATCCATCGTCGGTGAAGTGGGGCGGTGGCTCCAAGGGCTCCGTTGACCACATCGGTACCGCTGAGCTTGCGGCTGCCGCAGGTGTCCCCGTCGCCAAGGTGAACTACATCCCGTTCGGTGGCGGCGGTGAGGTGGTGTCCGCTACGCTCGGTGGTCACATTTCCGCTATCGGCGGCGGCTATGCCGAACTCTCGAAGTACATCGAATCGGGACAGTTCCGCGTCCTGGCGGTGGGCTCGCCGACGCGCATTCCGGGCGTGGACGCGCCAACCTTGAAAGAGGCTGGCTACAACATGGAAATCGGCAACTGGCGCGGTGTCTACGGGGCGGCAAATCTGACGCCAGTCCAACGCAAGGAACTGACCGATGCCGTTATCGCCGCGACCAAGACCAAGGTCTGGCAAGACGCGCTGAAGACCAACGCGTGGTCGCCCAGCGTCATGACCGGCGATGACTTCTCCAAGTTTGTCGATGAGGAGCACACCAGGCTTCGCACCGTCATGACCACTGTCGGGCTGATTTGACGACTTCAGCACCGACCGTCGCCCCACTAGAGGAAAACAGATGAAAACCGCCCCCCAGATTAAGCAGCTTCCCGTGGCCAACCGACCGGTGCGCTATGTCTCCATCGCTGACGTGGGCGGTGTCGAGCGACTTCCGTTCTCCTTGCGCATCCTGCTGGAGAACCTCTTGCGCCAGGCGGCGACCCGCGGGGTGGACACCCAGGCCGAAATCGATGCGCTTCTCGGTCGCAAGATTGGCGCCGGCCTAAGCTTCTACCCGACTCGCGTGTATGGCCAGGACATCCTTGGCCAGGTGATGTTGGTCGATATGGCCGGAATGCGCGATGCCGTCGCAGAAGCCGGAGGAGACGCCTCGCAAGTTGGCCCTAAGGTGCCGGTCGACGTCATCATCGACCACTCGCTTCAGGTCGACAGTTGGGCCTCCCCGATTGCGCGCAAAGTCAATCTGGAGCGCGAATACCAACGTAACGCCGAGCGGTTCGCCTTCCTGCGGTGGTGCAGCAGCAGCTTCGAGGGCGTGCGCATCGTTCCCCCCGGCAAAGGCATCATGCACCAGATACATCTCGAGTACATCGGCAAGGTGGTCTGGACTGAAAAAGACGGCCAGGGCGAACTGGCGAGTCCCGACACCTGCGTTGGCACGGACAGCCACACGCCGATGATTAACGGCCTTGGTGTGTTGGGCTGGGGCGTTGGCGGCATCGAAGCCGAAGCTGTCATGGTCGGGAAGCCCGTCGCATTGGCACTCCCAGAAGTGGTCGGCATCGAGGTCAAGGGCAAGCTGCGCGAAGGCGTACTCCCCACTGACTTGGTCCTCGCCATCACGCAGCGCATGCGCGCCCTCGGTGTCGTCGGGAAGTTCGTCGAGTTCTTCGGCAACGGATTGGAGGCCCTGTCCCTGGGTGACCGTGGGATGATTGCCAACATGGCGCCCGAGTACGGAGCGACTGCCGTGTACTTTCCCATCGACGAGCGCACGATGGACTATCTTCGTATGACGGGGCGCGAGGACGCGCAGGTGGAACTCGTGAAGGCCTACGCCAAGGCGCAGAAGCTCTGGCGCAGCGCCGAAACGCCCGCACCGGCTTTCGACACCGTCGTGACCATCGACCTCGATGAAATTCGCCCGTGCTTGGCCGGCCCTCGGAACCCCGAGGACCATCTGCCGCTGCAAACGGTGCCTAGCGCATTCGTGAAGCACTACCAGGAGATTGCTGGCCGCCCCCTGGACCCCAAGCACGCCGCGCCGGTGAAGGGCGAGCAGTTCTCGTTGCACGATGGCGACGTACTTATTGCAGCAATTACCAGCTGCACGAACACCGCCAATCCCGTGAACATGATGGCCGCAGGGCTGGTCGCGAAGAAGGCTGTAGCCCTGGGCCTCAAGGCAAAGCCTTGGGTGAAGACTTCCCTGGTGCCAGGGAGCCATGTAACGGCCGCCGTGCTCGAAAAGGCTGGGCTGCAGCAGTCGCTGGACGCGCTCGGCTTCCATGTTGCCGGATTTGGCTGTACGACCTGCAACGGCGGCTCCGGTCCACTCCCGGAGCACCTGGTGGAGGCCATCGAAGCAGAGAAGCTGGTCGGTACCGCAGTGCTCTCCGGCAACCGCAACTTCGAGGGCCGTATTCATCCCAACGTTCGGGCCGCCTATCTCGGCTCGCCGGCGCTCGTAGTGGTCTATGCGCTCACCGGCACCCTGTCGGTCAATGTGACCAATGAGCCCATCGGAACCGGCAGCAACGGTCAGCCTGTGTACTTGCGCGACATCTGGCCGACTTCAGCCGAGATTGCAACGGCAGTCGACGGTGCCTACGAGCCGGAAATCTTCCGCCAGAAATACTCGGACCTGTTCGAAGGGGGCGAGCCATGGAATGCTCTGGCCGGCGAGCGAAGCCAGCGGTTCCCTTGGAACGACGCCAGCACCTATATCCTCCAGCCCCCGTATTTCGAAGGGCTCTCGCGCGAAGCTGCTCCCGTTCAGGACATCACAGGAATGCGGCCGTTGGTCATCCTCGGTGATTCAGTGACGACAGACCACATTTCTCCTTCCGGGGCCATCAGTCTCGGGACGCCCGCCGCCGACTTCCTTCTGTCGAAAGGCGTCGAACGCCGCGACTTCAACAACTACACAACGCGCCGTGGAAACCACGACGTAGCTGTTCGCGCGACATTTGCGAACATCCGCCTGCGCAATCGCATCGTTCCTGGCGTCGAAGGGGGCGAAACGAAGCTCATGCCTGAGGGCAAGCAGATGCGGGTGTTTGAAGCGGCAAAGGAATATCTGCGTCGCGACGTGCCCCTTGCTGTCATCGCTGGCAAGAACTATGGGTGCGGTTCATCCCGCGATTGGGCAGCAAAGGGCGTAGCACTACTTGGGGTGAAGGCGGTGATTGCCGAGAGCTTCGAGCGCATCCACAGAACCAATCTGGTGGGCATGGGCGTGCTGCCACTGCAGTTCGAGCCGGGCACAACGGCGGAGTCGTTGAACCTTGACGGCAGCGAAACCATCGACGTACCGGCGCTCGCCCAGCATCTCGACGTTTCCGGGCGCATTGAAGCCATCGTGCGTCGCACCGATGGAACCACGACGACCGTGCCGCTCATCATCCGACTCGACACCGGAGAGGATGTGGCCTACTGGCGCCATGGTGGCATCCTGCCGCTGGTGTGGCGCGACTATGTGTCCGGCAAGTCCGAAGAGCACGTCTCTCATTCGGCGAATCGTATGCAGCCTGAGGTCGGAGGTCCGCAACACGAACTGCCTGACGCGATGCCGGGCAGCGAAGTGCCAAGTGCCAGTCAGGGCGCGACTCTAGGCTGACCTCTGAGGAAGGCCCTCGGTAAGCGCGCGGTGATCCCGTCTTGAGCACGGAGCCTGTGTCCATGACGATGGTGTCCACCAAGGATTTAGGTGGACACCATGGAAGACTCCAAGCGGGCGAGCCGTAGGCGCCACGCGGCTGATCTGAAGCAGCAAGTGCTGGCGGCATGCGCCGAGCCTGGCGCGTCGGTGGCGCAGGTAGCGCTGGCGCACGGTCTCAATGCCAACCTCGTGCACAAGTGGCGCCGTATGTCCGACGCTGGACGCGCCGGTACGACACGTGCGAGCCAGCAACAGGAGTTTGTTGCCCTGGCGCTTCCGGCGAGCCCCTCAGTCGCTGGTGACATTCGCCTCGAACTGCGACGCGGCGCCATCGCAGTGAACGTGACCTGGCCGTTGAGCGCGTCCAGCGAGTGCGCCGCCTGGCTGCGCGAGATCCTGAGGTGATCCGTATCGATGCGCTGTGGCTGGCCGTGGAGCCACTGGACATGCGCGCCGGCACCGAAGCTGCGCTGGCGCGCGTCGTGCGCGTCTTCGGCGCTGCGAGGCCACACCACGCCTATCTGTTCGCCAACCGCCGCGCCAACCGAATGAAGGTCCTCGTGCACGACGGCATCGGTATCTGGCTGGCGGCCAGGCGCCTGCACCAGGGCAAGTTCCTTTGGCCCAACGATGCAGCCCCCACGCTCAGCCTGAGCCGTCCCCAGTTCGATGCCTTGGTGCTCGGCCTGCCTTGGCAACGGGTCGGCGAGGCCGGCGTCATCTGCGTGCTGTAGCGCAATTGCCGAAGTTGCTGATGCTCGCCCGAGCGTCCTGGGGCATCATCACCTTCCGTGATCGACACGGCCACCAACCTTGACCACCTGGACGCGCAGCAACTGCGCGAGATGGTGCAATCGCTCATGGGCCAGGTGGAGGCCAACAAGCTCGAGATCCGGCGACGCGACCACGAGATAGCGTTCAAGCAGGCGGCCATCGACAAGCTCACGCATGAGATGGCCGTGCTCAAGCGGCTGAAGTTCGCCGCCAAGTCCGAATCCTTCACCGCCGAGCAGAAGAGCCTGCTGGAAGAGACCATCGATGCCGATCTCGCGGCGCTGGAGCATGAACTGGCGCAGCTCGCTCCCACCCACCCAGCGGAGCGCGAGAAGCAGCAGCCAAAGCGACAGGTGCTGCCTGCCAACCTGCCGCGTCGCGAGATCCACCACGAGCCCCAGAGCACCACCTGTACCTGCGGCTGCCAGCTCCAGCGCATCGGCGAGGACGTGGCCGAGAAGCTCGACTACCAGCCCGGCGTGTTCACGGTGGAACGCCACGTTCGCGGCAAGTGGGTGTGCGCCCATTGCGAGACGCTGATCCAGGCGCCGGTGGCGCCGCACATCATCGACAAGGGCATCCCGACGGCCGGGCTGCTCGCGCAAGTCCTGGTGGCCAAGTACCTCGATCACCTGCCGCTGTACAGGCAGGAAACCATCTTTAGCCGCGCCGGGCTCGCGATCCCGCGATCGACGCTGGCCGCCTGGGTCGGACAGTGCGGCGTGCAACTGCAACCGCTGGTGGATGTGCTCAGGAGGGAATTGCTCCAGCGTCGCGTGCTACATGCCGACGAGACGCCGGTGGCGATGCTCAGCCCTGGCAATGGCAAGACACACCGGGCGTACCTCTGGAGCTACTGCACGACGGCTTACGACGCGCTGCGCGCCGTGGTGTTCGACTTCGCCGATAGCCGCGGCGGGCAGCATGCCCGCGCCTTCCTCGGCCTCCCGGGCGAGCATGGCTGGCGTGGCACGCTGGTGTGCGATGACTTCTCTGGCTACAAGGCCTGCTTCGAGCTCGGCGTCACCGAGGCCGGCTGCCTGGCGCACGCGAGGCGCAAGTTCCACGAGCTCTGGGCCAACCACGGCAGTCAGGTCGGCGAGCAGGCGCTGAAGTTCTTCGGTGAGCTCTACGACATCGAGCGAGACGTCGCCGCGCTGGCAGCCGAGGAGCGCAAGCGCATCCGCCAGGAGCGTTCGCGCAAGGTAGCCGATGCGTTGCACCAGTGGCTCACCGCGCAGCGGCAGAAGGTGCCTGAGGGCTCAGCCACCGCCAAGGCCATCGACTACAGCCTGAATCGCTGGCGACCGCTCTCGCGCTACATCGACGATGGCGATCTGCCAGCCGACAACAATCGGGTGGAGAACCAGATCCGGCCGATCGCGCTGGGCCGATCGAACTGGCTGTTCGCCGGATCGCTACGCGCCGGCCAGCGGGCCGCAGCGGTCATGAGCCTGGTGCACTCCGCGCGGCTCAACGGCCACGAGCCGCATGCATACCTGAAGGATGTGCTCGAGCGGCTGCCCATGCAGCCGGCCAGTCGCATCGCAGAGTTGCTGCCTCATCGCTGGCAACCATCGACGACAGCCTGATCTGCGGCCGTCGTCAAGACGGGATCACCGCGCGCTTACGGCCCTCGTCCTTCCTCTCCAATTCTCCCCCTCGAAGCAATCCTGCGCTGCCAGTTTGGCAGCTCGGGAGGGACATGTGCTGCCCCGTGCTCGAGCCGAATGAAATCACAGAGGGCCCGCACCGCCCAACTTGAGACAACCATACTAACCATCCTTGCGTACTCAATGATTGTCGTCTTCATGGCGCTAATCATGAGCACCGGCGAAAAGTCCCTCGAGGTTCGCGTGGCATGGGCACCTGTGATTCGGGCTAGAGAATCAAGCGGTACAGTTTTCCGCCGAAGCGACTGCAGGCAAGGATAAGCTCGCACGCATTCAGCGCGTCTTCAGCGCTGTTGAATCTGCTCGCAAGGCGCAGAGCGATCCATTGCCCATCTGCAGACGGCAGTCCGCGCCTGACGCCTGTCGTCTTGGCTCTATGCTCTCTCTTCCAGCGTCTTCCAAAACCCATCTCATACAGGAACATGTCAGGAAGATCAAAGGTCCTGTTGGTCACTCCGGTGGGAGTTTGCTGCTGCACGCGGCATCGGCCGCCTAGGTCGAGCATGAGTTGCTCGATCTCCACCAAACGCCGCCGCCACAGTTGATAGGCCTCGTCCTCGATGATCGGATCCGTGATCAGACAACCTTTATCCACCCAATGTGAAGGGCACCGATCGAAGGGACGAACCTGATCAACCCTCGTCAACCGCGTAAATGGATGGGCAGTGCAATGCTCACGTCCGACGAGTTGGTGACATCGACGCCAATGACCGAACCCGCGTGCGCTTCGGTCCTCCCTCACGCACTCCGCGCACAGGTAGGCGAACGCCCGCGGTGTTGAAAGTCCGTGATAGTGGACGCACCTCGTATCCCACGCACGGTAGCTTTGGGGAAAGCATGTGAACGGAATCATTGAATGCTTCGCGACGTACACGCGAACGCTCTGGTTATTCAGTTTCGCCAGCACGTGCAAGTCAGGGTATCCGAGGGCTCGTGACGGGCCGCTCGGTTGCAACCTGGCCGCGTTCAAGAAGGACCTTGCGTTCGGATAGTCGTTCATCAGGCGCAAGCGCCCCGCGTGGCCGGCGGCCACTTCATCTGGGAGCGCCTTGACGTTCTGAAGAGCGTCAATCACGGCCGAACTCACTGCCACACCTCACGGCGGGTGCAGAGCGACGGCTTCCGACGGACCTTCTGGAGGCAAGCGGCGTTGCCCGGCGAGCGAACCGCAGTTTTCGACGAACTTTCGAGATCCTGCGCGGAGCAAAAATGTGCTTGCGTGTCGCGGGCTTAGGTGCAGCTCCTCCTACCATCTTTATTCCTGGGGGTCAGTCTTGTCCGGCAAGAATGA
>Ga0307408_100001046_pt1 | contig 21244 bp, 14 predicted proteins | sample 322Cmetagenome_FD_202116 | JGI IMG/M metagenome (GOLD analysis project Ga0307408, IMG submission 202116) | Maize rhizosphere microbial communities from greenhouse at UC Davis, California, United States - 322HYB-C-3 | ecosystem: Host-associated > Plants > Roots > Rhizosphere > Soil | place... | reverse complement strand
TGCGAAAAAGGCACCTCGCAAGGCACAAGATTTTTGTTTCTTTTCATCGAATGGAAAAGAAAAAGAAAGAATTGAATCTACAGATGTGTACACACAGTACCCCTCTGGGAGAGATGCCGAAGCTAAGAGGGTAGCACATTTTACTAGATTTTTACACGATAAAAACGAAACCATACACTTATAAACATATGCCATTAAAACTTAAATTTTTTGAATCAACGCAAACCACTTGCCTCTTGGTTCTCAAATCCAGCATTTTAAACCAGTGCTACGCTGTTTTAACTCTTGCATTCTCAATACTGCTTCTTTCTAATAGTGCTAAGGCCCAGCAATTAGCGTTTCCCGGCGCTGAAGGTTATGGAGCATATGCAACCGGAGGGAGGGGTGGCGAGGTTTATCACGTAACTCATCTTAAAGACAACGGCCCGGGCTCATTTCGCGATGCGGTGAGCAAGCCAAATCGTACTGTCGTTTTTGACTTGAGTGGAGTGATCAAAATTGGGTCGCGGGTTAATGTGGCTTCAAACATTACCATTGCAGGCCAAACTGCGCCCGGCGAAGGTATTTCCATCTATGGGAATGGAATTTCCTTTTCAAAACAAAAAAACATCATCGTAAGGTACATACGCTTTCGTGGAAGCATCAACATGTCCCGAGGTTCTTGCACTGTAACAGCCGATAGCGTTCAGAATGTAATTTTCGACCACGTTTCAATAGAATGGGGACGTTGGGATAACCTTCATATTCAGGCAAGTAAAGATGTTACCTTACAATATTGCCTCATTGGAGAAGCCATTGACCCCCAGCGTTTCGGAGCTTTATTGGAGCGCCCCGAGCGTTTAACCATTCATCATTGCCTGTGGATTGATAACCAAAGCCGTAATCCAAAAGCTAAGGCAGGAATTGAATACATCAACAATGTGGTTTATAACTGGGGAAGCAGCGGTTTTGTAGGAGGGCATTCTTCTGCGCACCATTATCAGGATTTGATCAATAACTATTTTATCGCCGGGCCTAATTCTTCAGGCTCGTACTTAAGCATGTTCACCGCCACAGACCATGTTTATCATCAGGGAAATATGGTAGATTTAAATAAAGATGGAATTTTGAACGGAAGGCCAGTAATTGATTCTGCCTTTAAAAGAGCCAGCATTGTTGCCAACAGGCAGAATGAATCTCCTGTGAAAGTAACCCTACAATCTGCCGCCGATGCTTATACAAAAGTATTGGATGAAGCAGGAGCTTCACAAAAACGCGATGCCATTGATAGACGGCTTGCCAGCTATCTAAGAAGCCTTGGCCAGGCAGGCAAAGTATTCTGGACAGAAACAGAAGCCGGAGGACACCCTAAAATCGAAGAGCTAAAAGCTCAGTTAGATACCGATGCCGACGGAATGCCAGATACCTGGGAGAAAACTCATTCTTTAGATCCAAGTAATGCCGCAGACAGGAACTTGCTGGTTAAAAAATCTCATTATACAAGGTTAGAAGAGTATTTGAATACAATTGTAGATTCGCCGGTTCAGGCTGGTAATTAGAATTAGTTGGTTGAAGCAGAGTACATTAAAACAAATAAAAAATTAAAATCCTTTTCAGATGATTTCAATAAAGGTTAAACATACAATATCAACGGGCCTAATACTCATTGTTTCGGCCGTTACTGTAATGGCTCAGGCCATTAATCGCCAGGCACTGGTGCAAAGGCACTCGGTGGTGGTTACCAAAGCAGACTCTCTATCTTCTTTATCGCTTGGCAATGGTAAGTTTGCCTTTACCGCAGATGTGACTGGCCTACAGAGCTTCCCTGAGAATTATGCAAAGGGCGTTTCTTTAGGCACGCAGTCAGAATGGGGTTGGGGTAGTTTCAAGGATACTGTTGGATATAAATTTGAAGAGACCCTAAAAGAATACACCCTAAACGGTAAAAAGTCGGCCTATGCAGTGCAGTGGTCGCAGCCATTACGCAAACGCAATGCTTCAGAATGGTTCCGAAAAAATCCGCACCGTTTACAGCTTGGAAATCTGGGTTTTGATATTTATAAAGCCGATGGTTCAATCGCTAAACTGGCTGATATTAAAAACATAAAGCAGGTGCTGAATATGTGGACAGGCGAATTAACCAGCCATTTCACAGTTGAAAATATTCCGGTTGATGTGGTAACCGTAGGCCATCAGGATCAGGATTTGGTTGCTGTGCAGGTAAAATCGAAGCTGATTGAAATGGGAAGATTGAAGCTCAGGCTGCGTTTTCCTTACCCAACAGCCGAGTTCCTGGATGAAGCCGTAAACTGGAAGAATCCACATAAGCATCAATCGTCAATTACTGCGCAAAGCGAAAATGGAGCCTCGGTAGAGCATAAGCTGGAAGGGATTACTTACTATGCTTCCTTAAAATGGAACGGAAAATCCGGGATTTCAACAACGTCAACTCCCCATTATTTCCAAATTACGCCTGATAAAGGATCAGATACTTTCGAACTAAGCTGCTTGTTTACTCCAGAGAAATCATCTGCCTTGCCAGATTTTGCCCAGGTAAAAAACAACAGCAATACACAATGGAAGGCCTTCTGGCAAAGTGGTGCTGCGGTAGACTTTTCCGGCAGTACCGACCCGAGAGCGAGGGAGCTGGAAAGAAGGGTTATCCTATCTCAATATTTAACTAAGATTCAATGTGCAGGTTCCTATCCTCCACAAGAAACTGGCCTAACTTTCAACAGCTGGTTTGGTAAGCCTCACCTTGAAATGCACTGGTGGCATGCTGTTCATTATGCTTTATGGAACCGGGTAGATTTGATGGAGAGAAGCCTGGATTGGTACTTTAAAGTTTATGATGGAGCAAAACAGATCGCCCAGCGCCAGGGCTTCACTGGTGCCCGTTGGCAAAAAATGACCGATAATGAAGGCCGCGAAGCTCCATCTTCGGTAGGAGCATTTATTATCTGGCAACAGCCGCATTTGATTTACATGGCAGAGTTGGCTTACCGCGATAAACAGGATAAAGCGATTTTAAACAAGTACAAGGACTTGGTGTACGCTACCGCTGATTTCATGGCATCCTTTACGGTATACGACAAAGCAAAAGATCGCTATAATTTGGGTAAAGGCTTGATTCCCGCACAGGAGGTTTTTAAAGCCGAAGATACTTACAACCCAACATACGAGCTGGCTTACTGGGATTGGGCGCTAAAAATAGCACAAAAATGGAAAGAGCGTTTAGGCGAACCTCGTGATGCTGAGTGGGATAAGGTATTGGCAAAACTAGCTCCATTGCCTAAAAAAGATGGCGTGTATTTGTCTACCGAAAACACTCCTGATTCTTTCACCAATGAAGAATGGCTTCGCGATCACCCATCGGTTTTAGGAGCTTTAGGTATGGTGCCTGCCGGAGCCAAATTGGATAAGCCTACAATGCAACGCACTTTCGATACAGTATGGAAGGTTTGGCAATGGCCCGATACCTGGGGCTGGGATTTCCCGATGGCCGCTATGACTGCAGCCCGCCTTGGCAAACCTGAAAAAGCCCTGGATGCTTTGTTTATGAATGTGAAAACGAATACCTATTTGGCTAATGGCCACAACTACCAGGATGGCCGTTTAAGAATTTACCTTCCAGGAAATGGCGGAGTTTTAATTGCTACCGCAATGATGGCGGGAGGTTGGGATGGCAGTGTTGGTGCTGCACCGGGCTTCCCCAAAAATGGCAAATGGAAGGTTAAAGCTGAAGGGTTTAAGAAGATGCCGTAGAGATTCTACGGCATCTTTATAAAGTCACTTGAAGCGTATTGGTAACGTGGAGTCGTTCCTTATTTCTAATAGTTTTATCATTAATAAGCACATGCTCCTTTTCTTTTTCAAGCAGCCTAAACCAGTTAATAGCTGAGATGGTATTGTTGGAATGAATTTCAAGTCGAACAATAAAATTATTGTTCGGCTCTCTCCGATTGTTCAAATAGTGGCTTAGCTGTAATACACTAATATCTACGTCTTCGGCAAAATCTTTCTGTTTTTTATTACTAAGTTGAATATATTGTTTTAGAAAGTACCCAAAATTCAAATCTGGGTTATATTCCTCTCCTTTAATGTAATCTTCGAGCTGAAATTTTAATTGAAGAAGTTTGATTTTCAATTGTTGTTTTTCAGCAGAGCTTGCTCTTCGGCTTTGCCGGTGTCTGGCTAACTCTAAATCAGCCGCCTGCTGCTCCTTTTTACTTAATCTAACAGGTGGAATATATGCATCCGCGATTTCTTTCGTTGTTAACTTTTTGCTAATCATTATAATAAAAATTAATGATGTTAATCAATGCCTCTTCTTCGAGATAAATTTGCCTTCCTGCGTCAAACATTCCATATTTATGTATATAATGTTTTTTAAGTTCGGTTTTAGGGGTTAAAGAAACGCAGGGAAAGTTGTTGTATCGTTTAATAGCATTTCTGCAAGCAAAAGCAATTAAACACCCAGCTATGCGGTCGTATCGCTTCTTTTGGCCGACATTCTCGTTGGAAACAGCAAGTAATTTTATTTCTAAACGTTCTTCAGAAGGGCGGTCTATTATTGCTATTAAGCCAAGAATGTCTTCTTTACCCAATAAAGTCAACTTGAAGATCTCGCATGTGTTGTGATAGGCTTTCCATTTAAAGAAGTATCGCTTAATCGTTATTGTTTTGAAATCTTCGGTTTGCACTTTTCGAATACTAACAAAGACTTTATTTTGATTAGCACATTCGATTAGGTACATATTTCAAATATACAAAAAGTTTACAAAATATGTAAACTTTTTGTAGCAAACCAGCGTTCAATGTTCCAAAGACGCGATAATAGCTTCAACCACTCTCTCATCCTTCAACATTTTCTCATGCCCTATATCATCAAATTTCACCGTTTTAATCCCCGGGTGTAGCGATAAAAATTCCCTCATATATTCAACAGGCGAAACTTTGTCATTTACATCATAAGCCAAAAGATGAACAAGTTCAGGCTGGCGCTGGTAAAGGGCAGTTAGCGTAAAATCTTCAGCATTTACATTAAAGATTTTGGAAAATTCTTCAAAGAATGCATCCTGCGCGTATTGAGGGATATTTACAGAATTAAGCGTACCGACAAAATGTTCCTTTAACTGTATTAGCGGGGCGAGGCTTATCAACACTTTAACCTTTTCTGGAAAATTTTGCATTGCAATAGCATTTGCCATGCAGCCCAGAGAGTGCCCGATTAATATTTCAGGTGTACCATGTTGTGCAACGATAGCTTCAACAGCCCTGGCGAAAAGCAGCAAGTTAGTTAACTTGCCTTCTGAAGAACCATTTCCAGGAGCATCGAAAGCTATGATTTCTAAGTCAGGATGTGCCCTTAAGTCAGTTATCAATTCCGAAAAGTCAGCTGCCTTCGAGCCCCAGCCGTGTGTAAGAAGAACTTTTCGTTTTCCATTACCCCATCTAAAGCAATTAACTTCCAAGTCCCCTTTAGCAAAATGAGGATCATGAATAATCACATTAAACGTTTCGGCATCATTGAGCAATTGTTGTTGTTTTAGCCTGGCTGGAAATTTAGGCGAATAAAATATCAGATCGCGTAATGTGTCTGGTAAGCCAGAATCTTCCCCTTGCGAAAGCTCCTTAGCTTTAATCAATAATGCCTTTAGGTTTTTCATAACAAAAAAACAATATCGCCTAAAATTCCATTCGAAAATTTGCTCCAATGTAATTTTAAAAATATACCCTCACACCATATCCAATTTTAACAATCTCCCAAAACGGCATGCTGTCCTGGTTTTTATACCAGCTAACAAGGTATAAGTCATTCGTATTAAATTCTGAATAGATACCAATAGCTTCAATTTTCGAATTAGGGGCCATTTTTATTTTAGCCTCAGTACTCAGGGATGCATGATAACGTATTGATTTGGACCACCAATAATAGCCCCTGGGGTATTGATATTTGTTCCATTTTGCAAATTGTTTAGCCGGATGGTATGATATAAAGACTCCAGGGTTTAGGGGGTATATATTTGCCCAGTCCTTCACCTTTATTTTAATAGGTTTATATGAAAACTTTCCCGCAAAAATATGCAGTTTTCCACCCTTCGATTCCGGCACGTAACCGTAGGTAAAATCAAGGCTGCCTTTATCCTCTTTAAAAAAATTATAGCCAAAACCTGCACTCGCATAACCAATACTGCCGCCATGTTGGGCAACAGCTTCATCAGGAATCAGCGATTTTAAAAATTGTGCTTTGGTATAAGTATGGCAGAAGCTAAACAGGATAATTAGGATGAACGCATTGATTTTAAAATTTTTTAAGGTTATATGATAACTTTCCATTTACAATATCAATTACATAAAATTCCCTTTCAGCTACAGTATTAGCCACAATGAAAGGGGTCTGTTCGTCAAAAGGATAATTTACTTCCGAATTATCCACATGTGCGCTTAAAGAAGCAAGACATTTGTTAGCACTCGTGACAATGCTTGCGTACGGTTCAACAAGTTTGGGGTCAAAATCGGTAGTGTAAGCCGGTATATGAGATACAGCGATATAGCCATTTACACCTGGTTGAGGCAAAAACTGTTTCTCAAGCCAGTTAATATCCGGCACCGAGCCATTGAAATTATACTCGCGGCTGTTTGAATCATGGCAAACAAATTTTATTCCGCCGTATACAAAGCAAAAGTTCTCCTCTCCATACATGCGGTTATAAACTTTTTTGCCGTTGGCCGATATATCGTGATTCCCCAATATTCCGATATAAGGCATTTTTAATTTGGAGTAAATGCGGTTAATCCATTCCATTTCCTGGTAAAGTCCGAAATCAGAAATGTCGCCATTGAGCAGTACGAAATCTATGCCTTTCAAACCGTTTACGTAGCTAACCATGTCCTCACAGTGGCTATAAGCACGCTGAGTGTCGCCGGTCAAAACAAACCGTATAGTATCGTCCTGCTCATTTGCCAGCAGCCGGGCAATGTTTTGCTTATTGAGTTCCCTTGGTGTGTCCGAATCAAATTTTTGATTCGGGCTGAATTCCACTTTGCCGCATGCGGAAAGCAGAAGTAATAATAAAAGATATATATTTTTCATAGTGTGTCATAGTAGATATATGCAGAAAACAGTCCAATATTAGCTAAGCTTGGTTAAAAACTACTATTTTTGCAAAATTTTTACCGTACAATTTCAAATTATGCAATCAAACCTGTTGGCTGTTACCAGATACTTTTTTTACTGGTTGGCATTTTTTTTTATCGAAAGGCTGGTTTTTTTGCTTTTTTTCTTAGAGAAGATTCAAAAAAGCGCTTTTTCGGAGGTGTCGCAGGGTTTTTTATACGGATTGAGGTTAGATGCATCAACGGTAGGTTATTTAGGTGTTTTACCCGCACTCGGCTTTGTCCTCATTTGGAACATTAAAAAGTTAAAATTATCAAACAAGGTGTTCCGTATATATATCAGGACACTAGTAGTGATTTGTTCGCTTATATGCGTTATTAATCTTAATATTTATCGCGAATGGGGCTCTAAAGTTAACAGCAGGGCTTTCGAGTTTCTGTTTAACTCACCAGGAGAAGCCATTGCTAGTAGCGTTTCATCCCCACTCTTCATATCGTTTTCTATTTTAGCCATTTTAATTTTTACTGGTTTCTATCTTTTTAAAGGGCTTGAGAAATACAAGGTAGAGCAGCGAGGCTCTTTACTGGTTAAAATTCCTATTTCCTTACTATTGCTGGGGCTCAATTTCCTGTTAATACGGGGTGGCTGGCAATTGTCGCCAATTAACGAAAGCATGTCTTATTATTCGGCAACGCCAATTTTGAACCATGCTGCGGTTAATACCGAGTGGGCTCTGATGCGCTCCGTTGAAAGGAGCCTTTCAACAAAAAAACAAAAGTTCAGCTATTTCAAACAGCCCGAAGCCCAGGCTATAGTAAGGGAACTATATCCGGCAGAGAATACCAAACCGGTACAAGTACTTTCCACAACAAGGCCAAATGTGGTTTTAGTTCTTCTTGAAAGCTATACTGCAGATGTGGTTGAAAGCCTTGGTGGAGAAAAAGGAATCAATCCCCAAATGGAAAAGCTTATCGATGAGGGTTTATTATTCGAGAGTATTTACTCCTCTGGGGACCGAACCGACAAGGGCGTTATTGCCGTGTTAAGTGCATTCCCTTCGCAAGGAGGGCAGAGCATTATAAAAGACCAAAATAAGCATTCCAAGCTACCTTCTATTTTCAAAACACTTCATCAGCAAGGCTACCAAACTGCTTTCTATTATGGGGGCGAGAGCCAGTTCACAAATATGAAGTCGTATTTTCTAACTAATAAATGCGATTTGATAGTAGATAAAGCTGATTTTAGAGCCAAAGACATGAACTCAAAATGGGGGGCTTACGACGAAGTAGTATATCGTAGGTTGGTAAAAGACGCAAAGCCGGCAAATAAGCCATTTTTTGCTGCCATGTTGAGTTTAACAAACCATGAGCCCTTCGAGCTGCCAGTGCCGCCACATTTTAAAGGCGAAGAGGTTCAAAATAAATTTAGAAGCACTGCCTACTATGCTGATTCTTGCATTGGGGCCTTTATAAATGACGCTAAGAAGCAGCCCTGGTATAAAAACACCTTGTTCGTGTTTGTTGCCGATCATGGCCATCGCCTCCCTCGTGATGAGTTTGATATTCAGGACTCACGCCGCTACCGCATACCTTTATTGTTTTACGGGGAGGTGATTAAGCCAGAATTCAGGGGGCAGAAAATCAGTAAAGTAGGAAGTCAGGTCGATATCGCTTCAACAATATTTAGGCAAATGAATATAAATGCAACAGAATATACCTGGAGTAAAGACCTCTTGAATCCATCAGTTAAAGGCCATGCATTTTATGCCTGGGATGGCGGCTTCGGCTTTGTAGATCAAGATAAAGAGGCATTGTCCTTTGATAACATAAGTAAAAAGGTTATTTATCGGGCACCAGAAAAGTTAAAAAATGAAGCTGGTTTACTACGTTACGCACAGGCCTCTATGCAAACAATATTTCAAAAGTATTTGGACTATTAATAAATAGCATAAGCTTTCGGGGTAGCTATAAACAAAAAATGAGAAGCCTCACCCGCTTCTCATTAAATGAACATTTGTTGCTATTAAAATATGTACTGAAAAAAATCTATTCTATTACAGGGATGCTCACCCTGAAAGTAGTTCCTTTATTAATTTCGCTTTCAACTTCAATTTTACCACCCAACGATTCGATTTGCGTTTTCGTCATGTGTAGTCCAAGGCCTCTGCCTTCCTTGTCGAAATTGAATTTCTTATAAAGTCCAAACAGTTTATCGCCAATAACCTTTAGGTCCATTCCTAAACCATCATCTTTCACCTCAAGGATTAAACTGTCATCATATTTACTTGCAGAAATTGAAATCACGGGCTGAACATCGTCCTTTTTATATTTGATGGCATTGCTAATCAGATTATAAAAAATGCTCTGAATATAGCTCTTGATCGATTTAATGTGGCTTAACTCTTCAGGCACCGAGATGTTGAAAACCGCATTGCTGTCTTTTATCTGCTTTTTTAGATTATTTTTCACCGAAGCAATAATCTCATCAAGATTAATCCATTCAAATTTTTCATTCATCGGCTTACGCGATGATAAAACCAGATTGAGGTCTTGAATTATAGCATCTATTGACTGCGCAGAATCGGCAATAAAGTTAACCAGTTCGCCAGTTTCAGAAGCCTCATTTTCGTAATGAAACTTAATAATTTCCGTAAGCCCAATAATGTTGGCAATCGGCGAGCGCAAGTTGTGCGAAACAATATAATTAAACTGCATCAACTCATTGTATTTATGAGTAAGTTCAGTTAATAAGCCTTCATGTTGTTTCTCAAGCGATTTTACAGCCAGATTTTCTACCTTTTCTTTGGTGATATCTGTAATAAAGCCTTCAACATCCAGTATCTCATCCTGATCGTTATACGTAATACTCGCAACGTCTTTTACCCATTTCACGCTCCCATCCTTGCAAATAATACGGTATTCCATCGTATGTGACTGCAAGTTCTGAACAGGTTGTTTGTAAATGGATAATAATAGTTCGCGGTCCTCAGGATGTATAACATTAACAAGGTCGATAGAGAGCAATTCCTCTACTGAGTATCCTGTAAGGCTAATGCACCCCTGGCTTACATAAATTAATGTAAGGCTGGGAGGTGAGGTAAGTTTATAAAACATACCTTGAAGATTTTTCAGTAGGTTTTCAGAAATTGTAAGATTGATCTTTTCCTCTTCTACCATATTAACAGACATAAAGAATATCCTAAATTTTCTTAATTATAAAAATGCAGTTGGTGCTTGTTCTCAAATAACAAAACCAATACCATCAATTAATCAACAATGCCTCTGGATACCTTTATTCCATTAAATCAATGAATGTGAGCGTTTTTTTTCAGTTAAATATTGTTGGACATGGCAGGAAAGTGAGAATTTTAGGTTAGATATGTGAAAAATGAGCGTGAACTTCATCCCCAAAATTTCCCAACAGGCCTTCCCCGTTTAGTGGAAATAAAATATCGCAGGATACTACAGGTTGCATAAAAGGCTAAGAGTTTCTAAAATAGCATCCGCATTTTTGTGGCTCATTTTTAAAAATCAACAGAAGAAATAATATTAAGCTAAAGGTAATCAAGGTATTAGTATTGTTGCTTAGTGTGTTTAACCTGGGAATGCAGTAAATCTTCGAAAAAATGTCGTTACAAATAAGAAGGAATCAATAGGCGTGTGTAGCTTCACTTTATAATACTGTTCCCGCCGACGAAACAACTTAGTGAATTAAAATTGACAGGCATTGGGGGTATGGCCTGTTCAAATACACTTGAATTATAAACATAACACGCACTTAAATGGCTAGCCTTTTTCTTTACTATAAACCTCAGCTGGAAAATTGTATCCGGGCTTTGTGTTTAGCAGCATTTCTGCTTTGCGGAAACTTTATTGCCCGCTCGCAACGCATTATGGAGAATCTGGGCCGTGGACTTATTGCAATTAAGCAACCCGGTGGCAAAGTATATATCGGCTGGCGAATGTTAGGTACAGACCCCAACACTATTTCTTTTAATTTGTATAAAGCCGCTGGCGCCAAAAAAAGCATCAAGTTAAATGCACAGCCTATAATCGCCAGTACAAACTATGTAGACACTAATGTGGATACTACTGTTTCAAATACTTATACTGTAAGGCCTATCATTGGCGGAAAAGAGGCTAGCCCCGGCGAAAGCTTTACGATTGCAGCAAAAGCAATAGCCCGGCAATATTTTTCAATTCCCCTTAAAACTCCTGCAGGCTACACGCCCAACGATGCTTCGGTTGGCGATTTGGACGGCGATGGCGAGTACGAAATCATCCTTCACCAAACCGGAAGAAGTATTGATACGCCTTCACCTGGTATATCGGGCATTCCTATTTTCCAAGCTTATAAACTAGATGGAACTTTCCTCTGGGAAATCAATCTTGGAAGGAACATTCGCGAAGGTGCCCATTATACCCAATTTATAGTAATTGATATGGATGGCGATGGCATTTCTGAATTTGCCTGCAAAACCGCCGATGGCACTATTGATGGAAAAGGAAAAGTAATAGGCGATTCAACAAAAGATTACAGAAACCATGACCCTAACAGCCGTGCTTTATATGGGAAAATTCTAAACGGCCCTGAATATTTTACTGTATTTAATGGCCGTACCGTGGATGGAAAGCTGCCAAGTGTTTTGATGTGCCGTGGCTATTACGGCCGCACTGTTATTGCAGCCTGGGATTTCCGTAATGGAAAACTAACAACTCGTTGGGTATTTGATTCTAAAGATGGCGAAAATCCATACTCCGGACAGGGGAACCATGGTTTAAGCATAGCCGATGTGGATAACGACGGGAAGGATGAAGTTGTTTATGGCGCTATGGTGGTTGACGACAATGGGCAGGGCTTATTTTCTACAGGCCTGCGCCATGGAGATGCACTTCATGTAAGTGATTTTGATCTGGCGCGTCCGGGTTTAGAGGTATTTGGGGTGCACGAAATCGAAGAGGGTACTAAAGGCCCCGGTGCAGCTTTATACGATGCTAAAACCGGTGAAATATTATGGTCGGGGCATGATGATGAAGACGTGGGGCGTGGTGTAGCCGGAAATATCGATACTGATAATCCCGGTGGCGAGATGTGGTTCTCAGGCTCAAACGGATTATTGGATGTTAAGGGAAAAGCAATCGGCCCTCAGCCTTCTTCTACAAATTTCTTAATTTGGTGGGACGCTGATTTTACCAGAGAGTTGTTGAATAATAATCGAATAGATAAATACAAGCAAGGACCCATCTTCACGGCAGTTGGATGCCAGTCGAACAATGGGACAAAATCAACCCCAGCCTTAAGTGCAGATATATTGGGCGACTGGCGCGAGGAACTTATTATGCGCAGCGCAGACAACAAAGAACTTCGCATCTATACCACAACTATCCCAACCGGGCACAGGTTATATACCCTAATGCACGATCCTCAATACCGTATGGCCATTGCCTGGCAAAACGTGGCTTATAATCAACCGCCACATCCAGGTTTTTATATCGGCGAGGATATGAAGCCAGCTCCAAAACCTAATATCGCCCTAAATAAAGCGCGGGGTGATTCATTAACAAAAAATAAATAGCCAATTAAAATATGAGATCAATTTTCAAACTCAGAAATCTTTTAACAGTATCAGCTGCCGTATTGCTTCTTATAGCATTTAAGGCAGATAGAAATCCAACTATCTATTTAATAGGCGATTCTACAGTACGCAACTTCGGTGAAAACCAACGTGGCTGGGGAACTTTTCTAGGCGAATTTTTAGATACCACAAAGATTTCGATTAATAACCAGGCTATGGCGGGCAGAAGCACCCGCACTTTTATCAAAGAGAAGCGCTGGGCTAAAGTTGATTCGATGTTAAAGCCCGGTGATTTTGTGATGATGCAGTTTGGGCATAACGAAGGCTCTGTGCCTGATACCGGCAAAGCAGGCTATCGTGGAGTGTTGCGTGGTACAGGCGAAGAAACCAAAGAGCTTACCTGGAAAGACGGAACCAAAGAGATTGTTCATACCTACGGCTGGTATATCCGCAGCTTTATTCGCGCAACTAAAGCCAAAGGCGCAACGCCAATTGTGCTTTCCATGATTCCGAGAAATCAGTGGAAAGATGGTAAAGTTTTGCGTGCTGATAACGATTTTGGCAAATGGGCAAGAGAAGTAGCAGAACAAGAGCGAGTAACTTTCATCAATCTGAATGGCATCACTGCCGATAAATACGACAAATGGGGCCAGGAAAAAGTGAAAGCCTTTTTTATTAAAGACCACACTCACCCAACAGCCGAAGGCGCACGTATCAATGCAGAATCGGTGGCTGATGGTATTCGGGCGCAAAAGAAAAATCCTCTAAAAAAATATCTTAAAAAAATAAATTATACCAATTCTATACACATGAATCGAATATTTAAGTGGAGCTTAATAGTTGCAGTTGTGCTGTTTTCTTCTTTCATTCTTACGAAGCCAGCCGATAAGCCAGCCTTGTTTTTAATAGGCGACTCGACGGTAAAAAATGGAAAAGGCAAGGGCGATGGTGGCTTATGGGGATGGGGAAGCTTCATCCATAATTACTTTGATACCACCCGGATCACCGTTAAAAACGAAGCCCTGGGCGGAACAAGCACCCGAACTTTCATGTACCGTGGAAGATGGGAAGCAGTGTTGCCTCAAATAAAAAAAGGCGATTATCTGATGATGCAATTCGGGCATAACGATAGCAGCCCCCTGGATGATACAGCCCGTGCCCGCGGAACGATCAAAAGCAATGGCGACGAGGTAAAGGATATCTACAATCCAATTACCAAACAACAGGAAACGGTACATTCATACGGCTGGTACCTGCGTAAATTCGTTGCAGATGCTAAAGCAAAAGGCGCTACTGTGATAATTTGTTCACCAATCCCACGAAATCAGTGGAACGAAGGAAAGGTTAGGCGCTCTACAGGAGATTACGGAAAGTGGGCAAAAGAAGCTGCGGTGCAATCTGGCGCTTACTTTATCGACCTCAACACTCTAATTGCCGAAGTTTATGACAAGGAAGGCGAAGCAAAAGTAAAATCAACTTACTTTAACGCTACCGATCATACACACCCGATCGAAGCTGGTGCAAAGCTGAATGCCGCCCGTGTAGTTGAAGGTATCAAAGGAATAAATGGCTTATCCCTGAACCATTACCTAACTAAACAATCAAGAAAATAAACACACCAAATAAACATACAATGAAGAACCGTTCCTGGCTTAAAGCCTTTGTTTGCTTACTCTTAGTTTCATTTTCGGCTACGGCTTTGCAAGCGCAAAAACTGCCAAAAAAGAAATCGGTGCTGAAAGCAATGCGCTTAACCAACCAGTATTTTATGAATGCATGGCCTGATGCCGGCAAACCAATTGTAACTAATAGAGAGCGCCCTAGTAATATTTGGACAAGAGGGGTTTATTACGAGGGGCTGATGGAATTATATCGTGTTGAGCCTAAAGCCAAAAATCGAAAAGTATATTACGACTACGCAGTTCAGTGGGGCGAAAAACATAAATGGGGTTTGCGTAATGGTATTCAAACACGCAATGCGGATGATCAAACTTGCGGCCAAACTTATATCGATTTATATCTGATTGATAAAAAGGAAGAGCGTATTAAAGACATCAAAGCTTCTATGGATTTAATGGTGAAGAGCGAAAAAGCCGATGATTGGTCGTGGATTGATGCAATACAAATGGCCATGCCGGTTTTTACCCGATTAGGTGTAGTTTATAACGATACTTCGTATTTCCGTAAAATGTACGATTTATATGCGTTCTCCAAGTACAAACACGGAGGGAATGGTTTATTAAATCCCGGTGATAAACTATGGTGGAGAGATAAAGATTTTGTACCGCCATACAAAGAGCCAAACGGTGAGGATTGTTACTGGTCTCGTGGAAATGGCTGGGTTGTAGCTGCTCTGGTTCGCACATTGCAAATGCTTCCTAAAACAGATCCGCATTATAATGAATACCTGGAAGATTATAAAAATATGCTGAAAGCATTAATTCCGATTCAGCGTGCGGATGGTTTCTGGAATGCCAGCCTTCATGATCCAAACAACTATGGCGGTAAAGAAACAACTGGTACAGCCCTTTTTGTTTACGGCATGGCCTGGGGAGTAAATAATGGCATTGTAAGCAGAGATGAATATCTTCCTGTTCTTTTAAAAGGCTGGAACGCCATGGTGAAAGAATCAGTACATCCAAACGGCTTTTTGGGCTACGTTCAAGGTACCGGTAAAGAGCCTAAAGACGGACAACCAGTAAGCTATACCAGCAAGCCAGACTTCGAAGATTACGGCTTAGGCTGTTTCTTATTAGCTGGAACTGAAGTTTATAAACTAAGGAAGTAAATAAGTAGGCAGTTTGGTTTGGCAGTACTGGTAAGCGCTTTAAGTGTCAGACTCCTCAAAGGTGTCAGGCACTTACCACTAGAAAGGAAAGCGTCTTTGCGAAACACCTTTGCGCGAAATCAAGCTCTGTGTCTCTCTGTGAAATCTTTGTGCCCTCTGTGGTTAAAACAATATCCAATGACTAAATTTTTCCAATCCCTCTTAATTCTAAGCGCAATAGCCATTTCCGCAATTGCGCAAAACGCCGGCAACTACAGTTCCGGCTTTAAAAAACAAGGGAATGAATTTTTCTTTTCAACCAGTAATGCAGACGTAAAACTGGAATTCTGTACCCCGGGAATGTTTCGCGTACGCACCGCCTGGAGTCGCAGTTTTGAAGCAAACGAAAACCTGATGGTTGTAAATTACAACTACCCCTCGGTTCAGGTAAACTCCTCGGAAGCGGCAGATCATTTTCAGCTACAAACTGAAAAATTAAATATAAAAGTATATAAAGCCCCTTTCCACATAGATGTTTATACAAAGGATGGTAAGCTTTTATCATCCGAAAACGGAGCTGGGGTTGCAAAAGATGGCGAGGCAGTTTCATGCGCCAAGCAATTGTCTCCAGATGAGCATTTCTTTGGCTTTGGCGAACGTATGGACTTTCTCGACCGCAAAAGTAAGAAGGTAAAGCTTAACGTAGGCCGAGGCACAGGTTTGCCACATGCAGTTGGTGCTTATAATATTTTAGAGGCGAATTACTGCCCGGTACCATTCTTCATGAGTACACAAGGGTATGGAATCTTCCTGCACAATTCATTTGCCACAGAGTGGGATATGGGAAGTAGCCGTAACGATCAATACAGTTTTAAAGCTGTGGATGGCGAATTGGATTACTATTTCATTTATGGCCCAACCTTTCCATCTATCCTTTCAGATTATACCTCGTTAACAGGAAGAGCTCCCTTAGTTCCAAAATTTGCATTGGGTTTGCACGCAGGCACATACAGCGGCGGAACCTGGGGGCATGAAGCACAAACCTCCGACAACTACGTGATTCAATTAGCGAAGAAATTCCGCGAAATGGGTATTCCGGTTGATTTATTATGGCTGGATTCCACCTGGAGAATTTTTGGCAAGAACGGTGGAAAAGGTGCTACTTCTTTCGAATGGAGAGAAACCTTCAAGAATCCAAAAGGGATGTTTGACAGCCTGTATGCTATGAATTATAAAATGGTTGGCTTACACCTGCGCCCCCGGTTTGATAACGGAAATACCTTAAACTTGCTGGACCAAGCCCGCGCCAAAGGCTTGGTATATCCGGAACCTGGTAATAAAGGGGAGTTTGTTAACTTCTTCGACCAGAAATCTGTAGACTGGTGGTGGGATAACGGCGTCATGAAAGTGGCTTCACTGGGTGCCAAATTCTTAAAGACAGATGAAGGAAGTGCTTTCGGTGGCCTGGCTAACGAGAGCGATAAAACCGGCCCAACAGATAAAGCAGCTCAGAAATTGCATAACGTTTTTCCGGTTGCTTATGCAAAGGCTCCTTACGAGAAATTCCAGGATTTCAATAAAATTCGTGGTTTAAACCAAACCCGCGAAGGTTATTCAGGTATCCAGCGTTATCCGTTCATTTTTGCAGGCGACTGGCCAAGCGAGTGGCAATACTTTGCTCCGGTAATCAAAGCAGGCATCAATATCGGCTTGTCTGGAGTAGGCTACTGGTCGCATTGTATGGGCGGATTCGAGCATGTTGCTGATCCTGAATTATATAACCGTTGGGTTCAATTTGGTATGTTTAGCCCAATCGCCCTGGTTTTCGGCATGGAGCACCCTAACTACAAAGAGCCTTGGAGCTACGGGCCGGAGGCACTGGCAAACTTCAAAAAGTATGATATTCTGCGTTACCGTTTAATGCCTTACATCTATAGTAATGCCTATAATCTGAATCAGACAGGTATGCCTTTAATGAGAGCCCTTGTGCTTGAATATCAAAACGATAATAATGTTTATGAAATTGGCGATCAGTACCTGTTTGGAAACAGCCTGATGGTTTCCCCGGTGACTACAAAAGGAGCTCAAACACGGTCTATTTATTTACCAGAGGGAACTTGGTACGACTACTGGACTGGCAAGAAATACTCCGGCAAACAATACATTCATGTAGTTACGCCACCAGATATAATCCCAGTATTCGCGAAAGGCGGTGCAATTATTCCAATGCAGCCTGATATGAAATATACTGACGAAAAACCGCTGAATGAAATCACTTTGGATATTTTCCCAGGAGAGAATTCATCATTTGATTTATATGAGGATGATGGTTTAAGCCTAGACTACAAAACCGGTAAGTTCAGCCTAACCCGTATTTCATCAGCCGGTTCTTCCGGAGCCTTAAAAGTGAACATTTCGAAAGCCTCCGGAGGCTATATGCCTGCTAATCGTACCTACTTAGCAAAAATCAGATGGCCAGAAGATAAGGTTCCGGCAAAGGTTTCTGAGAATGGAAAAGCTGTTAAAGCAACAACGTCTGCCGCAGGTTTAACCAAGGCTGGCTGGTTTTATGATGTAAAGGATAAAGTGCTATACGTTAAAACCACCGGAACTCAAAAAACAAATACAGAACTGATTGTAAGCTATTAAGCGCTAATTTGGAGTCTCCAGATTTGGTGCAATATTACAGAGAGATTAAACATAAACTAAAATATATAAACCAACCATGACAAAACTTGCCTTTAAAATGAAGCTGAAACCCGGTTTCAAAGAAGAATATAAAAAACGCCACGACGAGCTTTGGCCAGAGTTAAAAGGCCTGCTGAAACAAAGTGGCATAAGCGATTATACCATTTTCCTGGACGAAGAAACAAACACGTTATTCGCTGTTCAAAGACAAGACGGGGCTCAGTCATCTCAGGATTTGGGAAGCACAGAAATAGTTAAAAAATGGTGGGCTTACATGGCAGATATCATGGATACTAACCCAGATAATTCGCCGGTAAGTGTTCCTTTAGAAGAGGTTTTTCATTTAGATTAATTTAAGAAAAACAGACCTGACAGGTTTTCAAAACCTGTCAGGTCTGTTTTTCTTAAACTAATTTGCCGTGGTTGGTGTCCTCACCAACCACTAGAATAGGATAGTACATGAAATTAACAAAACACACACTGTTACTTCTGGCTGGATTTGCAGCTTCAAACTTCGCTGTGAAAGGGCAAAGCTCAGTCTGGCCAGAAATAAAAAAAGAAACTCATCCCTGGACGCGCTGGTGGTGGATGGGAAATGCAGTAGATGAAAAAAATATCTCCGCCCTGCTTGAAACCTACCAGAAAGCTGGAATTGGTGGAGTTGAAATCGCCCCGATTTACGGAGCCAAGGGGTACGAAAAACGTTACCTGCAATATCTGTCGCCCGGATGGATGAAGATGCTTGGCTTTACGGTTCAGAAAGCCGGAAGCCTTAATATGGGCGTTGATTTAACCAATGGCACAGGCTGGCCTTTTGGAGGCCCTCAAGTGCCGGCAGAATATGCAGCGGCAAAAATTATTGTGAAGCAATACACTGTTGAAGCCGGCAAGCCACTTACTGAGAAACTCGTGATCTCAGATCCTAAAGCTGGCCTTACAAAATTGCAGTCTGTTACTGCTTACAGTGATAAAGGAGGCATTTTGCAATTGATAGACAAGGTCGATGCAGAAGGCAATTTAAAATGGCAACCTAAAACCGGAAAATGGGATGTATACGCTTCTTTTAGCGGGCGTACACGCCAGATGGTAAAAAGGGCAGCTCCAGGTGGGGAGGGCTTTACGCTTAACCATTTCTCGAAGCCCGCACTGGATGCATACCTGGGGCGTTTCGACAAAGCTTTCAATGGCGTTTCTCCAAATGTGAGGGCATTTTATAACGATAGTTATGAGGTTTACAATGCCGACTGGAGCGATGATTTTTATGCTGAATTTCAAAAAAGGAGAGGGTATGACCTGCGTTTGTTTATTAAAGACTTTGTAAGCAAGGATTCAACATCACAGCAGGTTGCTCGTTTAAAATCCGATTATCGCGAAACCATGGCAGAAATGCTTCTGGAGAATTTTACTCAGCCATGGACCAACTGGGCACATAAATACAAAGGCATTTCTAAAAATCAGGCACATGGTTCGCCAGGTAATTTGCTGGATTTGTATGCTGCAGTTGATATTCCAGAGTGCGAAACCTTCGGATCAAGCTACTTTCCAATTCCCGGTTTACGCCGCGATAGTGCTGATATCCGTAACGTAGATCCCGATCCGGTGATGCTTAAATTTGCTTCTTCCGCCGGGCATGTGGCAGGGCATAACCTGGTATCGAGCGAAACCTTTACCTGGCTAACCGAACATTTTAAAACCGCCCTGTCTCAGGCAAAGCCAGAGGTTGAGCAGGTATTCCTTTCGGGAGTTAACCACGTGTTTTATCATGGCACAACCTATTCGCCAGAAGATGTAAAATGGCCGGGGTGGCTATTCTATGCTTCGGTAAACATGGTTCCTGCGAATAGCTTTTGGGCACATGTACCAGGCCTAAACGATTATATCACTCGCGTACAATCAGTTCTTCAAACAGGAAAATCAGACAATGAAATTTTGATGTACTGGCCGGTTTACGATGCCTGGAACAATGCTAAAGGGATGGATATGCCGCTAAAGGTGCATGATATTGATGTTTGGCTGCATCCAACGGCATTTTATAAAAACGTTACCGAATTGCAGAAGGCAGGTTATTCACTGGATTTTGTGTCGGATAACTTGCTGAAAAAATCCGTAGCCGCTAATGGATCAATCAGCACATCTTTAAATTCTTCGCCTTATAAAGTTTTGGTAGTACCTAAGGCAGAGATCATCCCGGTTGAAACCATGCAGAAAATTGTGGAACTGGCTAACGCCGGGGCAACCGTTATCATAGAAGCCTTGCCTAAGGATGTTCAGGGCTTAGGTAATCTTGAACAAAACCGCGAGAAGCTGAACGCCCTTTTGGCTACTTTGAACTTCAATGATGCCGGGAATGGAATTAAGCAAACGAAAACTGGTAGCGGCTCTATCCTTCTTGCTGGCAATGTTCAAAAGGCATTGGAATTTAAAGGGATCAATCCAGAAAAGCTTGTTGAAACCGGACTGAAATTTATTCGCCGGCAGGCTGATAATGACAAATATTACTACCTGGTAAACCATACTGCCAAAGCCATCAACCATACTTTGCCACTAAATGTAAAGGCCTCTGCTGTTGTTATTCTAGATCCACAAAGCGGGAAATCTGGTAAAGCGATATCATCTTCAGACAAAGGGCAAACTCAGGTAAAAGTGCAGATGCTTCCAGGCGAAGCTTTGATTGTAAAAGCATCAGAGAAAGCTTTAGGCGAGGTAAATAACTGGGTATATCTAGATAGTCCTTCCCCGGTTGTTGAAGTTAAAGGCAACTGGAATCTGCATTTTAAAGATGGTGGCCCTACATTGCCAGTTGATAAAAAGCTGTCCCAGCTAGTTTCTTGGACGGATTTGCAAGATACAGCTGCCATTGCCTATTCTGGCACGGGTGAGTATACGATCACATTTAAAATGCCAAAAGTTAAGGCAGATGAATTTGTGCTTGACTTAGGCAAGGTGAACGAAAGCGCAAGAGTTTGGGTTAACGGCCAGGATGCAGGGATTTTATGGAGTATTCCATTTAGAACTCGTATCGGCCAATATTTAATTCCGGGCAAGAAAAACACAATTCGTATCGAAGTGGCTAATCTAATGGCAAACCGCATAAGAGATATGGATAAGAAAGGTA
>Ga0307408_100001045_pt1 | contig 21257 bp, 19 predicted proteins | sample 322Cmetagenome_FD_202116 | JGI IMG/M metagenome (GOLD analysis project Ga0307408, IMG submission 202116) | Maize rhizosphere microbial communities from greenhouse at UC Davis, California, United States - 322HYB-C-3 | ecosystem: Host-associated > Plants > Roots > Rhizosphere > Soil | place... | reverse complement strand
GTCCGGGTCCAGGCAGTCGTCATATTCTGGCTGGCCGCAAATGTCGTGGAACTGGGCGCTGAAGTCCGAGAGCAGGGCCTGGTAGCTCACGCTGTCGTCGAAGCGGTCGATTTCGGCATATTCCACGGTCTTGTGGAAGATCACTTCCGCCAGCGCCGTTTCATGCTCGAAAGCGCAATACCAGGCGCCGCGCTGGCCGTCGTTGAAGCGGCTGCCTTGCGGGCGGGCATAGGTGAAGGCGGCATTGATGCTGCGGTAATTGGGGACGTAATAGACCAGTTCTTCGATACCGATGCCGATGGCGCCGCCGTGTTCGGCGCGCAGGCGCGCATTGGTGGCGTTATCGAGTTCAAACAGCTGGTGCAGCTCGGCGTTGTTATCGGCGAGGGCGGCCAGCACGGAATCTTCTTTATCGACGAAGCGCGACGGGATCAGGCGCACGGTGTCGAATTGGCGCAGCAGGCGAAATGGCGGCAATTACAGGCCTCCGCGACGAGCGTCGAGCAATTGGCGTACGGTTTGCATGGCGAGCAGGCCGCCGGCTTCCATGTAGTCGAGCGGGGTACGGCCGCCGAAAATGCTGTTGCGGTTGGCCAGGCTGACCCATTCGTCGGCCAGCTTGTCGCCGTAAATGATGTGCAGGGATTTGTAGATGCCCAGCAGGTAGGAAATCCGCGTGATGCGGTCGACTTCAAGCACGCGGTCGGGGTGCTTTTTCCATTCGTAGAAGGCACTGCTGGACAGGCCGCCCAACAGCTCGCGGGCGTCGTCGTCGCGCAATTTCCAGGCGGCGGCCAGTTTGAAAAAGCCCTTCAGGGCGGCGTGCGACAGGCGTTCACGTTCCTCTTTGCGGCTCAGGTCGACCGGTTGGGGGATGGTGTATTCGCTGTTGGGGTAGGCAAATGCGGGATTCATATATCCTCCGTTTATGGATTATTTATACTCCATTTCCGCATTTATTTCAAGTTGAATGTGTTTGTGCGGGGTCAAAACGGGGAGCGCTGCCTGCTGTCAATATTGCACTAAATCATCGAACAGGGGCGCGCGATGGAGAAAATTCTTCCGGCGCTGGAAGGGCAATTGCGGCGCTTCAGGGCGAATGCGGCCCGCATGGCGGACCGGCATCCGGGCCTGGCGCGGCGGTTGGGGCCGCTAGAGTGGCCGCCAGATGCCCACGTGGACCGCCTGGTGCAAGGTGTAGCCACCCTTCATGCCCGCACGTCACTGGCCCTGCAAAGGGCGCGCTGCCAGCAGGATGAGCACTTGCTTGAACTGCATTTCCCGGAGCAGTTGCGGCCTTTCCCCGAATGCCGGATCGAAGCGGCGCCGTGTGCCGCGGCGATATCCGCCCGCTATCGTGCGGGTCCGGCGCCCTCAATCGAGCTGGACGTGGATCTGGGGCCGGGAGGGATGGACTCCGTCGCCCGCCTCGACGTGTTTATCGACGGCGATGCCGCGTCCAGCACAGTATTGCGCAGCGCATTGCTGGCCGGAGGGGCTTGCCTGGCGTCCGCCTGCCTGGGCGGCTCCGGCGAGTGGCGAACATTGGCGCACTGGCCATTCTCGCCATCCGGCCTCGACCCGGTGGATGCGCTGCTCCCACGCGCACCGGGCGCGCACGCCGGGCTGGCGCTGCTGCGCGAGTATTTCATCTTCCCTGAGCGCTTTAATGTCCTGCGGCTGGATCTTTCCTCCTTCAAAGGTACAGGGCGGTGGACTTTGAGGCTGCCTGCGCCTGCGGAACGTCTCCTGGCGGGGTTGGGGGACAGCCATTTGCGGGCCGGCTGGAGGGCGCGAGCTTGCGTGCAGCGAGCCGCCGCCGCGCCGGTCAGGATCGATGGCCGGCAAAACGAATACCTGCTTTCGGTCCCGCCCGAGCTGGAAATCTTCAGCATAGACCGCGTCCACGCGGGCGGCGCCGTGGATCTCGGGTGGGCCGCCCGCCGCGTGGAAGGCGCGCCGGCTGGCCACGAGTGGCGCATCGCCTTTTGTGGCGATCATGCCGGGTCGCCGTGTGCAGTCGCCTCAATTGATATGACTTGCTGCGAGCGCGCCAAGGTGCTGGCGCGGCCGGCCCGGGGCGCAGGCTGCCGCTGGCAGCTCAACTCACTACTTGCGCTTGGGCAGATGCCGCTTGATGCATGTGCATTGCGCGAGGTGATGGCAACCCAGGCCATCGACAGCTCTGCGGCGAGCCAGGCAATCATTGAAGCGGTGCGCAAGCTCGACGCGCAACCGGCCATGCTGCGCCCAGGCCGTGCAGCGCCGCTGGCGGGCACCGACATCCGCCTGCACGTCGATGAGGCGGCATTTGCAGGCAGCGGCCTGTTGCTGTTCGGCCAGGTCATGGACCGCTTCTTTGGCGAGTGCGCGCACATGAATACATTTACCCGGCTGGTGCTGGTATCGGCCGACACAGGCGAGGAGCTTATGCGATGCAAAGCAAGGAATTGCGGCACGGTGCTGGAGTAGACGTTGCGGATGCGCATGGCTATGACTTCTTTCGCCTGGCAGGATTGATTGGCGCGCATGGATGGCGGAATGGCCTGTCCCTGGCCTTCCCGGCAAGCGATGTCGTGGCAGCGGACGGTGACGCGATCACGCCGGGCTGCATTGGCCTGCTCGGCATGTCCGGGGCACTGCCTTATTACTACACCGAGGCGGTGGCCCACGCTGGCGGCGTCGCGGCACGCGCCTTCATCGATTTGCTGTCGGCGCCGGCGATCGATGCTTTTTGCACGGCCTGGCGCGAGGGGCGCCTTGAATACACGCCGCTGCCCTCAACCCCGGCGCGGCGCGGCCCCTTGAGGGCGCGGGCGCTCGCCGAACAGCTGTCACATGCCCTGGGCGTGCCAGTCCGGATCGAACAATTTGCCGGCCGTTGGGATCAACTGGCGCAAGCGCAAACCAGTGCGCTTGGCAGTGGCATTGCGTGCTGCGGGGCCGGGGCGCTGCTCGGCGAACGCCTGTGGCGGATCGATGGCGCCGTGAGAATCCATGTCGGCCCGCTTGGCAGGCGGGATGCCGAGGGATTCCTGCCCGGCGGGCGGAATGCATTGGCCATGGCGCAGTTATGGCGCGGAGCTGTTGGCGACAGTGGCTTGCGGGCAGAGGCTCGCGTGCATGTTCGTCCCGGCGAAAGCGCAGGCGCGAGGTTGGGCGCAGGCCAGCGCCTCGGGCATGATGCCTTGTTGTGCACGCGGCCAGCGGGCGAAAGGGATGACTTGTGTTATCTCCTTTGCTAGTATTTGGCCAGACGATCAAGCGAGGAGACAAAATGAAGAAGATGTTCCTGCTGCTGGCATTTGCTGCAACCACGGCTTGCACCAGCATCCATGTACGGCCCAGCAATGCGGAGTTGAAGCAGCAGGTCGCAGACACCGAGCGCGCCTTCGCCGCCACCATGGCCAAGCGCGACCACCAGGCTTTCGTGTCTTTCCTCGCCGATGAAGCGATTTTCTACAATGGCCCCAAGGCCTTGCGCGGCAGGGACACCGTCGCCGCGGAATGGAAGCCGTTGTATGAAAAGCCGGAGGCGCCGTTCAGTTGGGAGCCAGACCAGGTCGAGGTGCTTGATTCCGGAACGCTGGCGCATTCTTCCGGGCCGGTACGCGACCCGAAAGGCAAAGTTACCGGCCGCTTCAATTCCGTCTGGCGGCTGGAAGCGCCCGGCAAATGGCGCATCGTGTTCGACAAGGGCGAACGCGTGTGCGACTGCAAGAATCAGTAATCAGGCCGATTCGGCGTGCTCCACCAGCAACTGGACGCGGGTGACGCCGTTGTATTCGTTGGCATCGAGGCGGAAGGCCACGCGGGCCCGTTCTCCCAGCGCATCGGTATGGCCGAACCAGATGGCGTCGTAGCGGACGCCTTTCTTTTCCAGCATCAGCTTGAGGTGGCGGTCCTTCAGGATACGCTGGCTTAGCACACGGAATTCGTCGCAGAACACCGGCGGGGCAAAACCCTGGCCCCATACCTGGCCATCGAGCAGCTCGATGAACTGGGTGGTGTAACAGCCATCTTCCAGCGGGCCGTCGGTTTCAACCACGCGCTCCAGTTGCGATTCGGTCAGCCAGGCCTGTCCAACCGCTTCGAAGGCGGCGCAGAAATGTTCGAAAGCTTCGGCGCGCAGGCTCAGGCCGGCCGCCATCGCATGGCCGCCGAACTTGTCGATCACGCCCGGCGCGCGCTTGGAGACCAGGTCCAGCGCGTCGCGCAGGTGGAAGCCGGGAATCGAGCGGCCGGAGCCTTTGATCATGCCGTCGCCGGCCGGGGCGAAGGTGATGGTCGGGCGGTAGAAGCGTTCCTTGAGGCGCGAGGCGACGATGCCGATCACCCCCTGGTGCCAGTTGTCGTCGTAGACGCAGATGGTGGTGCGATCGGCCGGCTGGAAATCGTCCAGGTGCAGCAGGGCTGCGTCCTGCATTTCCGCCTCGATCTCGCGGCGTTTCAGGTTGATGTCGTTCAGCTGCTGCGCCAGCTCCCAGGCGCGCGTTTCATCGTCCGTCAGCAGGCATTCGATCCCGAGCGACATGTCTTCCAGCCGTCCGGCTGCGTTCAGGCGCGGGCCGAGGGCGAAGCCGAGGTCGAAGGGGGAGGCGGTGCGTGCCGCGCGTCCGGAAACACGGAACAGGGCGGCCACGCCGGGATGCATGCGGCCGGAGCGCATGCGCTTCAGGCCCTGGGCAACGAGGATGCGGTTATTGGTGTCGAGGCGCACCACGTCGGCGACAGTGCCCAGGGCGACCAGGTCGAGCAGGGAATCCAGCTTCGGCTGCGACTGGGCGTCGAATACGCCGCGCCGGCGCAGCTCCGCGCGCAGTGCCAGCAGCACGTAGAACACCACGCCCACGCCAGCCAGGTGCTTGGAGGGGAAGCCGCAGGCCGGCTGGTTGGGGTTCACAATGACGCGGGCATCGGGCAGGCTGTCGCCGGGCAGGTGGTGGTCGGTCACCACGACGTCGATGCCGCGCCGCCTGGCTTCTTCCACGCCTTCGATGCTGGCGATGCCGTTATCGACGGTGATGATGATGTCCGGTGACTTTTCACGCGCAGTCAGCTCGACGATCTCCGGCGTCAGGCCGTAGCCGTACTCGAAGCGGTTGGGGACAATGAAGTCCACGTTGGCGCCCATTGCCCGCAGGCCGCGAATGGCGGTGGCGCAGGCGGTGGCGCCGTCGCAGTCGTAGTCGGCCACGATGACCATGCGCTTGCCGGCGGCGATGGAGTCGGCCAGGAATTCGGCAGCGCGGTCGATGTGCAGCAGGCCTGAAGGCTGGATCAGGGCGCCCAGTTCGCTGGACAGTTCTGCCGGATTGTTCAGGCCGCGCGCGGCAAACAGGCGGGCCAGCACAGGATGGACGCCGCCCTGGCGCAGCAGTTCGGCTTCCTGCGAGGGGCAGGGACGGATGGCGATACGGGTCATTGCGTGAGGTTCTTCAGGTTTTGTGCGCGCCAGAATTTGCGCAGCGCGGCTTTGCTGGTGCGGATTTCGGTCCAGCCTTCACGGCTGGTGAGGATCAGGGTCAGGTCGCTCGTGCGGCCATCGCGCAGGGCGGAAAGCAGGGGGGCGAACCACTCGTGTTCAAGCTGCTGCATGGCGCCCAGCCAAGCGCCCCAGTCGTTGCCGGCTCCGGCGGGGATCAATTGGGGCAGGACCACGGCGCCGGCAGCGTCCGGCGCTGGGTTTGCGCCTGGCGTTGCCAGCGCGGCCAGCCAGGACGGTGCGGCGCCGGCTGCGCCAACTGCAAGGGCCTGGGCGGGCGCGACGGCTGTGGCAGCCGGGCCTGAATCAGCGCCGCCCCACATCCAGAAGGAGTTCACGGGCGCCAGGCCGCGCAGCTGGCGGGCTTCATTGACGGGATGCTCGTGCCACAACATCTGGATTTCGTTTTGAAGCTTCTTGAAGGCCAGGGCGGTCGGGCCGACGGGCATCCAGTCGGCCAGGTTGCTGCCCATGGCCGCATCCGGCGAGGCGGCATCGAGCTCCCGCCAGCCATCGGCGCGCATGAACCATGTCTCGGCATCGCCCCACAACAGGTGGTCGAAATAGGGCTTGGCCAGCTCGAACAGGGCGCGCGAATCCGCTTCGTCGAGGCGCAGGCGGCGCGAATCCGCGAGGACCAGGTGGTTGCGGGCGAGCTGGATGTGAACCGGGTGGACGATGAACCAGTAGCCTTCCTCCGGTTCCAGGCCAAAACCGCGCATGACGGCATCGGCGAGGCCGCCACGCTGGCGGGCAAGCCACGTTTCGTGCGGCAAAATGCGGCTTTCGTCGCCAATAACATGCTTTTTCAGCAAGCTATTGCGCGAGAGTAATGCCGCAAGGGACGGGGCCTGCAGGTTGCGGGAGAGTTCCGGGGCCAGTTCGGCGGGCGGTAAGGCGAAGGGGAGTACGACGGTCGTGGAAGCCATGCGGCATTGTAGTGGAATCTCTTTATATGGCAAACTGCGGGCTTTACTGTGTCAATTTATTAAAAATGCCGTTTGAATGGCTGGTTGGCCTGCGCTATACACGCGCTGGCAGGCGCAATGGGCGCAATAGTTTCATCTCCTTTATCTCCGCGATTTCGATGGCAGGCATCGCTCTTGGCGTAACGGCCCTGGTCGTGGTGCTGTCCGTCTATAACGGCTTCCAGACGGTGGTGACCGAGCGCATGGTGTCGGTGCTGGGCCATGTGGAGGTCTACGAAGTGAGCGGCGCAGGACTGGGCGACTGGCGCGCAGTCGCTGCCGATGCCGCCCGCAACCCACAGGTGAAGGGCGCCGCGCCATTCGTCGAAATGCAGGGGATGCTGGTGCATGGAGGCGATTTGCTGCGTCCAGCCATCGTGCGCGGGGTCCTGCCGGGTGAAGAACCCAAGGTTTCCGATATCGGCAAGCAGATGAAGGAGGGCACGCTTGAGGTGCTGCAGCCGGGTACCTTCAATATCATCCTCGGTGCGGAACTGGCCCGCGAGCTGGAAGTGAAAATAGGCGACAAGGTGGCCTTGGCGCTGGCGCAAGGCAATTCTGTGTCGAATATGGCGCCTACCATGCGTTCCTTCACCGTGTCGGGCACTTTTGAAGCCGGCCACAACGAATTCGATTCCGGGCTGGCGCTGGTCCACCTGAGCGACGCCCAGGAGCTGATCAACGTCAGCGGCCCGTTTGGCCTGCGCCTGCGCCTGCAGGATATGCAGAAAGCCCCTGCGGTGGCCGATGAACTGCGCACGGTCATGCCGGGCCGGCTGGTGATTCGCGACTGGACCAAGCTCAATTCGGGATGGTTCGCCGCCGTGAAATCGCAGAAGAACATGATGTTCATTATCCTGACCCTGATCATCGCTGTGGCGGCCTTCAACCTGGTCGCCACGCTGGTGATGACGGTGACGGACAAGCAGGCCGACATCGCCATCCTGCGCACGCTGGGCGCCTCGCCGTTCTCGATCATGAAGATCTTCGTGGTGCAGGGCGCGCTGGTAGGCGTGTTCGGCACCGCCATCGGCGTCGTCATCGGAGTCCTGGTGGCCCTGAATGTCGGCTCGATCGTGGGCGGCATCGAAAGCCTGTTTGGCGTGCACTTCCTGTCCAAGCAAATCTATTTCATCAGCGCCGTGCCATCCGACCTGCGCTGGAGCGACGTCGCCTCGATTGGCGTCACTTCCTTGTTCCTGGCACTTGTCTCTACCCTTTATCCAAGCTGGTGGGCCGCTCGAGTAAAACCTGCGGAGGCCCTGCGTTATGAGTAAAAACCTGCCATTCGAATGGATTGTCGGCTTGCGCTATACCCGCGCCGGCAAGCGCAACAGCCGCAACAGCTTCATTTCCTTTATTTCCCTGATCTCGGTGGGCGGCATCGCGCTTGGCGTGGGCGCCATGATCATCATCCTGTCGGTGATGAACGGCTTCCGCAAGGACGTTACCGGCCGCATGCTGTCGGTGCTGGCCCACGTTGAAGTGTTCGAGCGCGGCACCAGCCTGCCGGATTGGCAAGCTCTCGCCAAAAAGCTGCAGGCCAACCCCGAAGTGAAGGGCGCGGCGCCGTTCGTGCAGGCCCAGGCCATGCTGTCGCACGGCGGCGAAGCCTTGCGGCCGGCCATTGTGCGCGGGGTGTTGCCTGGGGCGGAGCCGAATGTGTCCGACCTGGCAAAAACTACCCGTTACGGCAGTTTTAACGACCTGCAGCCGGGCGAGTTCCGCATCGTGCTGGGGATTGACCTGGCGCGCGCCCTGCAAGTGAACCTGGGCGATAAAGTGACCATGGTGCTGCCGCAGGGGACCGTGACCCCGGCAGGGATCGTGCCGCGCATGCGCAATTTCACCGTGGCCGGCGTGTTCGTGGCCGGGCACCAGGAATTCGACGGCGGCATGGCCTTCATCCACATCGAGGATGCGCAAAGGCTGCTGCGCCTGGACGGCCCGGCCGGCTTGCGCCTGCGCCTGGAGGACATGCATCGCGCGCCGGAAGTGGCTGGCGAGCTGCAAAAGCTGGTTCCGAAGCAAATGACTGTACGGGATTGGTCAAAACTCAATGCGACCTGGTTCGCAGCGGTGCAAACTGAGAAACGCATGATGTTCGTGGTGCTGGCGCTGATCGTCGCGGTGGCGGCTTTCAACCTCGTCTCGACCCTGGTGATGACGGTGACGGACAAGCAGGCCGATATTGCCATCCTGCGCACGATCGGCGCTTCTCCGCGCTCGATCCAGAAGATCTTCGTGATCCAGGGGGCGCTTGTGGGCCTGCTTGGCGCGGCGCTTGGCGTGGGCGGCGGCGTGCTGGTGTCGCTGAACATCGATGTCATTGTTCCATTTATTGAAAACCTCTTGGGAGTGCAGTTCTTGTCGAAGGATATCTACACAATCAGCACAGTGCCATCGGACATGCACTGGTCCGATGTCGGCGTGATCGGCGTGGTGGCCGTGCTGCTGGCGTTCGTGGCGACCTTGTACCCGAGCCGCTGGGCGGCCAACGTCAAACCTGCGGAGGCGCTGCGTTATGACTAATGTGCTGAGCTGCCGTGACCTCGGCAAGACGTTCACCCAGGGCAATTACAAGGTCAAGGTACTGGAAAAGATCAACCTGGCGGTGGCGCGCGGCGAGCGCGTGGCGATTGTCGGCGCCTCCGGCTCGGGCAAATCGACGCTGCTGCACCTGCTGGGCGGCCTGGATACCCCAAGCACCGGCAACGTGGTCCTGAAGGGAAGCGATTTTGCCACGATGAACGAGGCCGCGCGGGGCGATTTGCGCAACCGTGAGCTGGGCTTCGTTTACCAGTTCCACCACCTGCTGCCAGAGTTCTCGGCGCTGGACAACGTGGCGATGCCGCTGCTGATCCGTCGCATGAAGCGTGCCGAAGCGGAGCAGAAGGCGCGCGAAATGCTGGCCCGCGTCGGGCTCGAGAAGCGCGTGACCCATGTGCCGGGCGAACTGTCCGGCGGCGAACGCCAGCGCGTGGCCCTGGCCAGGGCGCTGGTAACGCAGCCCGCTTGCGTGCTGGCCGATGAACCGACCGGCAACCTGGATCACACGACTGCGGAGAATGTGTTCGACCTGATGCTCGAACTGTCGCGCACCCTCGGCACGGCCTTCATCATCGTGACCCACGATGCCGGACTGGCCGAGCGTTGCGACCGCATGCTGCGTTTGACTGACGAAGGCTTGAACCCTGCCTGAGGCCCGCGCCATGTGGATCGATACCCACTGCCACCTTGATGCCCACGAGTTCGGCGGCCAGTCGCTGGCGCTGGCTGCGCAGGCGCTCGAACGCGGCGTGGGGATGGTGGTGATCCCGGCAGTGGACCGCGCCAATTTCGCCGTGGTGAGCGATCTGGCGCACCAGGCGCCGAATGCCAGTTATGCGCTGGGCATTCATCCGATCTACGTGCCGCATGCGGAGGAGGACGACCTGGCGGCCATGCGCGAAGCGGTGGCGCAGGCGATGGAGGACCCGCGCTTTGTGGCGATTGGCGAGATCGGCCTGGATTTCTTCATTCCCATGCTGTGCGAGCCGGAGATGCGCGAAAAGCAGGTGTTCTTCCTGCGCGAGCAGCTCAAGATCGCGCGCGATTTCAAATTGCCGGTGCTGTGCCACGTGCGCAAGTCGCAGGACCAGGTCCTGAAGCACGTGCGGCAAGTCGGTCCTGCGGGCGGCATCGCGCACGCATTCAACGGTAGTTTCCAGCAGGCGCAAGCTTATATCGATGCCGGATTCAAGCTTGGATTCGGCGGCAACCTGACTTTCACCCGCGCGCTGCAGATCCGCCGCCTGGCGGCTGAATTGCCGCTGTCGTCCATCGTGGTCGAGACGGATGCGCCGGATATTGCACCTTCCTGGGTGCATCCGGGCGTGAACACGCCGGCCGAGGTGGCGGGGATCGGCGAAGCGCTGGCCGCCCTGCGCGGCGAGCAGCCGGCCGCTGTCGCCTCGGCGACAACTCAAAATGCGTTGGACGTGATGCCGCGCTTGCGGGCCTTGATGGCCGCCTGACCGGCCAGCCAGCCGGGGAGGGGAGATGCGGTGCGCAGTCCTCGGCTTGATCGGCGGCGTGGCCTGGCTCCAGGCACAGGCAGTGTTGCCCGGAACCGGCGTGCAATTGGCGTGCGCGTTGGGAGCATGCTTTGCGGCGGTGTCTGCCGGCAGGTTGGCGCGGCGCGCTTCCGCCATGCTGTGCGCAGGGCTGGCCGCAACGGCGGGCGCGCTGGCAGGCTTCGCGTGGGCCTCCTTCGTTGCCCAGGCAGCCCTTTCCAATGAGCTGGCGAAGGCCGATGAAGGGCGCGACTTCGAAATAGTCGGCACGATCGACAGCCTGCCAAGCCGGCAGGACGGCAGCACGCGCTTCAATTTCGCCGTCGAATCCCCATCGACCGTGCCGCCGCGCATTGTGCTGTCCTGGTACGCGGGAACTCGCGCAGGAAGCAGCGCGCCGCCGCCCGAACTGCTGCCGGGCGCGCGCTGGCGGCTGAAAGTTCGCCTGCAAAGGCCGCACGGAAATGCCAACCCGTTCGGGTTCGACTACGAACTGTGGCTGCTGGAGCAGGGCATCCGCGCGACCGGCTATGTCCGCGCCGAAGGCCGCAATGAACGGCTGTCCGGCTTCGTCCCGACCGCGCACAATGCGGTCGAGCGCTCCCGCCATGCCATCCGCGAACATATCAATGCAGCGCTCCCGGACGCGCGCTACGCCGGTGTGATTGCCGCCCTGGCGATGGGCGACCAGCGCGCGATCTCGCAGCAGGATTGGCAAATGTTCAGCCGAACGGGGATTTCGCATCTCGTTTCCATTTCAGGCCTGCACATCACCATGATTGCCGGCCTGGTGGCGTGGCTGGTGGGCTGGTTGTGGCGCAAATCGTTCTTCGTGCCCGAATGGCAGTTGCCTTTGCTGTTGCCTTCCGCGCGGCTGGCGGTGATCGCAGGGTTTCTCGCCGCGTGGGGATACGTGGCGCTGGCCGGATTCGGGGTGCCGGCGCAACGCACCTTGTACATGCTGGCGGTGGTGGCGCTGGCAGTGTGGCTGGACCGGCTGTCCGCAATCTCGCACGTGCTGGCATTGGCTGCAGGCGTGGTGGTGATCCTCGACCCCTGGGCAGTGATGTGGCCGGGATTCTGGCTGTCGTTTGGCGCAGTCGCTGCGATCCTGTACGCGACGGTGGGCCGGATGTCGCATGCAGGCACAGCGCCGTCCCATGGCGACTTCGCATCGGCGATGCCCGGCGGCGGCGCTTTGCCGCCCGGCGCCGGGCGGCATGCAGCATGGTTCGCTCGCCTGCGCGAGAACCTGCGCCTTGCGGCCGTAACGCAGCTGGCGGTGACGGTCGGCCTTGTCCCCCTGACGATGCTGCTGTTTTCACAAGTTTCCGTCATCAGCCCACTGGCGAACGCCATTGCAATCCCCGTCATCAGCCTGCTGGTCACCCCGCTGGCGCTCGCAGGGAGCGTTTTGCCGAATCCATTGGCGGCGCCAGTGCTGCAATGCGCGCACTGGCTGCTGGAAGCGTTGCTCGACATGCTGCAATGGCTCTCCGCCCAGCCACTGGCGGTCTGGTCGGCGCCAGCGCCAGGCTGGCCCATATTTGCTTTAGCCCTCGCAGGAACCGCATGGATGCTGGCGCCCCGCGGGTGGCCTTTGCGCTGGCTTGGGCTGGCCTGCTGGCTACCGTTGCTATCCGCGCAGCCAACGAGCCCGCCGGCCGGCGAATTGCGCGCGATCGCCTTCGATGTAGGGCAGGGCATGGCGATACTGATCGAGACCAGCGGGCACCGCCTGTTGTACGACACCGGTCCGGCCTACACGCCGGAAACCAACGGCGGCAACCGGGTGATCCTCCCTTACCTGCGGGCGCGCGGCATCAACACGCTGGACGGCATGATCGTCACGCATAGCGACAGCGACCATTCCGGCGGCGCCCTGGCGGTCTTGCGCGACATCCGTACCGGCTGGGTGCTGTCATCGCTGCCAGCCGGGCATCCGATCGCGGCGGCATCGCCGCGGCACGCGCATTGCATGGCTGGGCAGCAATGGGAGTGGGACGGCGTCCGCTTTGAAATGCTGCAGCCGTCGGCCACCAGCTACGGCGACCCGAGCCTGAAGCCCAATGCCCGCGGTTGCACCCTGCGCATGACGACCAGGACCGGCAGCTTGCTGCTTCCCGCCGATATCGAAGCCCCACAGGAGGCAGCGCTGGTGGCGGCGGTGCCGGAAAAGCTGCGTGCCGATGTGCTCCTTGTTCCCCATCATGGCAGTGGCACCTCATCGACACCCGGCTTCCTGGCGGCGGTACAGCCGCAGCACGCAGTTTTTCAGCTCGGCTACCGCAACCGATACCACCATCCACGCGCCGACGTGCTGCAACGATACGTGGGCATGGGCGCCGGCGTCTGGCGCACCGACGAAGCCGGTGCCGTGACGCTCGTGTTCGGCGACCGGGTGGACGTCACCGCATGGCGCGTGCAGCATCCGCGCTACTGGTATGGACGCTAACGGCAACAAGATGTGCTTTATGACAACGTTGATATGGTAATTGCTACAAATCAATGTTAGCATCTTACTATTTCATTATTGTTCGAGCGGAAGGTGCTGCATCGTGGCAACAGATTATTGCGTATATCACGCGGACAGGGCAGCGAACTGGAATTGCGTGGCTTGCGGCACACTCCTGTGCCAGGAATGTTTCCCGGCCGCCCCCCAGGCGACTCACTCGCTGTATTGCACGATGTGCACCGGGAAGATGCGCTATCTCGGCATCGGCAATGGCCTGCCGTCGTTCTGGTCCCAGATGCCCCGTTTCTTCGCCTATCCGTTCGCGATGAATGGCTTGATTTTCCTCGCCTTGCTCGCCGGCCTGGCCAGTGCATCGGCGAAGCTGTTTGTCACGAACAGCATCCTGATCCTGCTGCCGATATTTATAGTCGTCGCGCTGGCTGTCCGCCAAAGCCTGCGCGTCATCGAATTCTGCAGCCAGGGCCGGGCCAAGCCGCCAGGCATCTCTGAGCTATTCGACGGCAATCCAACGACCCTCAAGATGTTCTGGCTGATGGTGGCCTACGGCATCGTCGTCGGCTGTGTCGGGCAATTCGGCTTGCTGGGCGTCGCCTTGATCGTCTGCCTGTCGGGCTTGCTGCCGGCCAGCATCATGCTGCTGGCGATCCACGGTACTTTGCGGGACGCCCTCGATCCCATCCAGGTCATTCAGTTGGCAGCCCGCATCGGCTGGTCCTATCTCGGCCTGCTCCTGGTATTGCTCATTACTGCGCAAGGGCCGGAACAGGCGATCGCGCTGATGCCTGCCCGGACACTCAAGCACCTGGCGGAGCACTATCCCTACCTGCTCATCGCAATCTTCGTGGCAACCACCGCCTATTTCAACATGGTCATGGGCGCGATGATGGGATACCTGCTGTTCCAGCACCACGAAGACCTTGGCATCCAGCCCGAGGACGATCATGCGGCCGCGCCGGTAGACAATCGCGCACTTGAGCTGGCGCGTGCGGTGATCCTGGTGCGGGAGTCGCGTTACCCGGATGCGCTGAAACATATGGCGGGCATGGTTGCCGACTATCCGAACGACTTGCAGGTGCTGGAGTATCACCACAAGCTGCTCTGCCAATCGCGCGGCGACCCGGACCGCGTTCACCTGTATACGGAGCGTTACCTTCAGGCTTTGCTCGACATGCAGCGCAAAAGCCGCATGACCGCGGTGTTGGAGGCGGCATGCCAGGTGGCGCCAGGCTACAAGCCGAAAAGCATCGCCTTGCGCCGGGTGTTGGCGGAGGAGTATTTCCTCCAGAAGCGATTCAAGCCAGCGATTGCGCTGATCGGCATGCTGCACAAGGAGGCGCCAACGAGCGATGAGCTTCCGGCGGCCTACTATCTGCTGGCGCGCATCTACTCGGAGGGCTTGCGCGAGGATGGCAAGGCCGTCATGATCCTCGATTTCCTCCTCAAGCACCATGCTGGCCATGCCATCGCCGGCGAGGTCGGGAACTACCGCAAGGTGATCCTGTCGCTGGGGCAGATGGGTCAGGCCACTGTGTGAGCGGCCAGCTGGCGCGCTTCTTCCGAATCGGGGAAGCGCTCCTTTAACTGCTCGCGGTAGCGCTGCGCCTGCGCCGTCAGTTGGGCCTTGGCGGACAGGTTGCCGACAGCCTGCAAAATTCTTGGCATCAATTCGTGCCGGCATTGCCGTTCCAGCAGGCGGTCGGCCAGGACGGCGAGCGGCTTGATATGCTCAACACGGCCGAGGCGCTGCGCGAGCAGGAGCGATACCGATTCCGTCAGGGCAGGTTTTTCGCCACCGGTGCCGGTGTATTCGTGCGCCGCTTCCTCGATCAGTTCTTGCAGTGCCGGGTCGCGCGCGGCCTTGCCGGCCTGCTTGAACAGGGCGTGGACGGTCTCATGGTATTCCCGGCTCGCGGGAGAGATTTTCACGACGCCATACAAGGCGCGCCAGGCACGCGAATCGTGCGGATGCGCCTTTACCAGGTGCACGGCGGCCCGCCGTGCTTCATCCAGCTTCATCTTGACGACCAGCTCCTGAATCCGGGCCAGCGCGGACTTGACCGGGGCGTCGTGGTCGATCTTCTCGACGAAATCGCGGTTGTACTTGAGGCCAAGACGCATCCAGAGCGCAAGCAGCACGAAGCCGAACAACAGCCCGCCCGTATGGGCCCAGTGTCCTATCCCGTCATTACCATTGCTTGCCCCAAGCAGTTCGTAGCCAACCCAGATCGGGAAAACGATGAGCGCCGGTGCCCGCACCTGTCCGGTGAAGAAAATCACGTTGTAGAAGAAGTTAATTTTCCGCAGGCCATACAAGGCGATATACATGCCCATCAAGCCCGAGATCGCGCCCGACGCACCCACTGCGCTGTGATCGGTGCCAAGCTCCGACATCCAGAACAACAAGGTGCCGCCCAGTCCGCTGCACAGGTAGAGCAAAACGAAAACACCGCGCCCGATCGCGATTTCCAGGGCAAAGCCGAACAGGAACAGGAATACCATATTTCCCAGCAGGTGGCCGAAGCCACCGTGCAGGAACATATTGGTGATCCAGGTATCCCAGCGCGCTTCCCCGGCATTGAAGGCATACGCCCGGGTGCTGACAGAATTGGCCAACTGCTCGAACCGGCTGCGGTCTTCGCGCCACTCCGGGTCGCTGTCCAGTTCCTGATGCAAGGCCTGGGCGAATTCCTTATCGTAGGCTGCATGCTGGAACTGCAAGTCGCGCCCCTGCTGCTTGCCCTCGCCACCTGCCGCATCGAGCGCTTCCTGCAATTCGGGGTCGTTACGGCTCAGGTAATGGCGAAACGGCTGTTGCTCGCGCTCGGCCAGGCCCGATTCCGCATACCAGCGATAGGCCTGCTGCACCCGTTGCGGGTCTTTGCCTTGATAGACAAAAAAGACCAGTACGTTGATGAGGATGAGCAGCAGGGTCGCAACAGGCGGATTTTTCCAGTCGGGCCGGTTTTCGATGGGGACGATAAGCATTGGATTTCCGCTACGTTATACATGAGGCAATCATTTTATTGCCATTTGGATATATATCAAAGACGTAGCGACTGGCATGGGCGGTGATCCTGAGCGATAATGACATGCTTTGCACGAAACATTTGTTGCCATTGCTTTTAGTATAAGTAAATGACGAAACCGAAAGTCCATTTCGCTCACGCGAACAGTTACCCGGCAGGGACCTACCGCCAATTCTTCGAATACCTCGGTCAGGATTTCGAAGTGCAGGCGCTCGATATGCACGGCCATAACCCGCGTTATCCAGTGGAAGACGGCTGGGCCAGGCTGGTTGACGAACTAATAGCCGAACTGGAATCGCGCTACCACAAAGAACCCGTGATCCTGGTCGGCCACTCCCTGGGCGGCTTGCTGAGCCTGATGGCTGCGGCCCAGCGTCCGGACCTGGCGCGCTGCGTGGTGATGCTCGATTCCCCTGTGGTCGCGGGCTGGCGCGCCACTTTCCTGCGCCTGTTCAAAGGCACCCGCTTCGCCGATCGCTTTTCTCCGGCGCGCTTCTCGGCCAAGCGCCGCAACGTCTGGGAGAGCCACAAGGAAGCGCTGCGCCATTTCGCCAGCAAGGAAATCTTCGGTGCCTGGGCGCCGGGCGTCCTGCTGGACTACCTGGAACATGGCTTGGTCGAACATCCAGAAGGCGTGCAGCTGCGCTTCAGCCGCGAAACCGAAACGGCCATCTACCGCACCCTGCCGCACCATATCGGCACGCTGGTGCGAGGCCAGTTCCCCGTGCCTATTGCGTATGTGGCGGGCGATAACTCGATGGAGAACCGCCAGGCGGGCCTGGAACACACCCGCAAGCTGGTCGGCCGCAACTTCCGCATGATGCGCGGTTCCCACCTGTTCCCGATGGAGATGCCGCGCCTTGCGGCTGAAATGACACGCGATTTGATCCGCCAGATGCTGGGCAGCGAGCTCCAGGCCGGCGAAGCGCCCCAGCGCATGCGCGCCTGATGTAAAATCCGCACCATTATTTAAACCAGAAAGCACCTGCGATGACGATTAAAAGCGACAAATGGATACGCCGCATGGCGGAACAACACGGCATGATCGAGCCGTACGAGCCCGGCCAGGTACGCGCCGTGGACGGCCGCAAGGTGATTTCCTACGGCACTTCCTCCTACGGCTACGACATTCGCTGTGCCGACGAATTCAAAGTGTTCACCAACATCAACAGCACCATCGTCGATCCGAAGAACTTCGATTCGAACTCCTTCGTCGACGTGAAGAGCGATGTCTGCATCATCCCGCCGAATTCCTTCGCGCTGGCCCGTACCATTGAATACTTCCGCATTCCGCGCAATGTGCTGACCGTTTGCCTGGGCAAGTCGACCTATGCGCGCTGCGGCATCATCGTCAACGTGACCCCGTTCGAACCTGAGTGGGAAGGCTATGTGACGCTGGAGTTCTCGAACACCACGCCGCTGCCGGCCAAGATCTATGCCGGCGAAGGCTGCGCCCAGGTGCTGTTCTTCGAGAGCGATGAAATCTGCGAAACCTCGTACAAGGACCGCAACGGCAAGTACCAGGGCCAGCATGGCGTGACCCTGCCGAAGGCTTAAGCGTCAGGCATTGAGCAAAGGGAGCGAGAGCTCCACACAAAGTCCGCCGCCGCTTCGATTGGCGGCGGCGATGCGGCCGCCGTGCTGCTGCACCACCTGCTGGGCGATCGCCAGCCCCAGTCCATGTCCATCCACGTCCTTTTCCGTGCTGCTGCTGCGGTAGAAGGGCTGGAAAATTTTCCCCAGGTCTTCCTGCGCCACGCCAGGGCCGCTGTCCATGACGCGGATGCGGATGAAGCGCGCGTCCAGCGCGGTTTCCACTTCGACTTTGCCGCCGGCGGGGCTGTGCTTGATGGCGTTGCGGACGACGTTTTCGATGGCGCGCGCCAGGAGTTCAGGCTGGCCGGTCAGCTGGGCATCGGCGGTGCTGCTGAACTGCACCGCGCGGCCGTTGCTGGCGGCTTCGAATTGCGCATCCTGCAGGATGTCGTCGAGCAGTTCGCCGATGCTGAATTCCTGCTTCGGCGCGTCGAAGGCGCCCGCTTCCAGGCGCGACAGGGTAAGCAGCTCGCCGACCAGCTTGTCCATCCGCACGCTTTCGCGCTCGATCCGTTCCATTGACGCTGCAGCCTTCTCGGGCTGCTGGTGAGCCAGGCCGATGGCAGCCTGCAGGCGCGCCAGCGGTGAGCGCAATTCGTGCGAAACGTCGTGCAGGAGGTTCTTCTGGCCATCCAGCAAGCTGCGCAGGCGGCTGGTCATGCGGTCGAAATCGCGGCCGAGGGTAGTGAGCTCGTCGCCGCCGGCGCGTGGCTTGGCGGTGAAGCGCGGCGAGAGGTCGCCGCTGGCTGCCGCGTCGAAGGCCTGGCGCAATGCACGGATGGGCCGGGCGAAATACCATGCGAGCAATGCAGCGAACAACAGGCTTGCCAGCACGGCGGCGCCAATCGGGATGAACGGCGTCAAGGGGCGGAAGCGGGGCGGGGGACCGCCAGGGTCGCGGCCGGGTTCGGGGCCTGGGCCGGCACCCGGACCTGCGGCTGGAACAGGGCCTTGGCCGGCAACCGGTCCGGCGCCTGTACCCGGCCTTGGGCCAGGCTCGGCGCCTGGTGGCGGCTCCGGGTGCTGCGGTTCCGCAGGGGCGCGCGCACGGCCGGGACCATCGGGCGGAGGGTCCGAAGGGCGGCGACCGTCCTGGCGGCGGAAGGCGCGCGGGTCGAGGCCCGGAATGCCCGATCCGGCAAGCAGGGTACGGGAGTCGGGCGCGTCCAGTGCGCCCTGGTGCCGTCGCGAAGGCAGGAACAGCAGATAACGCTGGCCGTCTGGCGCGGTTACCTGGCGCACGCCGCGCGGGTCCGGGCTGGCCAGCATTTTCTGCGCTTCCGACAGCATGCTCGGCGTCGTGATGCGCCCCAGCAGCTCCTTGCCGTCATCGCCGACGGCGTACACGCGGTGCCGCGGCATGTTCTCCAACAGCTGGCGCAGGCCGCCGGTGCCGCCAAAGGCCAGGGTTGCAGCAGCGGATTCGATCGACATTTCCGCCGGCGGGCCGGTCTCGATATCCGAAGGCCGCGCTTCGGCGGCAGCACGCGCCTTGAGCCAGACGGCGCCGCCGATTGCGGCAGTGGCCGCGACCTGGGCGAGCAGGATCGAAAAGAAGAACTTCCAGAACAGGCGGCCCACGGCTTACTCCCGGATCAACTGGTAGCCCAGGCGGTACACGGTTTGCAGGCAGGAGCGTCCATCCGAAATGGAGCCCAGCTTGTGGCGCAAGCTGCTCATGTGCACGTCGATATTGCGGTCGAAGCGCGCCATCGGACGCCCCAGTCCCTGTTCGGACAGCACGTTCTTGCTCACCGGCTTGCCCGCATTGCGCGCCAACACTTCCAGCAGGTTGAATTCGGTGCTGGTCAGCTCCAGCGGGACGCCGCCCCAGGCTGCGCGGCGCTGCTCGGGCCACATGGTGAGCTGGCCGACAACCAGTGGACCGGAACCGGTATCCGGCACCGCTTGCGTGCGGCGCAGGATGGCCCGGATGCGCGCCGTCAGCTCGCGCGGCGTGCAGGGCTTGGTGACGTAATCGTCCGCCCCCAGCTCAAGGCCGACAATGCGGTCGGTATCGTCGCCGCGCGCGGTCAGCATCAGGATCGGCATCTGGCTCACGGCGCGGATGCGGCGCAGCGTTTCCAGACCGTTCATGCGCGGCATCATCACATCGAGTACCGCAATGGCAAATGCCCCCGTCAATGCGGAGGAAGCGCCGGATTCGCCATCGTGGGCGGTGCTGACTTCGAAGCCTTCCTGTGCCAGGTATTCCTGGAACATGCCGACCAGTTCGACGTCATCGTCAATCAATAGGACCTTGTTCATGGCGTCCATGATAACAAATCGTTCCTGCCCGGTTCTTCCATCTTTACACGTTTTTACCTGCTACTTACGGCGCTTTACAGGCCGTAGCCAGAGAATGGAATCTCACCGTCACCACTGGAGATTCACAATGAACAAGAGCAAATTGATCCAGCTAATGCTGGCCGCCGCCATGGCGCTGCCGCTGCTGGCCCGTGCGGAAGAAGGCCTGCCGCCGGAGGGCGGCCATCCGCCGCTGGCTGGCCCCCGGGGTGAAGGCCCACACGGGCAATTCCCGGGAGGCCGCGTTGGCGGGCGTGGCTTGCCATTCCTGCATGGCCTGGAATTGTCGGAAAGCCAAGAGGACAAGCTGTTCCAGCTGATGCACAACCAGGCGCCTTACCTGCGCGACCAGCAGCGCGCCCACGACAAGGCGATGCGCGCCCTGCATGAGATGCGCGACGCCGAGAAGTTCGACGACGCAGCTGCCGCCAAGCTGGCACAAGCCGCCGCGCAAGCGGAAGCCAACCTGGCATTGGCCCATATCCGTACGCACCAGAAGGTGCTGGCCCTGCTGACCCCTGAGCAGCGCAAGCAACTGGATGAACGCAAGGCGCGTCGACAACAAGGAGGCTTCAATGAACGTTAATTCGATCAGCTACAGCAGCTACACCAGCCAGCTTTCCACCAGCGGCAGCGACCAGGCACGCCAGGCGCCGCCGCCACCGCCGCCCGGTCCGCCGCCGGGCGAGGGCGGTTTCGTCAACGCGATCGGCTCCGCGCTGGAATCGCTGGGCGTGACCGACGTTGCTTCCACCGACAAGGACAGCGCAGCATCGGCCCTGGGCAGCTTCCTGCAGGAGCTGATGACATCCCTGCACGAACAGGGCGAGGCAAACGGCGCCAACAACGCCAGCGGCGCGCAAGGCGAGGATCCGGGCGGGCCCGGCCGCCTGGCGGAAGACCTGCAAAGCCTGATCTCCTCCCTGCAAAGCGAGTCGTCGGAAAGCGGTGATTCTTCGTCGCTGGGGACTTCGTTCTCCGCGCTGCTGTCCGCACTCGGGGCCGACAGCAGCGATTCGCAGTCCAAGCTGGCCAGCTTCCTGCAGGCGCTGGCGGACAAGCTGCCGCAGGCGGGCAGCAGCGGCAACCTGATTAACACCACGGCATAAAAAGGAAACCCTATGGACGCGCATGACCACGGCCTGGCCGCAGACCTGGAAGCGATGATGAACATGGGCAGCACCCGCCGCCGCTCGTTGCGGTGGCTGCTGGCCGGCGCGGCCACGCTGCCGCTGATTGCCTGCGGCGGCGGCTCGGACAGCACCAGTACCGACAGCAGCAGTTCCAGCAGCGGCAGCAGCACGGGCAGCGGCAGCACAGGCACCACGAGCGGAAGCTGTACCG
>Ga0307408_100001044_pt1 | contig 21263 bp, 10 predicted proteins | sample 322Cmetagenome_FD_202116 | JGI IMG/M metagenome (GOLD analysis project Ga0307408, IMG submission 202116) | Maize rhizosphere microbial communities from greenhouse at UC Davis, California, United States - 322HYB-C-3 | ecosystem: Host-associated > Plants > Roots > Rhizosphere > Soil | place... | reverse complement strand
ATAGGCGGCATGGCTGGTGGAGTAGGTTCGTTCATTATTAATAAAGGTTCAGGTGTTTTATTTACACATGCAGATAAAACACAGATGAGTTTTATGGGTTTTCAGGGCAAAGAAGCAGGATATTTTATCATCTTCTCTATCTGTGCCGTGGCTTATTTGATAGGCTGGGTAGTAATGAAATCACTAGTTCCAAAATATAAGCCAGTAGAGCTTTAAAAGTTTACAAAGAGGGGATACTACAAAAGTGTCCCCTTTTTTATTAGGCTCGCTGTCTTTTTTCGCTCCCCTAGTCCAGCCTTTCCACGGTAGTTCCATCTCTCCTTCCAAAAATCCAGAATTAAGAAATCGATTTCCCTTTGAATGAAGCCGTTTTAAATCCTTGATACTGATTAACTAAAGCGATTTAGTGTGATTTATTCCTATCTTTACTATTCCATGATGAAAGCCGATTTGTGCTTTTACTCAAAAATGTAAGTTTGTGTCAACGATAATTAACAAACCGAAATTTTTCCGAAGGGCATCAAGCTTTCAGGAAATTATGGTAATTAAAATTTTTTTAATTTGGAAACAACACTACAACTGGACTCGATTTTCGTAGAAGAAAATCAGATTCCCTCCGAATTTCTGATTGCAGAAGTTCATCAGAAGGAGTACCTGAGTAATGGGGAAATGAAAAAGTGGGACGGGGCTACCCATCCGGTGTATTCTCCTGTTTGCGTAAGGACATCAGAAGGATTGAAACGCAAGTTAATTGGAACTTATCCTGTTTGTACAGAAAAGGAAGCGAACGAAGCCCTAGATGCTGCAGTTGCCGCTTACAACAACGGCCGGGGCCAATGGCCAACCATGAGCGTGCAAGACAGAATTAAATGCGTGGAAGATTTCACTCACAAAATGATTGAGCAAAAAGACATTGTAGTAAAGCTCATTATGTGGGAAATTGGCAAGTCGTATGCTGATTCTGTTAAGGAGTTTGACCGTACCGTAGAATATATTTATGCAACCATTGATGCTCTAAAAGACATCGATAGGCAATCGTCACGTTTTGAGATTGAGCAAGGGATTGTTGCCCAGGTTCGCCGTTCTCCGCTTGGTGTAGTTTTGTGTATGGGGCCATTCAATTATCCATTGAACGAAACCTTTACTACGCTGATTCCTGCTTTGATTATGGGCAATACGTTGTTGTTTAAGCCGCCTAAACACGGTACACTATTGCACTACCCATTGTTAAAAGCGTTTAAAGAGTGTTTCCCTAAAGGTGTGGTAAATACCATTTATGGCCGTGGTGCTACTATTGTGCCCGAACTGATGAAATCAGGTAAGATTAATGTGCTTACATTAATCGGTTCATCTAAAGTTGCAGACCAGTTGAAAAAGCTTCACCCTAAAGTAAACAGGCTAAGGGCAATTTTAGGATTGGATGCTAAGAATGCAGCAATCATTTCAGACAAAGCAGATTTGAAGCTGGCTGTCAACGAAACGGTATTGGGTTCGCTTTCTTTCAACGGACAACGTTGTACGGCATTGAAAATCGTCTTTGTGCATCAGTCTGTTGTTGATGAGTTTTTGAGCTTACTTTCTGAGGAAGTTGGAAAATTAAAGTACGGTATGCCATGGGAAAAAGGGGTCGCATTGACGCCACTTCCAGAGCCTCATAAGCCAGCTTATTTAAAAGAATGCATTGATGATGCTATTGCCCACGGAGCAAGCGTGGTAAATGAAAATGGAGGCGAGTCGCATGAATCATTCGTATATCCTGCAATCGTTTATCCCGTTACTAAGGATATGAAATTGTATCGTGAAGAACAGTTTGGCCCGGTAATCCCGGTAGTTCCTTTCTCTGATGTGGAAGAAACCATTGAGTATTTAATTGATTCTACTCACGGCCAACAGGTAAGTATTTTCAGTAACGACGCCGAGGAAGTGGCAGCCTTAATTGATCCATTAGTAAACCAGGTTAGCCGGGTAAACATTAATGCACAGTGCCAACGTGGCCCGGATGTGTTTCCATTCACTGGAAGGAAAGACAGTGCCGAAGGTACTTTATCAGTAGTTGATGCGTTGCGTTCGTTCTCTATTCGTTCATTAGTAGCAACTAAACTGAATGAGAATAATAAAAAGCTGATTAATGAAATTATTGGAGAAGACAGCTCGAACTTTCTAAGTACGAAGTTTATCTTCTAATTTCAGGTATTCACTAAATATTTTACAAGTCCCTCCGTAAGCACGAGGGGCTTTTTTTATGTCAACCCGAGATTGATGAACCTATAGTTAATCCATTGGCGCAGGATACTGCAGGATGCCAAGCTCGAGTTAATATCTTTTCTTTATATAGACGTCCTTGTCTTTGCCTATTAACCAATTATGAAACATTCGCCTAATTGCCCGAGGGATGCCATATGTTTATCAGTAAATTCCGCCTGCATAAGGCCATAATTGCATCACCTTCGCCACCTATTGAAATCTTAATTATAACCATTTTAATAAATCCGTATGAAAAAATGTTTATCTAGAATTACCTTATCCGCCAGGATAATTGTCTATTTGACGATTGTTTATGCTTTTCTGCCGGGTGCGATTCAGCAAACCCAGGCGCAAGTAACCAACTGGATTGGCGGCATAAGTTCTGATTACTTTAATAAGGATAATTGGAGTGACAATACCATTAATTTCACTACCATGAATGCCCGCACACTCATTATTGGCCCGGGCTCCCCTAACAATTGTGTGCATACAGGGGGAAATTCATCGAATGTCAACTATCGTCCCGGGGTATTGAATACACTTGCCGGCGGTACATTTACGGTGAAGGGCGCCCTTTATCCAAACAATAGCGACAACCTTAACGGAACCATTATTGTAAATGCGCCCGCAGATTTTAATATCCGCAATAACGTATTTATAGGACGAAACGCTAGTGCTGTGCTTAACGTAACCGGTGGAAAAATTAGCAGTAGGTTGGGCTTTAACTTAGCAAATGGAAGCGCTGGTAGTAGTGCAGATGTAACCTTAAGCGGTGGTTCACTTAATGCTGGAACAGACCTGAATATTGCCAATGGAACGGGCTTAACCGCAAGCCTGAAAATAACCGGAGGCGCTGTGAACGTGCCTAACAATTTAAATATTGGTGCTGGGGGAAGCGTTTTTATCAGCGGGATAGGTTTGATTAAGATGAACGGCGATAAAAGAACCCAATTGAATAATCATCTGGCAAATGGGAAAATTACCTGTCCGGTGGGAAAAACACTAGCTGTAACCTACGATGGTTCGGCGACTACAATCGCTATCCCGCAGAACACAAACAGCCTAATAACCGAATTTCCTGAATACGTGTTACTTAAAAACGAGTTTGTTGAGGCAAAGATCGACAAAAACACAAGTAATATTACATCGCTGAAAGTTAACGGAGTGGAAACTGTAAATACGATTGGAAGTTCCAGAACGGGCACATATTATGACTTTACAACCTCTAAAGGTTTTGAAACGATTTTCGGAGCTACTTTCAGCATAAAAAGAGATGAGCCTGATTTTGTGGACATTTCATTTAAACGGCCTTACACCCCTGGAGTTAATGTTACTCCCTGCGATGCCGACATCCACTATGTGCTGAAGAAAGGCGATAAAGGAATTTATACCTATTCAATACTTGAACACAAGGCCGAGTACCCTACGTTTGATATGGGCTCCTGGCGACAAGTGATGTGGATCGCTCCTGATTCGAAAAATACCAGTAAATATCTTTGTGAAAGGATTTATGTAGACTCTTTACGAAATTGGGAAATGCCATCTCTATATGATTTTAGTCAGGCATCTCCAACCGGAATTGCAGAGATTGTTAAGTTAAATACCGGCGTAAGAGCCGGAAAATATGATGGAAAATACGAGTACTGCAGTCCATCGTTTTGGGAAACGCTAACTTATGGGCATGCCAGCAATGTAAATAAAATAGGTAGCTGGTTTGTATATGGCAGTCCCGAGTTTTTTAACGAAGGCCCTACTTACCACGATTTGAATGCTGCGGCAGGAATTATACATTCCTGCATGAATACCGTGCATTACAATGCACAAGGAATGGTAGTAAATGCAGGCGAGTATTGGACAAAGATATATGGGCCTTATTTAATTTATACTTCTACAGAAGCAACTGGTGATGCCAACTGGGCAGATGCCAAAGCAAGGGCGCAGAAGGAGAAGGCCGAATGGCCATATTCCTGGCTAACTAATACGCCCCAGTATCCTTTGGCAGATCAGCGTGGAAGTGTTTCCGGGAAATTTATAATCAATGACCCTTTAAAGCCAAACATTAAAGGCGCGAATGCCTGGGTGGGAGTAACAATTTTAAGCAATCCTGCCAATCAGTGGCAAATGGAGGAGAAAAATTACCAGTACTGGGTCAGAACAGACGCTAATGGAAACTTTAGTATTCCTAATGTGAGGCCAGGAACCTACTCATTTTTTGCATTTAGTGATGGCGCTACCGGCGAATATTCGCAGGCTAATGTAACTGTAACAGCAGGAGTTGAAACAAATCTGGGCGATGTAACCTGGAATATTGCTCGGGATAAAGGCAGCTTGGTTTGGGAAATAGGCGTGCCTAACAGAACAACAGACGAATACAAGTTTGGCCATTATGAGTATATGGAAGGATTTGTGTATAATAAGTTTAAAGATACTTTTTCCAATATCATCGAATATAAGGTAGAGGATAAAAACTGGGCGGAAGTTTTGCCTTATGCACATTCATCTTATATAGGGGCTAACAATGCATTGTCTCAATGGAAGTGGCGCATTAACTTTAACCTTCCTGCCAATACACCCTTAACCGGAAATGCAAGGTTAACTATTGCTTATGCGGGTGCAGACCATGCCCAAACGTGGATTTATGTAAATAATGAAAGCAAAACGTTTACTACCTATTTTCCTGAGAATGGAGGAGGTAATGCTCTCTTACGCCAGGCAAACTATGCTAAATACTCGGTTAAAAAGATTGATATTCCAATGAGCAGGTTAAAGATTGGAGCTAATGTAATTACCCTGTTAATGCCCTCAACATCCTCCATTGTCAATCATGTGATGTATGATTATTTAAGCCTGGAAGCAAACATCCCTACCAAAACGCAGGCTATCAATTTTCCGGCAATAGAAACTAAAACAATTGGAGATGCTGATTTTGAAGCTGAAGCGACAACTACATCCGGTTTACCGCTTAGCTATTTTACGGCTGATACCAGCGTAGCAGAGGTGGTGGACGGCAAAATAAAAATAAAGCGGGTGGGCAGTGCGCTGATTAAAGCATATCAGCCCGGAGATGCGGAGTATTTGCCATCCGACACGCTTAGCCAGATACTAACAGTTGTTCACAAGCCTCAGAGCATCACTTTTGAGCCGTTGCCAGAGAAAACCTTTGGCGAACCGGATTTCGAGCTGGCTGCCATCAGCACGTCTGGCCTTCCCGTTTCTTTCACCAGTTCTGACACTACGGTTGCAACGGTTGAAAATGGAATTGTACATATTACGGGCATTGGCACCACTATTATAAATGCGTCTCAGGTGGGTGATTTGATTTACGGCAGAGCCGATTCTATTGACCGTGTTTTAGTTGTAGTTGCGGATACGATAGAGCCAACGGTTCCGGGCAGTTTATCAGCTACGGTGACAGATTCAACCGCCAACTTGAATTGGATTTCATCATCAGATAACATTGAAGTTAAGGGATACCGGATATTTAAGGACGGAATTTTAATAGCAACACTAGGAGAAAGCTCAACAGCGTATTTTGCGAGCGGGCTTGTGGCTGCTAAAACCTATATATTTTCTGTGGCTGCTTTTGACAATGCCGGAAATATATCTGCTGAAGCCATATTGAGTGTGCTAACTCCAGATACTCAGGCTCCGTCTGCACCTGCATCGTTAACCGATAACAAAACCAATAAGCACAAGGTAGAATTGAGTTGGCTCCCTTCGGTAGATAACGTTGCCGTAACAGGATATCTCATTTTTAGAAACGCCGATCAGCTAAATAGCTCTGCTATTATGGAAACATCTTACCTGGCAGAAAGGCCAATTGGCAACGATATCTACGAGTTTGTGATTAAAGCGATTGATGCTGCTGGCAATATTTCTGCGGAAAGTAATATTGTCCGGATTCAAAATGGGCATGCTGGAGATAAAGCGAAATCAGATATTGCAACTGGTGAGTTTCTTGAAAACCAAACGATGTTAAATGAAGGCTTGCTTGTTTATCCAAATCCATCAAACGGAAACTTTAAAATAAGCCTGAATAGCAGGGATGACGGGAAATTGAATATTTCCATTTTTAATGCTTTAGGTGTGCTCCTGAGTTGTGTAAACGATATAAAAAGTGGAGTTTATCAGAAAGAACTTCAGCTTGTGGGGTTAGCTTCAGGAACATACTATGTAAGAGTTACGGTTAACAAAACATCAATAACTAAGACTATCCTCATTAAATAAGAATAACAAAAGCTTGCCATTCGGCAATATATGGCAAGCTTTGTTTATCTCTCTATATGGAGCGCGTTATTCCCATTTCGAGGCCTCTCAGCTCAGCCAGGCCTTTGAGCCGTCCGATGGCAGAATAGCCAGGATAAGTCTTTTTATTCAAGTCGTCCAGCATTTGGTGCCCATGGTCGGGGCGCATCGGGATAGAAATGTTTCTTCTGCGGCTAAGAAGAACAATTTCTTTCACTACCTCATACATGTCGGCATTGCCTTCCAAATGGTTAGCCTCATAGAAATTTCCTTCCTCATCCCTTTGGGTGCTTCTTAAATGCAGGAAATTAATGCTATCTCCCAATCGTTTCAGCATTCCGGGGAGATCGTTGTCGGGCCTTGCGCCAAATGAGCCGGTGCAAAAACATAGCCCGTTGGCGGGTGACGGAACAGACTCAATTATATCTCTCGCATCCTGTTCGGTATTTAAAATTCGGGGCAGCCCAAGAATAGAGAACGGGGGATCATCTGGATGGATGGCTAGTTTAACCCCGGCTTCCTCTGCAACCGGAACCACTTCTCTAAGAAATTCCTGCAGGTGTTGCTTTAATTTGTCCCGATCAATATCCTTATAAGTTTCTAGTGCAGTAAGCACTTCTTCTGCGGTGAAGGGTTCGTCACTTCCCGGAAGTGCCTGTAAGGCCGTTTTAAACAGCTTTGCCTTCTCTTCTTCATCCATCTTATCAAAGCGGGCTTCGGCTTTTTCGATTTCTTCTTGTGTGTAATCCTTCTCGGCGCCGGGCCTTTTTAAAAGAAAAAGGTCAAATGCAATGAACGCTGATTTTTCAAAATAAAGAGCCTTGCTACCGTTTGGTAAAGAGTAGCTAAGATTAGTGCGCATCCAATCAAGCAGGGGCATAAAATTATAGGTAACAACTTTTAGCCCGCAAGCGGCAACATTTTTCAGGCTTATTTTATAGTTCTCGATGTACAGTTGATAATTGCCTTTTCGTTTTTTAATGTCTTCATGTACCGGAAGGCTTTCTATAACAATCCAGGTTAGCCCGGCTGCTTCGACAATGCTTTTGCGTTTATTGATTTCCTCTACAGTCCATATATCTCCAACGGGAATGTGGTGAAGCGCTGTAACCACGCCTAAGCATCCGGCTTGCCTGATATCTTGAAGGCTAACGGGATCATTGGGCCCGAACCAGCGCATTGTTTGTTCCATTAACATTTTCTTATAGTTTTTAAGTTTTAGATTTCTTCTTTTGAGTGTTTTTGACAATCGGTAGCATTTCTTAGAATGCCTCCAAAAATACAATTAATGCGTTGATGTAAAATAAATTTAAAATAATTATGCAATCGGTTGCAAGTTGGGTTTTTATTTTTACATTTGCTTTAACCAACAGAACTCTCCTCTGTTGGAGACCAATTTAACGACCTAGTTATGAAGATTTTATTGAAGAAAAACACGTCGGAATTGAGCGGTTTTTATTTATGCCAACGTTGTCATTGGCTTTTTCGAAGTACTCACCATTAAATTCTTATCCCAAATCCATTAAACACCAACAAACAAAAACGAAAACTGAATTATGAAAAAAATTAGGCATTTGAAAAGCTGGAGTTGGTTGCTCCTGCTTCTAATTTTTCCTATCACTGTATTTGCGCAGGATAGGACTGTGTCCGGAAAGGTTCTGGATGAAAGTAATTTGCCATTGCCTGGGGCAAGTGTAAAGGTTAAAGTAGGCACAGGTAGTGCAAGTACCGATGTAAATGGCGCTTTTAAAATCAGGGTTCCTCAGGGGGGAGCAACCTTGGTTGTTTCATTTATAGGGTATGTGAGTAAGGAAGTAGCAGTAAGTGCATCCGCAACCACTGTTACTGTCACCTTAGTTCCTGAAGCTAAGAGCTTGAGCGAGGTGGTAGTTGTAGGTTATGGTACTCAAAAAAGATCGGACGTAACCGGCTCTGTGGCTAGCGTTGATCTTCAGGCATCTCGTGAAGTTCCTAATACTAATATTGCCCAATATTTGCAAGGTTCAGCACCTGGCTTGAATGTGGGTGTGGCAACTAATGCAGGAGGGACGCCGCCAATCCAAATTAGGGGGCAAAATACGCTTAGTGGTAGCACTTCGGTACTCATTATTCTGGACGGAATACAGTATAACGGTTCTTTATCGTCTATAAACCCTGATGATATTGCTTCCATTGATGTTTTAAAAGATGCCAGTTCAACAGCTGTATATGGAGCTCAGGCTGCTAACGGAGTAATATTGATCACTTCGCGGAAGGGGCAGGCAAATCAACCGCCGAGAATTGCGTTTTCGAGTGCAGTTACTACTCAGAGCCCCACAACTGACCTCAGGCCAATGAACCGTGAAGAATATCTTGCTGATATTAGGGAGGCCTATTATAAGGAGGCCTATCTAGAACCTGATTTTACTAGGCCCAATCCTGCTTTTAATGTTGTTGATAAAGTGGATCCCAGCAATCGGATAAATCCAACAACTTTAAAGCCTAACGACTACGATTGGTGGGAAGAGGGCACTAACAGAGGACTAATAGTAGAGAATAGCCTTAGTATTTCAGGAGGGGGAGACAGGGTTAATTATTTATTATCAGGTTCGTTGGTTAACCAGAAAGGTACTATTGTCAATGATCACTTTAAGAGAAAGACGCTCCGTGCCAATCTTGAAACCAAGGCTTTGAATTGGTGGAAAATTGGTTTGGTATCTTCCGGTTCGTTTGTAAATCAAGATGGGTCAGAACCAGCTTTTGGTTCAATAATACGTATGTCTCCTTTGTTGACACCTTATGATGAAAGTGGCAATCTAATTGTAAACCCGACTAATACGCTTGAGCTGAATCCTTTTACAACCTATTATGTTGACGATAGGGAGAGAAACAATTATTATTTCGCCAATATTTATTCTGACATTGATTTTCCGTTTTTGAAAGGGCTCAATTATCGTTTAAACTTTGGCAATAATCTGAGAAACACAGAGCGTGCCTTTGCTAGTCTCTACGCGTCAAATCTGCAAGGGGAGGCTTCCAGAAATTATGAGACTTATTACGATTACATGTTTGACAATATTCTTACCTATTCCAAAAAGATTGATAAGCATGATCTGGCAGGAACACTCGTCTATGGGGTTTCAGAAAGAAAATTTAGTAGTTCTCAAGCTCGTGCAACCGGATTTACCCGGTTAAACCTAAGCTATAACAATTTATCCTTAGGTACTAATCAATTTTCAACATCGGCCGCTTACAAGGAAGCTTTGGAATACCAGATGGCAAGGCTTAATTACAAATACAATAATAAATATTTGCTAACAGCTACCCTGCGTCGGGATGGATTCTCCGGTTTTGCCAAAAACAATAAATACGGAATTTTCCCAGTCGTAGCAGCCGGATGGGTTATGTCTGAAGAAAATTTCCTAAAAGATGTACCATTTATCGATTTCCTAAAGTTGAGAATAGGCTATGGCGAAATTGGAAACCAGGCGTTCAGGTATTCATCTCTTGACAGGGTTGATGTTAAAGACAACAATAACAACCCTTATGCCTACATATTTGGTGATGGAGGCTCCTCTGCTTTTGCACAACATGTAGCCACACTAGGTAATCCAGACCTTAAATGGGAACGCACAAAAGGCTCAAACTTTGCTGTAGACTTTAACTTATTTGGAAGTAGGCTCAACGGAACTTTGGAATACTATCTCAATAATACCGAGGACTTATTGTTTGATGTATTAATTCCAACCATTACCGGCTTCGATCGCATTCCATCTAATATAGGGCAAATCCGTAATCAGGGATTTGAAGCTAGTATTACCGGAAATATTATGAAAAAGAAAGACTTCTCATGGACTTCTACACTCAACTTCGCCACTAACAAGAACAGCATTATCCATCTCACTGGAGTAGATGCAAATGGAGATGGCAAAGAAGATGATATAGTGGGGAGTAACCTATTTATTGGAAAGTCTATAAATGTAGTTTACCATTACCAGACAAATGGTATTTATCAGCTTACTGATACCCGGCTACCTGGTTTCCCCGTTGGCTCACTTAGAGTGGTCGACCAAAACAATAGCGGAACAATTACTACCGATGACAGGGTTTTCTTAGGCAAGAGGGAACCCGCTTACCGAATAAGCTTACGTAACACTTTCGGTTATAAAGGATTCACATTAAGTACATTCATTAATTCTGTACAAGGAGGTAAGGATGGGTATCTTGGAAATGACAATCCTTCTTATTTCCGAGACGATAATAGCATTCGGGCTAATAATGTTGCAGGATTGGATTTTTGGTCACCGGCAAATCCTAATGGGACGCTTCCAAGGGTGGTTGATGGTACACGTTCTCCGTTTGAAGTAGAACAATGGCGCGACAGAAGCTTTGTAAGATTACAAGACGTTTCTCTCTCATATAATCTCCCTGGCAATCTTATTAAAAAAATAAAAGCCCAGAATGTTAGCTTTTATGTAAGCGGAAAAAACTTGGTGACATGGACAGATTGGAAAGGTTGGGATCCTGAACCAGGCCTAATTAATAACATTCCTCATTCTACTGCCACTCCGAATAATATTTATGGCCGCTCCATCGCTGGAAGGCCTGTAATGAAGGCATTCACTCTTGGAGTAAATGTTACTTATTGATAATATGCACGAACAATAAGAAAGAATAACATGAAAAAAATATATAAATTCATAGTAGTGCTTGTTTTCCTTACGGGCACTCTATCCTGTAACAAAGACTTTTTAGACGAAACACCTCAGGATTTTTTTGGCAAAGAAAATGCATTTAAAACAGATGCTGATTTTACTGCCTCGGTAAATAATTTGTATAGGTTGGTAAGAAATGAATTTTATACTGTTAATGATTTTCAGCCATTCCATTATTTATACAGAACAGACTTAGGATACGATATTACGGTAGGATCTCCCAACTTGATTTCTGACTATAATCCTACAACTGGAATTCAGGGCAGCCATTGGACTAATTTGTATAAAATTATTGCTGAAGCAAATACGATTAACTCAAGGATTCCAGCATCTTCGATGACTAACGCAAACAAAACACTGTTCGAAGCTAGGGCAAGGTTTTTCAGGGCTTTTGCTTATCGTTCTCTTGTCTATTTGTTTGGTGGTGTTCCTTTGGTTTTGGAAGAGACAGTGGTTGAGAAGACCGACTATGTTCGGGCAACTAAAAAAGAAGTTCTGGCCCAGATAATTGAAGACTTGAAATTTGCTGCAGCCAATTTGCCAGCCATCGGTGCCGTTAAAGATGGGGAGATTTCAAGTCTGGCAGCTAACCATTTGTTGGCGGAGGCCTATATCGCAGACGGCCAATATCAGAATGCTGTTGACGCAGCAACCGTCGTTATTGATGATCCTGCTACTGATCTTATGACTGCCAGGTTCGGTTCAAGGTCGACAGTAACGCCTGGAGACCCGTATTGGGACCTTTTTCAGGTTAGAAATCAGAACAGAGTATCAGCTGGTAATAGAGAAGCAATTTGGGTTATCCAAATGGAACCAGACGTAATAGGCGGCGGCGCTAGTACTGCAGCAGGCTCCCAAAATGGAGTGTACGCTTTGGAAAGGGTTCATGCCCCTCTTGTTCGAGATTTAAGGATAAATAGCGTACCTGCCTTTACCTGGCCTGTTGGAGATTACACTGGAGGCCGGGGTGTTGGATTCCTGGCTCCATCACAGCATTTTAGGGAAACTATTTGGCAAAGCGATTATAATAATGATATCAGAAATGCCAATCATAATTTTGTGAGAGACTTTATCGGTACTAATCCTCTTAGTCCTTACTTTGGGCAAGTTATCTCTACCAAAAATCCTCCTGCTGGAGCAGTGGGCATAAACGGTGCTATAGTTGCAGGTAAAAATGACAGAGCTTTTTATCCTTACCAATCAAAGGCTACAACGCCATTTACTCATCCAACAAATTTATATACAAACCCAGCGTCAACTGATGCCATCAAAAAATTAGAGTTAAAATCTGGAGCGGGCGGAACTTATAGAGATGAGTATATGTTCAGGCTTGCCGAAACATATTTGTTAAGAGCAGAGGCATATTTAGGCTTAGGAAATAACACAGGCGCTGCCGCTGCCGATATCAATGTAGTGAGGGCAAGGGCTAATGCTTCACCTGTATTACCCGGCAATGTTAATATTGATTATATCCTTGATGAAAGGCTTAGAGAATTAGGTGTTGAGGAAAAGAGAATGCTTACCCTGATGCGTTTAGGAAAAGCTTTTGACAGAGTTAGCAGGCTAAATCCTGTGTATACTTCGGTTATGCAGCCTCATTTTAATCTTTGGCCTATCCCACAAGTTGAAATTGAAAGAAACAGGACTGGTAAGTTAGACCAGAATCCAAACTACAACTAAAAATGGTTAAGGGTTTATTGTAAGAATAGGGCTGGTATAACCGGCCCTGTTCTTAGTGAACCCTGCCACTTTTATTTACACACTTAGATTTTATGATTTTTTCAGGAAGATTTTTTAACGTCGTCTTGTTGCTTCTGTTTATAGCAACCACTCCTGTTATCTCGCAAACCCCAGAGAAAAAACAGCCCTATTTAGCAAAAGATGGCAAAGTGGTGCAACTTATTGTAAATGGCAAGCCTTTTATAGTTGTAGGTGGCGAGCTTGGAAATTCATCAGCATCATCCACCGAGTACATGGCATCTGTTTGGCCAAAACTCAGTAAGATGAACCTAAACACGGTGCTGGCGCCTGTTTATTGGGAGTTGTTGGAACCAACAGAAGGTAAGTTTGATTTTAAACTCGTTGACGATTTAATTCGCGATGCCCGTACGCATAACATGAAGCTTGTTTTTCTCTGGTTCGGCACCTGGAAAAATAGCATGTCTTGCTATGTGCCTGCATGGGTAAAAATTAATCAGCAAAGATTTCCCCGGACGGTGGGTAGCAAAGGGAAGCCAGAAGAAATTGTAACACCATTTTCGCGGAATATTTTAGAAGCAGATAAACGGGCTTTTGTAAAGCTGATGCAGCATATCAAGGAAGTTGATGCGAAGCAGAACACCGTGTTGATGATACAGGTTGAAAACGAAATTGGTATGCTTCCAGAAGCACGCGACCATTCTCTGGATGCAAACGAAGCTTTTAATAAGCCGGTTCCAGAAAAACTGATCTCCTATCTCACTAAAAACAAATCTGCCTTACTGCCAGAAGTGAAAAAACTATGGGAAGACAATGGCGAAAAATCAGCTGGTAACTGGGAGGAGCTATTCGGCAAAAGCCTTGCAACAGACGAAATTTTCATGGCATGGTACTTTGGAGTTTTTGTAGATGAAATTGCAAAAGCAGGCAAAGAAGCTTACAATATCCCGATGTACGTAAACGCCGCGCTCAACAGGCCAGGGAAGAAACCGGGCGAATATCCAAGCGCAGGGCCATTGCCCCACGTAATGGATATCTGGAAAGCAGCAGCCCCTTCCATCGATATGCTTTCGCCAGATTTCTACAACCCTGATTTTAAGCACTGGAATGATCTTTACACCAGAATACCTAATCCACTGTTTATCCCGGAGCACCGTTTTGAAGCGGGGGTGGATGCTAAAGCATTTTATGCCATTGGCCATTATAACGCATTAGGCTTCTCTCCTTTTGCGATCGAAGAAACCACAAAACCAGAGCAGGAACCCATCGGCTCTGCCTATAAAATTATCCGCCAACTTTCCCCCGAAATCAGTAAAGCACAGAAAAAAGGGCTTACTGAGGGCGTTTTACTAAGTAAGGATGTTGATACCATTAAATTGGCTTTGGGCGATTATATTCTGAACGTTTCGCACGATTTGACTTTAGGCTGGTCGCCGAAGGCAAAAGAAAGTGAATGGCCTTTAACCGGAGGAATAATTGTTGGGCTATCTAACGATGAGTTCTACGTAGCAGGTACAGGAATTGTAATTTCATTTAAGCCCAGGGCGGAAGGTTTGCAGGCTGGAATTTTACGGGTTGATGAAGGTAGTTTTGTAAATGGCCAATGGAAACCGGTGAGGCGCTTAAATGGAGATGAAGACCACCAGGGCCGCCATTTGAGAATACCTTTCGGGGAATCTGGAATTCAAAAAATTAAACTGTATTCTTACAAATAATCATGAAAAAAACTGGTTTTATATTTAAATCACTTGTTGGGATATTTCTGCTATTTCAGGTTTCAAACGCCTTAGCACTTGTTCGCCTTCCCCGCCTTATCAGCAACGGAATGGTTCTCCAGCGCGATCAAAAGATTAATGTTTGGGGATGGGCTTCTCCGGGCGAAAAAGTAAGCATCAACTTTAATAATAAAAAGCTTTCTGCAATTACCGGCGAAGATGGTAAATGGCGTATGGCATTCCCTGCGATGAAAGCAGGAGGGCCTTACACGATGCAAATCGATGCCAGCAACCATATATCCATTAAAAATATTTTGCTTGGAGATGTATGGGTGTGTTCCGGCCAATCGAACATGGAATTGCCAATGGCCAGGGTTAAGGTTAAATACGAGAAGGTTGTCGCCGAATCCGCAAATCCTAATATCCGACAGTTTAATGTTTCAATGCGCTACTCCTTTAAATCCCGGCAGGAAGATTTAGCTTCAGGGACATGGATAGAAGCAACCCCCCAAAGCGTTCTGGAGTTTTCCGCCGTTGCATACTTCTTTGCAAAAGAGTTGTATCAGAAATATAAAGTGCCCATTGGGTTGATTAAATCAGCTGTTGGGGGATCTCCTGCGGAAGCTTGGTTAAGTGAAGATGCTTTAAAATCGTATCCAAAATATTTAGAGCTAACTAGTAAATATAAGGATAGCTTATTGGTAGAGAGCATCAAGAAGTCGGATGCTGAAATTGTAAATACCTGGAATAACAATATAGATAAGCAAGATAAAGGCCTGAACGAAGAGAAAAAGTGGTTCGCTCCAGATTATGATGCCTCTGAATGGAAAACAACTACAGTTCCTGGGTATTGGGATGAAGCGCAACTTTTCAGTTTTAATCAAGCCGAACAGCATAGCACATCGCCGGTAGGCTCTCCTATGAAAAATACGAACGGGGCAATCTGGTTCAGAAAGGAAATTAATGTACCCGCCTCAATGGCTGGTAAACCAGCTCTATTGGTTTTAGGGACAATTGTAGACCGTGACATAGTTTATGTAAATGGAACTTTTGCCGGAACAACAGGCTATCAATATCCACCAAGAAGATATGCGCTTCCGGCTGGTTTGCTAAAAGAAGGTAAGAATGTGATTGTGGTTCGGGTGATAAGTAATTCAGGCCGAGGTGGGTTCGTTAAGGACAAGGAGTATGCCCTTAAAGCTGGCGATCAGATAATTGACCTTAAAGGAGATTGGCAATATAAACTTGGGTATGCATCTGCACCTACGCCAGGTGGCGGTACTACTTTTCAATATCAGCCTGCCGGATTGTTCAACGGTATGATCTCTCCTTTGTTAAATTATTCTATTAAAGGGGTGATCTGGTATCAAGGTGAATCCAATACTGGCCGGCCGAAAGAATACCAAGGGCTTTTCTCGGACGTAATTAAAGATTGGCGATCAAACTGGAAGCAGGGAGATTTTCCATTCCTGTATGTTCAGTTAGCGAATTTCATGAATGCAAAAAATGAACCATCTGAAAGTAACTGGGCAGAAACCAGAGAAGCTCAACGGAAAACATTAAACCTTCGCAATACTGCCATGGCAGTAATTACTGATGTTGGCGAATGGAACGATATTCATCCCTTAGACAAAGAAACTGTAGGGAGACGACTCGCTTTGGCTGCGCAAAAGGTAGCTTATGGAGATAAGAAAGTAGTTTACTCCGGGCCATTATATCAGTCGTTCAAAATAGAGGGGAATAAAATTATTCTTAATTTTTCAAATACTGGTTCTGGATTGGCCGCTAAGAATGGAGAGCTAAAGGGGTTTGCGATAGCCGGGCCAGATAAAAAATTCGTTTGGGCTGCAGCTAAGATAGAAGGAAATAAAGTAGTTGTCTGGAATGATGCTGTCCAAAATCCTGTAGCAGTACGGTACGCCTGGGCTGATAATCCTGATAAGGCTAATCTTTATAACAAAGAGGGTTTGCCGGCATCTCCGTTTGGAACGGACAATTAATAAATACATTTAGACATAAATGCGGAGTATGTGTCGTAATAAAAAGAGCAGTTCTGAGGAACTGCTCTTTTTATTAAATCCTTTAAAACCCGATTGAATTCCCCCCATCAACCGGAATAACAACCCCAGTGATGTACTTCGCAGCATCCGAAGCGAGGAAAGCAGCAGTAGTGCCGATATCTTTAGGCTCACCTAAATAGCCCATTGGAGTGCGGGAAAATACTTTATTTTTTCTTTCGGGGTCTGAGTCAAGTGCTTTAGCAGACATGTCCGTTGCTATAAATCCTGGAGCTATAGCATTGATACGAATACCTTTTGGCGAAAGCTCCACAGCCATAGCTTTGGTCATGCCATCAATAGCGGTTTTTGCTGCGGTGTAGGCAATTACCTTGGGAATACCATATTGAGCAGCCATAGAGCTGATATTGATAATGCAGCCAGAGTTGAAAGGAAGCATTGCTTTAACAACTTCTCTTGAGATTGAAAATACAGAGATCAGGTTGGTTTGAATTACCTTCATGAAATCCTCGTCGGTAACATCGCAAAACTCTTTTTTCATGTTTATTCCGGCATTATTAACCAGAATATCAATTTGCCCATGCTTGGCTCTTATACCATCAATCAGCGCAGGAATTTCTCCCAGCTTACCTAAGTCAAAAGAAATGGTTTCGCACAGGCTTCCGAATGTGTTTTTTGCATTTTCAAGTTTGGTATTGTCTCTGCCGATGATAATTGTAAAAATGTTGTTCTTTACAAATTCCTGCGCAATTGCAAATCCAATTCCAGATGCGCCGCCTGTTACTATAGCTATTTTTCTTTTTTCTTGCTGCTCTGCCATTATCGTATATAATTTTCTAGGGTTAATTTCCTGGTACAAAGTGAAATTCCTGTTTCTGGTAAAAATCCAAGGTGTGAGCCGGCTTTTCATACTCAGCAGGGATAGGCTTTTTAGAAAATGTCTGGAAGTAGAGTAGGCAAGCATCCCGCCACCATTTAGCTTCATTATGCTGAATGGCTAGGAGTTGTTTCACCTCCTCAAAGCGCCGCTTATCTACCTTCTTTTGTTGTTTTTCCCAAGTCTTCTGCATTTCGGCAACCTGATTTACCCCAAGGTTGTACCGGTAGCAGAGTTCATTCCAAAGCGTTCTGCCCGACTGGGTTTTATAATCCCATGGCAGGTGGTGAAACCATAAAAGGTATTGTTCTGGGCAGGTTTTTAAACTGCCAAGCATTTCTCTCACTTCAGGGGCATATTGGGCAAGAGCATTACTTCCAGTGCTGGTGCGGTTAAACCCGATGCCGTTTTCATCAGCTTTATGGTAGTAAACTGAAGTCCAGTCAGCTCTTGGCTTATCTTTAATCCATGGCCCGGGGCCGTAATGGTGGCCCCAACCCATAATATGGTGTAAACCAAGCGGTGTCATATAATTAACTACCGCTTCGCGGGATAGAGTCATAAGCGCTTTAACTTCGTCATTAAAAGCTTTGTCGGCACTGAAAGACATTCGAAGCCAGTCGCTTGCAATATTTGCTGAGGTTTCATTCGGGTTCCAGGCTAACCTTCCGAAAGCATACCAATTAGCCTGGGCAAAAGGGTGCCCTGTCCAATTGATGTCGTTTCCAATATTTGCCACTCCGGCCATGCCTGTCAGTTTGTGGTCATTTAAGGTTCCCTCAATAACTTTAGCGACTGTAGAACCTTTTCCTTTCGAGTAGGTATCAGAATCAAGTGTCTCCTTAAAAAGAGGCGCTAGATAAACCAGATGCGTAGCAAAGCCCAGGTATTCCTGCGTAAGCTGAAATTCCATCATTAACGGTGTCTGCGGCATTGCGCCGAACAGAGGGTGAAATGGCTCACGCGGTTGAAAATCAATAGCTCCGTTTTTTACTTGAATAATAACATTCTTGCGGAACTTTCCATCCAGCGGAGTAAACTCATTATAAGCCTGTTTGGCCCGGTCATCAGGTACGTTGTTGTCATACACAAATGCCCTCCACATCACAATGCCGCCGAAAGGCTCAAGGGCATCGGCAAGCAGGTTGGCTCCATCGACGTGGTTTCTGCCGTAATTTTGCGGCCCAGGCTGCCCTTCCGAATTTGCTTTCACTAAAAATCCGCCAAAATCGGGCACATAGCTATAAATTTCTTTCGCTTTGGTTTTCCACCAGGCTTTAACTTCCTCATTTAAAGGGTCGGCTGTTTTTAATCCGCCAATTTCAATCGGGGCACTAAAACGGGCTGTCAGATAAACTTTAATCCCATATTTCCTAAATACATTTGCCAGCGCTGCCACCTTTTCAAGGTAAGGTTTGGTAAGAATTAAGGCATTTGCGTTTACATTGTTCAACACGGTGCCATTGATGCCGACAGAGGCATTCGCCCGTGCATAATCAACATATCGTGGAGACAGGTAACCAGGCAAACGATGCCAATCCCATAAAGAGAAGCCAGAATAACCACGCTCAACGGTTCTGTCCAGATTATCCCAATGGTTCAAAATCCTCACATTTATTTTGGGAGAATCAGCAATGCTTAAATTACTTAAAGGTTGCTGGGTTTGTATCAGCTTTAAAAAAGCAAAAACGCCATATAGAACGCCCTTATCAGACTTTCCGGTGATAACCGTGAACTTCTTTTGGTTGGCCGAAACAGTTTGAATAATATATCCTTCTTCGTTTATTAAGCTGAGCTTTTCTGGTTTTATGAATGATTTAACTTGTGGATTTTCAGCACTTGCTATAAGAATAGCGCCGTTAGACGACAGTTTGCTCACTATGCGAGGTTGTGCATTTAGCAGGCCCCCTAGGCCCGATAGCAGCTCATCCTTTGCACTGCCCAAAATGTCAGACGTAGTTGGGAAAACAAGTTCGGTAGCATATGCCCTATAAGCAGCGGCAAGTTTTGCGTCGTGTACAGCTTCATACCTTAGCCATAGGCGATGTCCATCTTCTGCCAAAGTTTGTGTTGCGATGCTTATAAATAGTATCAAGCTATAAAAGGCTTTTTTCATATCAGGAATTCTTTAAAGATGATTGGCGTACAATTAGTTCGTGCCTTTGAAGAAGCGTATGTGTAAGCGTCAGGTCGTGGTCATTGTTAAGATGAGAGATTAACACTTTAGCCGCTAGTTCCCCCATTTCCTCTCCGTGGTAATCAATAGTGGTTAGGTTTGGTTCCACCACTTCCGACATAGGGTCGTTATTAAAGCCAACTACCGCAATATCCTTAGGAATGCTAATGCCATTTTGTTTTAGAGTAAGCATACAAGAAACCGCACAAGAATCATTGGCGATAAATAGGCCATCAGGACGATGCTTCATTGCTAAAACTACTTCTGCGGCTTCTAGCCCTTCAGTCCTGCTCAAGTTGTTAACAATCAATAGTTCATCGTCAAATGGCAGATCATGATCTCTTAAGGCATCCCGATATCCGCGAAAGCGTTCAGAATACACATTCCTTAGCTGATTCCCGGTTATATTGGCAATGCGCTTGCAGCCTTGTTCAATGAGGTGACTTACCGCTTCATACCCCGCTTTGTAATTATCAATCAGGATATTAGGGCATTTTTTGTGCTCATAAACCCTGTCAAAAAAGATTACAGGCACACCCTTATTAATAAATTGTTCGAAGTGGCTGATGTTTTTAGTGTCATACGCCAAAGAAACAAGCAGTCCGTCTACCCGGCTATTAAACATGGTGGTAGCATTCTCAACTTCCTTTTTTACTGTTTCCAACGATTGGCTGATGATAAGGTTGTACCCCTGTCCGTTCGCTACTTTTTCCATGCCTGCAATTACATCAGACATAAAAGCGCTGTTTAACCTCGGCACAATCACGCCAATAGTATTAGTGCGTTGCCGCCTTAAATTACTGGCAAATGCATTAAATCGGTAGCCCATATCTTTAGCCGCGTCAAAGATTTTCTTTTTAGTAGCCTTACTTATGCCAGGGTGGTCTTTCAGGCCGCGGCTTACCGTTGCTGCCGAAATATTAAGCGCTTTAGCAATATCATAAATAGTAACGTCCTTTTGTTGGCTCATGCAATCGGTAATATATAAAAATAATGATTAGTAAAGCGTTAAAGCAAGGCTAAGGTATGAAAACAAAATAGAATTGTGCAATCGATTGCAATTAATTTTTAATTATAGATAACGTTGGTGTAAAAAATGTAAGCTTCGGAAATTTTTTAAACGCAAAGAAGTGGCGAATTTAATAATTATTCCTGCTTACGGAGCTTCATGCAATGGATACTTCACAGGTTGCATGAACAGATTATTTAGATTCGAGTAGTCCTATAGGCCTTATTTTCAATCGGGTCTGAGTTGCGCCTCTAGTAAAAAGTTGAAAATACATTTGCATTTACCGCAAAACATACTTTTCTTTACGCCAACGTTGGCATTCTGATAATAAACCGGCGTGCTGGTGCTAAGGTTAACGGATGTTTTTTGTAAATTCGCCTCATTTTATGGAAGATATAGCAAAAAATTATTTTATTCTGAACTTCAAATCTGTATCTTAGCGCAATCAATTATAAGTGTCAAATAGACAATTCATTTTAATTTATACTCATTTATGAAATTTTTTATCGATACCGCAAACCTTGCCCAAATTAAAGAAGCGCATGATTTAGGTGTTTTAGATGGTGTAACAACTAACCCAAGCTTAA
>Ga0307408_100001042_pt1 | contig 21274 bp, 17 predicted proteins | sample 322Cmetagenome_FD_202116 | JGI IMG/M metagenome (GOLD analysis project Ga0307408, IMG submission 202116) | Maize rhizosphere microbial communities from greenhouse at UC Davis, California, United States - 322HYB-C-3 | ecosystem: Host-associated > Plants > Roots > Rhizosphere > Soil | place... | reverse complement strand
CGATAGTATAACGGTAGTACGACGGTTTTTGGTACCGTTTGTCTAGGTTCGAATCCTGGTCGGGCAACGATAAAATTAAACTGAATCGGGTTGTGAATTTCACAATCCGATTCTTGTTTTAGAACAGCTCAATCACAACAAGGTATGCCACAACAGTTTAATCCTGTTAAGTTATTTGCCGGTTCCGGCTCTACGGCTCTTGCAGCAAAAATAGCTAAAGCTTACGGAAGGGAATTGGGAGATGTTGTTACATCCCGTTTTAGCGATGGCGAGTTTCAGCCCTCTTTTAATGAATCTGTGCGCGGAAGCGACGTTTTCTTAATCCAGTCCACTAATCAGCCTTACGATAACTTAATTGAGTTATTGCTTTTAACTGATGCCGCGAAACGTGCTTCGGCGCATTATATAACAGTGGTAGTGCCTTACTTCGGTATGGCAAGGCAGGATAGGAAAGACAAGCCCCGTGTTGCTATTGGGGCAAAGTTAATCGCAAACTTGATTACGGCTTCTGGTGCAAACCGTATTATGACGATGGATTTGCATGCAGCCCAGATTCAAGGTTTTTTTGATATTCCGGTAGACCATTTGGACGCTTCGGTAATCTTTGTACCTTATATTAAAAGCCTTAACCTTCCAAATTTAACTATTGCGTCGCCTGATATGGGTGGTTCTTACAGGGCCCGTACTTTTGCTAAGTTCTTTAATGCTGAAGTTGTAATTTGTGATAAACGAAGAAAGCGTGCAAATGAAATTGAATCAATGTCTATCATCGGAGATGTTACTGGCAGGGACATTGTTTTAATTGACGATATTTGCGACACTGCCGGAACGCTAGCCAAAGCTGCTGATTTAATTATGCAACATGGCGCGAATACTGTAAGGGCAGTTTGTACGCATCCGGTATTATCCGGTAAAGCTTACGAAACAGTAGAGAATTCAGTTTTAACGGAACTTATCGTAACAGATACTATTCCTCTGAAACAAGGATCGCCAAAGATTAAGGTGCTCTCAACTGCCGATTTATTTTCAAAGGCTATTGCTAATGTGAACGAGCATGGTTCTATTAGTGATTTATTTAAAGTGGATTAATCTGCTTTTTGATTAGTAATATATTTTTTAACTATTATATTTTTTTAAGATGAAAACTATCGCCATTAGCGGTTCTAAAAGACAGAACGTAGGGAAACGCGATGCTAAAGAGCTGCGTTATGAAGGTAAAATTCCTGCTGTATTATACGGTGGAAAAGAGCAAGTTCACTTCGCAGTTGACATTACTGCTTTAAAGCCTATTATCTACAGTGCGGATGTTCACTTTGTTGAGATAGATGTTGAAGGTGTAAAAACTACAGCTATCGTTCAGGATGCTCAGTTCCATCCATTAAACGAACAAATTTTACACGTTGACTTTTTTCAATTGGATAACGCTAAGCCACTTACTATGGCTATCCCTGTAAAATTGACTGGAACTTCTCCGGGCGTTAAAATGGGTGGTAAATTAGTGCACAAATTACGTAAACTACGTGTTAAAGCGCTTCCTCAAGATCTTCCACAATACGTTGAAGTTAGCATTGAGCCATTAGAAGTTGGTAAATCAGTACGCGTGCGTGATTTGAAATTCGATAAATTCGACATTACTAACACTCCAGAGGATACTATCGTATCTGTAACTACTTCACGTGCTCTACGTCAAGCAGAGCAAGAAGCTGCAAAAGGTAAATAATCTAAGGATTTTATGAATTTAAAAGCAGTACAGGTTTCCTGTACTGCTTTTGTTTTTTTATGGGGAGCTGAAAAAGTTTGGCATTGATACATTACCCTTCACCATCGAGTATACTTAAGGTATGGATAGAGTATGGATAAAGTATGGATAGTGTATGAGGAGTGTATGAAAGTCTTTTACCTTGTCTTATACTGAAATGGGTTTACAAAAAGTAGATGGTTTGCTGAATAACTATTGTGGCACCGCTATTAACTTGTTATACGAATGTATGCTCGGTTTTCATTTTTGTTCTCAGATCTGTCCAGGGCTTCTAACCTCTAATCCCCGCCATCATTCTTTCTCATTTTCATTACCTTTGCCGCATGAAGTACCTTATCGTTGGTTTAGGAAATATTGGTCCTGAATATGTAGATACGCGCCATAATATCGGTTTTATGGTTGCCGATGCGCTTGCAAAAAAGGCGGGAGTAACGTTCTCTAATTTAAGGCTGGCATATTATACTGAGCTTTCACATAAGGGCAAAAAGCTTTATGTTATAAAACCAACGACTTACATGAATTTAAGTGGCAAAGCGGTCAATTATTGGATGCATGAGCTTAAAATTTCAGCAGAGAATGTTTTGGTTATTGTGGATGATCTTGCGATTCCATTCGGTGCGATTCGTTTGAAAACCAAAGGGGGGAATGCAGGGCACAATGGACTAAAAAGTATCGAAAGCCTTGTGGGAGGCCAAAATTATCCACGTTTGCGTTTTGGCATCGGCGATAATTATCCAAAGGGAAGGCAGGTTGATTATGTTTTGAGCGGGTTTGATGATGATGAACAACCCGAACTTCCAGCATTAATTGATCGTTCGGTTGAGATAATTGAAAGTTTTGTTACTGCCGGACCGGAGCTAACCATGACCAGATATAATAAGTAGGAAGGTATTTAATTAAAAATAACATATTTTAACAATATAGATATTGGTTTCGGGTTAGTTTTGTAACGAAGTAATTGGAGATGCGTCTAATTATTTAACCTTAAGAACTAAACCCTTAATCAAATGAGACCTAACTACCAACAAGGAATTCTGAGCTTCTTATTATTCTTTGTGACTACCATCTGCTATGGACAGCAAAAAACTTATTCCATTAAAGGAACAGTAATAGATTCGGCAAGCAAAAAAGCCCTTGACTTTGTAACTGTCGCTCTGAAAACGACGGATAATAGGCCGGTAAAAACTGTCCTTACCTCTGCAAAAGGAAATTTCAACCTTGCAAATATTGCATCTGGCACTTATAAATTGAGCCTAATTTCCGTCGGGTACAAAACGTCTGTAATTCCTATAGATTCAAGTGTTGCTACTTCAGAAATCAACCTTGGCACGATCGCCCTTGCTGCATCTAACAACCAATTAAAAGAGGTAAATATCACCGCTGATAGGCCTGTTTTTAAGCAAGAAGTCGACCGAATTGCTTATGATGTGCAGGCTGATCCTGAAAGCAAAGTGAATAATGTGCTTGATATGTTAAGGAAGGTACCCTTGGTAACAATTGATGCGGATGATAACATTCAAGTGAAGGGCAGTTCCAGTTATAAGGTTTTGATAAACGGCAGGCCTTCTTCTTTAGTAGCTCGTAGCCCCAAAGATGTTTTTAAAAGTATGCCTGCCAGCAATATTCAGCGGATTGAGGTAATAACAACCCCGCCGGCAAAATATGATGGTGAAGGCCTGGCCGGTATTATTAATATAATCACTACAAAAAAGATTGACCAGGGTTATAATGGATCAATAACCGGAAGATATAATTTCCCCTATGGGCCCGGAACTAACGCGCAGCTGACTGTTAAAGGCAAGAAGTTTGGCTTGACGTCCTACTTAGGAGGGAACATGAGGGACATTCCTCAAACAACTTTTTCTATGTCCAGAACAACATTACCTTCTGGAAGCAGTTCCGAGCCACCAGCGTTTTTATCAACGGATGGGAATCGTAAAAATAATGGAAAATATTTCTATTCGAATGCTGAAATCAGTTATGAAATTGACACGTTAAACTTGCTCACGGCAGAGTTTGGCTATAATTATGGAGAGGGAAACCGTGATAACATTCAACATCTCAACGAAAGTAATCCTAACACTATCCCAAGTAGCCAAAGCTATAATATTTTCAATTTAGGCGGTTATGACTGGGGTGGTTATGAGCTGGGATTGAATTATCAGCTAGGTTTTAAACGGAATAAGGAGCAATTATTAACGGCTTCCTATAAGTTTAACCGGGGGGCAGAGGACAATTTTGCGGATTTTTTTGCTTCTAATGGTTCGCAAAATTATGGGCAGAACAACACCTCCGGAACTAATGAGCAGACTATTCAGCTCGATTACCTGCATCCTGTTAAGAAAATAAATATCGAGGGGGGCTTTAAATTGATATTGAGGGATAACTTTAGTGACTATCAATATGGTACTTATGCAGGGGAAACGAAGGATAGTCATTACACTATAGATGCTAGTAAGTCCAATAAGTTTGATTACAATCAGGATGTATACAGTTTCTATAATTCTTACCAGCTTAAACTAAAAGACTGGGGCTTTAAAGGCGGTTTGCGATTAGAGCATACGGAAGTTAACGCATTTTTCCAATTACCAAATACTCCCCTGAAAACGGATTACAGTAATTTTATCCCGTCCGTATCCGTACAAAGAAAGTTTAAAACGAGTAGTAGTTTGAATTTAGGTTACACACAACGTATTCAGCGTCCAAGTATTTGGGAGTTGAATCCATATGTAGAGCAATTTAATGACAAATTTACCCAATCAGGAAATAAGGATCTAAAACCAGTGCTAAATCATAATTTCGACTTGAGCTATAGCATTTTTAAGAAAGGCACTATTAATACTGGTTTAAGCTATTCTTTCGCAAACAATACCATTCAATATGTAAACCGCGTTGGAGTTGATGGCGTTGGAAGGGCTACTTTCGAAAATATAGGCAAAAATAAAAGCTTTGGGTTTAACATTAATACAAACCAGGATATTGTTAAAAATTTCAACATCAACGTTAACGGAAGGCTCTCTTATGTGTTGATGGAAGGCAATATCGACAACAAAAAAATAGAGAACGACGGAATGCAGGGCAATGTCTATGCTTATTTCGGGTATAAATTTAAAAATGACTGGCGCGCAGGAATGAATGGTGGTTTCTATAGTGCATGGATTACTTTACAAGGGCAATCTAATCCTTATTACTACACCTCTGCGAGTTTGTCGAAGGAGTTTTTCAAGAAGAAAGCTTCTTTTTCCGCTTCCGTTAGTAATCCATTTCAGAAATATAGAAATTGGAGAAATGAGACAAGTTCTGACCTGTTTATTCAGTCGGAAAGATTCCAGAATTATTACAGAAACTTCAGCTTCAACTTTACTTATAAGTTTGGAAAGCTGAACGGAGGGATTAAAAAGAATCAGCGAGGAATTCAGAACGATGATGTGGCTGGAAAAAGCAGTGGAAATTAAATAACAAAAGGGCTGAAAAGCCAATGTCATTAGTTAAGGATTTCTAGGTGTTGGTGGGGACACCAACACCTTAAGTTAACGACATTGGCTGAAAAGCCCTTTTGCATTATATAGAATCTCGTCTTCTGATTTTAATCCGGATTGCATTTTGGATAGGCTTATCAGATACAAATATCAAGTACCCGCCGCCGCCTGCACCGCTAAGTTTCCATCCAGCTGCCTGATCTTTATAAAGCTCAATCTGGTCAAAAATTTCTTTAGAAACCATGTTAGGAAACATTGCAATTTGCGCTTCAAACGATTCTCTGAAATACTTTCCAAAAGCGGTTACGTCCTTTGCTAAAACTGCATTCCAGCAACTTTCAGCAGCATCTGCTAATGCCTTAGCTCCAGCCTCGTCAATATGGGTCTCATCTAACACTGAGTAGCTTGAAGTACGCGGCCCTAAAGTAACAAGGTATAGGTGTGATTCAATCCAATCCAGTACACTTTCATCATGTACAGACTCAATTTTATCAGGCCAGTAATTGCCATTATAACTCAGCTTATTTAATCCTGGTAATACAATACCAAGGGCATCTTGCGAGCCTGCTACTTCCTTGGTTCCCGGAGGGTTTTCGTAAGTGAACAGGATTTTTGCCAGTTTCTCTCTATCCCCTGTAGGGATTTCTGTGCGCCATAATTCAATCGCCTTATTGCGGGTGCTTGATGACATCCCACTGCGGTTATTGAATTCAATAGTAGGCTCGATAGAAATAGTTAAAACCGGGCCCGGATAGTATTTAGATACAAAAGGTTGATCTAACCATCCTCCTGCCAAGTCAATTCTGAAAGGGATTAGACACTCGGTTCTTAATGTAGTTGTAGAACGGGGAGGCAAATTATCGTGAGGAATGCGCTGCAGCACATGATACTGAATACTTTTGTTTTTGCAAATTTCGGCTTTGGCTGGTGTGGCACCATCTTCGTTCACCAAAAAAACATCCGGTTTGATTTCTTCTATCTCTTCAAGAAAATCAATAATCCCGAAGCCTCGGTTAACCCTGCACTCCTTAACTCCGGATAGGGCTTCAATCATATAACGGCGTTCAGCTTCTGGGTTCACCGGGTATCTTCCTTTTAACTGAAAAACATTAGCATCGTTGCCAATGCAAACATACACCTCACCCAATTTTGAAGCTTCTTTTAAAAAGGCAACATGTCCGCTGTGCAGCAAATCAAAGCAGCCCGTTACCATTACTTTTCTAGGTCTGTCCATAGACGTTTTATCCAAATTTTTGACGCTGTAAAATTATGTGAAATTATCAAACATTTACACTTAGTCGCTGCTCTTAATGAGAAGAATATTAGTTTTCTTTAACAATTGACAGGTTTTAATAAATCTGCCTGTTAAAAGAGAGATAGGCTCTTTCAAGAATCCGTTCAATAGAATATAGATGTCGCAAACGCATGATCCTTATATTATAAACGCCTTTTTACCTTCAAATAAAGGCCATCAGAGCAATTTTTTATAAGTTTGTTTCTACTGAAGCACTGTTGTTATTGGAAGAGGCCTATAGAGGCATCATAAATAATTTAAAGGAATTTGTATAGAGATGAAAGTTTACGGAATTAAGAATTGTGATACGGTTAAAAAAGCACTAACCTGGTTGGACGAAAATAATGTGAAATATGAGTTTCACGATTATAAAAAGTTAGGGGTTTCGGAAGATAAATTAAAGGAGTGGTCTGGCAAAGTAGGGTACGAACCTTTGATCAACAAACGTGGTACCACCTGGAAAAAGCTTGATCCTGCCATTCAAAGTTCAATCGATTCTGAACATGCTGCCTTTCAATTAATGCAAGATAAAACCAGTGTAATTAAACGCCCGATATTGGAAAACAATGATCAAATTGTTTTAGGATTTGACCCTGAAGCCTTTCAAAAGCTTGTTAAATAATTCGAGAATAATTTCAAAAAAAGAATCCGGATTGCGATAATCCCGTAACTGATTAGCAGCTAGAAATATGAGAAGACATGGTGTGTGGGCCGGTATAATGCTGGCTATAATTTTTTTTAATGTTGCGAAAGGGCAGCAACAGAGTTCTACAAGTAAAGGACAGCTTACCAGCGTTTATAATTATACCGAGGCGTTCTCTCAAAATTTCTATAGAAGGACACCGGATAGTTATCGCACATCGAGCGGGAAACCGGGGCCTCTCTACTGGCAAAATCGGGCGGATTACCAGATCGCCGTGCGCCTCAACGAAACAACGAACGAAATATCCGGCTACGAATACTTAACGTATACTAATAATAGCCCGGAAGAGCTTGAGTTTTTGTGGATGCAGATGGACCAGAACCTTTTCAGGCAGGATTCGCGGGGGACAGCAATTGTACCGCTTTCCGGCAGCAGGAACGGGGGAAAAGGGCAAGTTTTTGATGCGGGCTTTAAAATTAAATCGATTAAACTTGTTAATGGAGATTCTGAAACCGAGTTAAAATACGAAGTGAATGATACCAAAATGCAGGTGTTTTTGCCATCCGCTATAAAGGCTAAAGGTGGTAAGGCAAAGCTTCGTATAGACTATTCATTTATTTCTCCAAATTATGGGTCAGATCGGATGGGAATTCAGGAAACCAGAAATGGGAAAGTCTTTGCCATAGCCCAGTGGTATCCAAGAGTTTTTGTGTACGATGATATTGTAGGCTGGAATGTGGTTCCGTATACCGGGCCTAGTGAGTTTTACCTCGAGTATGGAAATTTTGATGTAAGTATAACCGCACCATCGTCCCATATTGTGGTATGTTCTGGCGAGCTTTTAAATCCAGAGGAAGTATACACTACGGAACAACAAAAATTATGGCAGCAGGCATCCCAAAGCGATAAGGCAATAACCATCAGAGCTGCGAAAGATGTAACTAATCCGGCTTCTCGCCCGAACGGAAAATCAGAACTAACTTGGCATTTTAAGATAGAAAATTCCAGAGATGTTGCCTGGGCATCATCGGCTGCATTTATTGTGGATGCAGCGAAAATGAATCTGCCAAGCGGAAGAAATGCACTGGCAATTTCGGCGTATCCGGTAGAAAGTAGCGGCTCTGCAGCTTGGGGAAGGTCTACAGAATATGCAAAGGCATCTGTAGAATACAATTCTAAGAAGTGGTTTGAATATCCTTATCCCACAGCCATTAATGTTGCTACTAATGTAAGCGGGATGGAGTATCCGGGAATTGTTTTCTGCAGTTATAAGGACAGAGGTGCTGCTCTTTGGAATGTAACCGACCACGAACTTGGGCACACTTTGTTTCCAATGATTGTAGGAAGTAATGAACGTGCGCATGCCTGGATGGACGAAGGGCTTAATACGTTTATTAATACGTTGACCGGCGACGATTTTAATAAGGGCGAATACAAAGAGCCGAAAAAGGATATGCAACATTGGGGCGCAATTTTAACCTCTTCTAACATGGAGCAGGTGAGCTTAGGCCCGGATAATATGAAGGAAGCTAACATAGGCTATGTTGTGTATTATAAGCCAGCACTTGGGTTGTCCATGTTGCGAGACCATATTCTTGGCCCCGAGCGGTTTGATCGTGCTTTTAAAGCATATATTGAAAGGTGGGCTTATAAGCATCCTAGTACCGAAGACTTTTTCAGAACGATGGAAAATGTTGCAGGCGAAAAGCTCAACTGGTTTTGGCGTGGCTGGTATCAAAACAACTGGAAGCTTGACCAGGTGGTTTTGGGCGTAAACTACGAGAAAAACAATGCTAAGAACGGTGCTTTAATCAGTATCGCCAATCTGGAGAAAATGCCAATGCCCGTTATTATGGAAATTAAAACCAAAAGTGGCAAAGTATCCAGGGTAACCCTGCCAGTTGAGATCTGGGCTAGGAATACGAGTTGGACATTCTTATATCCATCCACGGAAGAGATTGAGAAGATAGTAATAGACCCAGACAAAGTATTTCCGGATTACAATCCGGAAAATAATGTGTGGAAGGCAAAGGATTGAAGGTTGTATATGTTATAGTTATATATTGGTATCTTTACACTATTGATTGTATCATTTGATACTATCAATTTTTTTTTAAGACACGGAATTATAGAGCTTATTGTATGTTACGTGAAATTATTGTTCCTGAAAATAATACTTACCTACTGAAACTTCCGGACGATTTAGTTGGAAAAAAAGTAGAGGTGCTGGCATTTGAGATAGGTGAGACAACTGAAAATGGTGATGAAATAGAAGAAAGGCTAAAGTCAATTCGTGAGATATTCAAAAGTAATCGAGTTGATTTAAGTAATTTTAAATTTAATCGCGACGAGGCAAATGACTTCGATTAATAAAATCGCCCTCGATACTAATATTTTAATTTATTTATATGACGAAAACGAAGAGAAGCGTTCAATCAGTGAATTGCTTCTAGCCGAAAATCCTCTCATTGCTTCTCAAGTAGTCTCTGAATTCATAAATGTTTCAAAACGGCTTCTAAAGCTCCCAAAGGCTGAGTTGCTGCATTTAGTACGCAGGGTCTTTTTAAACTGTAAGATTGCCAATTTTACCGATGTTACATTGCTGATGGCAGAAGAATTGGCCGGTCGTTACGATTTTCAAGTATTTGATGCCATAATCGTAGCATCTGCAATTGAGAATGAATGTAATATCCTCTACTCGGAAGATATGCGACATAATCTTATTATCGATAAAAAGCTAAAGATTGTGAATCCTTATTTATAAGGCTGATCCTTCCCCCTCCCAAAATCATATAAACTTTAACAAAAATTTTATAACTATTCAATTGTACTAGTTTGTATATTTGCCATGTAAATGAATCTGCTTAAGAAATATTGTACCTTAACTATAGCCCTGCTGGTAACTCTTTCAGCTTCGGGTATTAGTATTTCTTTGCATAAGTGCTGTGGCAAAATAAAAGATGTTTCTATTCTGGGAACTAAAGCTGATTGTAAAATGGCGATGAAGGCTGACAAACATGCTTTTAATCCAAAGCACAAAGGAAAACCTTGTTGCAGCGATCAGAAGATAACTATTCAAAAAACAGCAGAAGCAACGCAGAATAAAAGCCAGATAAAAGAGAAATCCTCCTTTGATGTGCTTTTTGTGCTGGCTTTTGTTCGAAACTGGCTCGGGCTCCCTTCCAATGAGGAAGAAGACGAGGACAGTGCTTACTCTCCGTCGATTTCTGTCAGCGATTCGCTGATTATTCTTTTCAGGCAATTCCGAATCTGATTAAATTCCTTCTCGTTCTGAAGCTATATCTGACTTCAGTTCTCCGCCCTCAAACTTCCAGAAGCGGACAATAAACTCTCATTTTTTATTAAGAATTTATTCTCATGATTGAGAAGCTGATTGCATTTTCATTGCGCAACAGGTTCCTGGTTTTACTGCTGGCTGCGGCGATATTTGCCTGTGGAATCTATTCTGTAAAGACGAATAAGATTGATGCCATTCCAGATTTGTCAGAAAATCAGGTGATTGTATTCACAGAGTGGATGGGTAGAAGCCCACAGATTATCGAAGATCAGGTAACCTATCCATTAGTTACAAACTTGCAGGGATTGCCTAAAGTAAAATACGTAAGGGCTAATTCGATGTTCGGGATGAGTTTCATTTACATCATTTTTGAAGATGACGTGGATGTTTACTGGGCAAGGTCGCGGGTGTTGGAACGATTGAATTCTATTGGAAATGCTTTGCCTAAAGGCGTGACGCCAACAATGGGGCCGGATGGAACTGGCGTTGGGCATGTGCTTTGGTATACGCTGGAGGCTCCGGGAATGGATCTGGGCGAACAACGCGCGGTACAAGATTGGTACATCAAGTTTGCTTTGCAGAATGTGCCCGGCGTTAGTGAGATTGCTTCTTTTGGCGGATTTCAGAAACAATATCAAATCGCGGTTAATCCCGATAGGCTAACATATTTCAAACTAGACATAGCCGATGTAATGCGGGCGGTAAACGCCAACAATAATGAAGCTGGCGGCCGGAAGTTTGAGATGAGCGGAATTGGTTATATCATTAAAACCACAGGCTATCTGCAATCCATAGAAGAAATTGAAAACCTGGCCATTCGGACCGAAAACTCTATCCCTGTTAAGATTAAAGATATAGGAGCGGTGCAGATGGCGGGGGAGAGCCGGCTGGGAATTTTTGACTATAACGGCGAGGGTGAAGCAGTGGGCGGAATTGTGGTGCTGCGTTATGGCGAAAATGCCGACGAGGTAATTAAGCGCGTTAAGTCCAAAATGGTGGAAGTAACCAAAGGCCTGCCGGAAGGAATGAAGTTTAACATCGTTTATGACCGCGGCGAACTGATTGAGGAATCCGTATCATCTATAAAGACAACATTGATTGAGGAAATGATTGTGGTATCCCTGATTGTAATTGTTTTTCTGTGGCATTGGCGGAGCGCTGTTAGCATCATCATTCAAATTCCAGTAACTATTGCCGCAAGCTTTATTGTTTTAAATGCCTTCGATATTTCCTCAAATATTATGTCGCTTACCGGTATTGCACTGGCGATAGGCGTAATTGTGGACAACGGAATTATTATGGCCGAAAACGCTTATAAAAATCTGTCGATAAGGCAGGCTGAATTAAATAGTGAAAGGAAAGGAGGTAGTGGCTATGAACAGATTTAAAAGGAAGGATTACGTTAGACTTTCTAATGAAGAACGGCTTTCGATTATTGAAAAAGCCTGTAAACAGGTATCGAGGGGCGTCTTTTATTCCACGGTGATTATTATTGCTTCGTTTTTGCCGGTGTTTTTACTTACCGGGCAGGAAGGAAAGCTTTTTCATCCCCTGGCTTACACAAAAACGTTTATTCTGGTAATTGATGCCATTTTAGTGGTAACGCTCGCCCCGGTTTTAATTTCCTTTTTTATGAAGGGAAGGTTTCGGCTTGAGAATGAGAATCCGCTTAACCGTAAGATGGAGAAGGTTTATGAGCCGCTTATCAGGGCTTGTATTAAACATCGCAAGACAACTCTGGGAATCAATATAATTGCTCTCCTGATTAGTATTCCATTGTTGATGAGTATGGGGCGCGAGTTTATGCCGCCTTTGGACGAGCAATCGATTCTGTTTATGCCGGTAACTCTTCCTGATGTTTCAAATTCGGAAGTAAAACGGATTTTACAGGTTCAGGATAAAATCATAAAATCGGTACCAGAAGTTGATAAGGTTTTAGGCAAAGCCGGGCGGGCAAATACAGCAACAGATAATTCACCGATTAGCATGATTGAAACGATCATTAAGCTAAAACCCAAAAGTGAGTGGCGAGATGGCATTACTAAGAAAGATATCATTAATGAACTGGATGCAAAACTGCAGATTCCGGGGGTAGTTAACGGATGGACGCAGCCGGTAATTAACCGCATTAATATGCTTTCAACAGGTATTCGTACAGATGTGGGAGTTAAGGTTTACGGCCAGGATTTAAAGCAGATTGACCAGGCATCTCAGAAAGTGCATAAGCTTTTGAACGGGATTGAGGGCGTCAAGGATTTATATGTGGAGCCAGTTACAGGTGGCAAATACCTGGAAGTTGATATTAAACGTGATCAATTGGAACGCTATGGTTTAACCGTAGATGATGTTAATTCTGTGGTTGAAACAGCCATTGGTGGAACTCCGTTCGCCAGTACTATTGAGGGGCGGCGGCGATTCAATATTCATTTGCGTTTGATGCAGGACTACCGTAACAGTATTGATCGTTTGAAACGCATTCCGCTGAATTCATCCGATGCGGGGACTATTCCATTGTCTTCAGTTGCCGAGATTCGTTTTGTGGACGGGCCTCCAATGATTACATCCGAAAATGCTCTTCTACGAGGGGCTGTGATGTTCAACGTTCGCGACCGTGATTTGGGAACAACGGTTCAGGAGGCTATTAAGAAGTTGAACAATGATTTGAAGCTACCAAATGGATATTTTATTGAATGGAGCGGGCAGTATGAAAATCTCATCAGAGGAGAGAAAACTCTGCTCTATATTTTGCCAGTGGTTCTGCTGATAATCTTCTTGTCGCTTTACCTTGCTTTTAAATCTCTTCGCGAAGCATTTTTGAGCTTAATAACCGTTCCTTTTGCGCTGATTGGAGGCGCTTATCTGGTTTATTTCTGGGGAGTGAACTTATCAGTAGCTGTTGCTGTGGGATTTATTGCCTTGTTTGGAATAGCGGTTGAAACGGGTGTTGTCATGGTGATTTACCTTAACGATGCCATGAAACAGTTGGTGGCTCTGCGGGGGAATTCCAGTGAAACCATTACCAAAGAAGAACTACGTGAATTTGTTATTGCTGGCGCAGCAAAACGCCTTCGCCCTAAAATTATGACGGTTTGTGTGGCACTTTTTGGATTGATCCCGGTGTTGTGGTCAACCGGCGTTGGCAGCGATGTAATGCAGCCAATCGTACTTCCTATGATTGGTGGGGTACTCACATCCTCTACACATATTTTACTGGTTACGCCACTGATTTTTTTAATGACAAAAGAGTATGAGTTACGGAAGTTTGGAAGATTGGAGGTGGGTGATGAGTAGGAAGTTCGGAGTTGGGCGTTTGGAGCTGGGAGTGTGGAGGAGAGAGAATAGAGATAGGAGATTAGAGATTAGGTTGGGCGTATCAGGTAGGATTTGTATTCCGATTGTGTTTGGTTTATTTTTTATTGTGATGATGGTTGTTCCTGTTTCTGGCCAACAAGCGATGAACATAGAGCAGATTCTCAAGGAAATAGAGACTAACAATCCATCATTAAAGGCATTTGATAACCGGATTAAAAGTGAAGATGCTAAAGTGGAAGGTGCCGGAGCCTGGATGGCCCCAATGATTGGGGCAGGTACTTTTATGACTCCTTATCCGGGGCAGAATATGGTGGGCGAGGGTGATAAAGGGGCGCTGATGATTTCTGCAGAGCAGGATATTCCAAATCCAGCGAAGCTTAAAGCCAGGAAGGAGTATCTAAAAACGCAATCACAAACCTACTTTTTGGGTAAAACCGAGCGCTTTAATGAATTGCGGGCGAAGGCCAGGTCCATGTATTTTGATTTACTGGTTGCTAATAAGAAAATCAAGTATCAAAAAGAAAACCAGCAGATTATGCAAACAATGAAAAAGCTGGCCGAGATTCGCTATCCATATAATCAAAGCTCGCTAAACCAGGCTTTTAAAGCGGAAGGCAGCACATATGAAGCAGAGAACATGGTACTGATGACTGAAACGGAAATCAGGTCAAAGAAGATTGCACTAAACTCGTTGATGAACCGAAACCCTCAGAGCCCATTGGAGGTTGATACTAATTATACCGTTTCTTTTAATCCGATGGCAAATCTGGATACTGCATACCTTGCCGAAACCCGGAGCGATATTTTGCATATGCAGCATAACATTCATGCAATGGAAGCTAATATTAACCAAATGAAACAAGAGGCAAAACCCGATTTTCGGTTACGCTTTGACCATATGGCCAATTATTCTGCAATGATGCCTAGCCAGTTTACGGTTATGGGAATGATTTCCATCCCGATTGCACCCTGGTCTTCCAGGATGTATAAGTTGGGGATTAAATCCATGAAGTATGATATAATCGCCATGCAACAGGAGAAGCAAGCCATGGTGTCTGAAATGTTTGGAATGGCAAAATCGATGGAAAACGATATTCTTTCGATGCAAAAACAGCTAAGTAACTATGAGAGGAAAATCCTGCCTGCATTAAAAAAAAACCTGAATATATCGATGCTATCTTACCAGGAAAACAAGATGGATTTAAATTCCGTGATTGACGGTTGGGAAGCTTTGAACATGGCTCAGATGAATTATCTGGAACAACTTAGGAAGTATTATCAAATGATTGTGGACTATGAAAAAGGTATTGAAAGGTAAGTTGATAAATGCCCTGCTTCTGGTTGCGATATTGATATTATCTGCCTGCCAGCCTAAAGCAGAAAAGCGTCAGCGGGAGCTTACTAAGTTTATTTGCCCGATGCATCCGCAGATTGTAAGGAATGAGCCTGGTGTTTGTCCGATTTGCAAAATGGATCTGGTAGAGGTTCATAGCATCAAGAATGCAACACCCAACGACAGCCTGAATAAGTTGATTGAGCCCGTTAATGAGGTGGTGCTTTCTGATATAGAAACTGTTAAGCCACAGGATGGAAGCAGGTTTGCTACAATTGCCGCAAAAGGAATTGTTAATTACAATACCAACAATTTAAACAGTATCTCGAGCCGGGTTAGTGGAAGAATTGAGCGGCTATATGTGAAATATAATTATCAGCCGGTTGCGAAGGGACAGAAGCTGATGGAGATTTACAGCGCTGATTTAGCCAATGCACAACAAGAACTTTTGTTCCTGAAAAGGAATGGTGAAGCGAGTTTGTTAGAAAACGCTAAAAAGAAGCTGAGACTGCTGGGGGCTACAGAAAGCCAGATTAATACCGTATTGCAGTCGGGAAAGGTAGATTATAGCTTTACGGTTTATAGCCCCTATTCGGGATATATTGCCGAGCCTCCTTCGAATGCTGGCAGAACGGCACTTGGGATAATGCCTGAGGGAGGTACGTCTGATAATGGTTCGATGGGCGCAATGAATGAAGAAGCTGGCACAAGCTCACCCGTTGCAACTCCCAAAGTGGCAGAAAATACGCCTTTATTGCTTCGGGAAGGGCAATATGTTAATGCCGGGCAAAAATTGTTTAGCCTGTTCAATCCTGCTATGGTTTGGATCGAGTTTTATGTTGCTCCAACTCAGTTAAAGGAATTTAAAAAGGGGGCGATGATAAAAGTCTCGCCGATAGGCAACAGGCAACAAGCGGCCAGGCTACCGATAAGTTTCATATCACCTTATTATAAAGAAGGAACCAGTTTCGCGCTGGTAAGGGCAGTCGCTCCCAATACTAATAAACGTTGGATTGTTGGGCAGCTGGTAACCATAGAAAAAGAAAGTGAGAGGCAAACGGGTAGATGGCTCCCAAGGGAAGCTGTTTGGCAAACTGGTAATAAATCTGTGGTATTTGTGAAACAGGATAGAGTTTTTAAGCCAAAGCTTATTTCTGTTTTGGATAAGAGTGGTGATTGGGTAAACGTTGGAGGTGACTTGTCTGGTGATATGGAAGTTGCAGCAAATGCCTGGTTTTTAGTTGACAGTGAAGGGTTTGTGAGGGAATAAGTGGTGTTGGTTAGCGGAAGAAAGGAAGATTTCGCGCAGAGACGCAAAGGGTTCGCAAAGGCGCAATTGAATTGCGGCTTTGATATGGACTTCCCTCTCTTTTGTCCAAAGGACTCCTTCGGAGGAGAGAGGTTGAGGGCGTGGCTTTTATGTAATAGTCGCCGAAAGCCTGAAGGGAAGAAACATGCCAAATAAGTTTAATAATGAAAGAAACTGTTTTGAAAATATTGATCATCCTTGCCATAGGTTTGGGATTTGTTGCTTGCCAGGAAAAGCATGGTTTGGGCGGAGCGGTGCAGAATGGTCAAACAACTGGGCATTATACTTGCCCAATGCACCCGCAGGTTGTTCAGGATAAGCCCGGGACTTGCCCGATTTGTAAGATGGACCTTGTTTTTGTTGCGAAAAAGGCGACATCCGAAGGCCTGGAATTGAGCGAGAGCCAAATTCGGCTCGCTAATATTCAGATAATAAAAGTTGGGCGGCAAAACTTTAGTTCGTCCAGGGTTTTGAATGGCCGGCTAGTGGCTAATCCTGAAGCTTCGGGGGTTATTTCCGCGAGGTATCCAGGCAGAATTGAAAGGCTGTTTGTGAAAGAAACAGGCGAGAGATTGAGCGCCGGGCAGCCGGTTTATCAGGTTTATAGTGAGCAGTTACAAGGCCTTCAGCAGGATTATTTGCTTCAGGTGAAGCAAGCGGCTGCTTTCCCCAACGAAAAGATTTATCGAACACTTAAAGAAGCGGCTAAAAGTAAACTGGTACTTTTTGGATTTTCCGAGGCGCAGATTTTAGCGTTAAGTAAAAGCAATAAGGTGTCTCCGCTAATAACTGTTAAAGCTGGAACGTCGGGAGTTGTAAATGAAATTTCGGTTTCTGAAGGTCAGTATGTGGCAGAAGGAAGCCCTGTGTTACGGCTTGAAAATTTTGACAAGCTTTGGCTGGAAGCCGATATTTACCCGGAGGAAATGGGCGAAATTAAAGTGGGCACTTTGTTGGAGGTTGCTTTCGATGGCCTGGCAAAGAGGCAGGTGAGGGTTGAATTTGTTAACCCACAAGTGGAGCCGAATACACAGACTATACCTATTAGAGGTACAATAAATAACACCGGCGGGACTTTGCAACCGGGAATGCAAGCAAGCGTTTCGTTACCTGTTTCAAATAAGGGCGAAGTTTTGAGCCTGCCGCTGGATGCTGTGATTAGAGACGAAAAAGGAGCTCATGTTTGGGTTAAAACCGGGAAAAACCGGTTTTCGCCGAGAAAAGTGGAAACCGGGGCAGAAGACGCCAGCAGAATTTTAATAAGCAGTGGCTTGGTGGGCAGCGAGGAAGTGGTAGCTTCGGGTGCTTACTTACTATACAGCGAATATGTCTTGAAAAAGGGCGCTGATGCTGTATCAGCCCACAGTCATTAGTTGAGGGCAAGGCGATGTCATTAATTTAAAATTGTTGGCGAGCACACCAATGTTATTAAGTTAAGGTTGGAAGTTGCAGGTGGAGACACCTGCAACGGCAGGCTCCCGCTGTTGGTGTCTCCACCAACAGCTTAATTTTAATAGCATTGATGAGGATACCAACCACGGTAATTATTAAGAATAGGATAATTAAACTTAAATACGATAAAAATTAAGAACATAAACAATAATTATGAAAGCAAAACAAATCTTTAAAACACTACTTAGTACATCGTTGGTGGTTGCCTTCGCAACATTGAGTGCCTGCACCTCAGGCGAGAAACAATCAGGTTCGCATGATGAACACGCGGAGGCTACTATAGATGAGCCAAAAAGCGAAGCAGGCAATCCGCAGTTTAAAGATGAAAAAGTAAAGGTGGCTTATGAACATTACATCCATATAAAAAATGCATTGGTGAAAGCTGACGCTAAAGAGGCACAAAAGGGTGCTGCGCAACTGCAAACAGCCCTAACTGCTGCGGGAAACAAAGCTGGCGCTGATTTGGCAGGAAAGATTGCCAGCGCTTCTAAGCTTGATGTTCAGCGAAATGAATTGGATGCTTTAACAAGCGAAGTTGAAAAAACAATCAAAGCTTCAAAACTGGCTTCAGGTAAGGTTTTTAAACAGTTCTGCCCAATGGCTAAAAATGGCGATGGAGCTTATTGGCTGGCAAGCGAGTCTGATATAAAAAATCCGTATTATGGCGATGAAATGTTGGAGTGTGGTGAGGTTAAAGAAGAAATTAAATAACTATAAACGAAGGTTTTATAACGAAGCTGTCCCGATTGGGCAGCTTTTTTTGTAAAAAGAATTCTGGATTTATGTGGTGGAATACGATGTAAGACGGTTTTGTTTGAGTTAAATAAATAGCAATCAGGTAAACAAAATTATGTGTATTGCTGTTCTGAAGTGAATTTGCTCAAGATGATTGTAACGGAAATGATACATAAAAGCGCGGCGGCTAATTGGCCGTCTGGCTTTAATACCTTCACTAACTAAATAAAAACTCAATAATTCAAAACCTCCATGTTATCCAAATTAAGAGACGCTTTTACTCATTACGTAAGTTTTACAGATGAAGAATGGGAGCTTATTTCTCAAAACATTTTTATTAAGTCCTACAAAAAGAATGAGTTATTGCTAACCGAAGGAAAGATCTGCACTTATGTCGCCTTTTTAGTAGGTGGCATAGTACGTTATTATTTTGTTAGAAACGGAAAGGAAATTACTGTACAGTTCTTTCTGGAAAACTCCTTTTTTTCTGATTATCGAAGCTTTATAAGGAGGGAACCCTCTACTTTCTACATAGAAGCGTTAGAAGATTGTACTTTGTTAATGATCAGTAAGGACGATATCGATAAGCTCTATAATTACATTCCCCGTTTTGAGCGTTTCGGAAGAATTATGGCAGAGAATCTCTACCTGTCAATTGCCGACAAAACTATACGCTTAATGGGAGAATCTCCAGAAGAGAAGTTCTCCACGCTTATACATGAACAATCTGAACTAATAAGACGAGTGCCGCAATACATGCTATCATCTTATCTGGGAGTAACGCCTGAGGCTTATTGCCGGATCAAAAAGAGATTTTTAAGCACTAACAATAAAAAACGGGAAGTTGCATTCGCCTGATTAGTTTAAACACTAAGCTTTCACTCCCACTCAATTTGATTGCTCGGTGCACACCGGGCAATTTTTGTTTCCAATCACTTGAATACATGTTTGGATTTTATGTATAGAGTATTTTCTGTTAATTGAAGATTCTCTTGGTGTTAACTTATGTGAAAGTTTTATTGGTTTATATGTTGTCCGGAATTTTCCATGTAGTTTGTTAAATGCTTGTTTATTAGTCTGTTGTTGTTTGTTTTGGACCGGATTTATTTAGCCCTTGATATTTGTTTTTATTTATTGATTTCGATCAATGAAAAAAACTGTTTTTAAAGGCAAGTTTGCGCTGTCGAAATAAAACTTACAACACAGCCTTAGGTACAGACAAGGAAAATAGGGCGAGTTATGTCTGTTTCATTTCTTTAAAATGAATAAAATAAATATATAAAAAAATAATTTTCCTTTTGTGTAGCGTTTGGGTTTTTCAACTCGTTCGGGCTAAAAAACAAAATGTTAATCATTAGTTTAATTTATTAAGTATCTGATATGGGCTTTGCGAATATTAATCTGGCGGAAGAAATTTCAAATGCTCTTGTAGCGGTTGAGAATAAAGTAGTTATCACCTACAAGGAGCACCCGGTATTTGCCCGGGAGTTGAACGGAAAAATAAAAGATTTAGCCAGTGCACTCCTCCTTAATCACATTGTTTCTTCAGACCAAAGGGTACTGTTGATTCAAAGAGACACTCCATCTTTTGTGTATTCGTTTTTGGCTGTGGTTGCTATCGGTGCTATTCCGGTGCCACTTAACCCCAAAATCGAAGGGAATACTTTAAAGTATATTTTGGCAGATAGCCGCGCTGCGGCGGCGATTGTCGATTCGAAGGAATTTGGCCGCTTGCGTGAAGTTCTTCAATCGTCAGTTTACCTGGAGAAAAACAAAATAATTGTTGATGGCCAATATGCGGATTTTGATGTTTCCGAACCGGGATTAGTGCTGTTACGCGAACTTATGCATAGCTGTTCCGTTGATAGCTTCAGGTTTTATCATAAAAAGAAAAATAGTGTTGCCTTCTGGCAGTACACTTCTGGTACAACGGGAATGCCGAAGGCAGTACAGCATAGCCAGGAAACGATGCTTGTAAATACTAACACCTTTGCAGTTAATATTTTAGGTATCAATGAAAGCGATAGGCTTTATTCGATTCCTAAAATGTTTTTTGGCTATGGATTAGGCAATAGCCTGTTTTTTCCACTGATAACAGGGGCATCTGTTCTGCTGGATGATTCCTGGCCAGGCCTGGATACCATTATTGGTAATATTTTGAAATTTAAGCCAACTGTGCTTTTCGCGGTGCCGGCAATCTATTCGCTTATTTTAAAGAATATTGATACGATAGATCAATCAATATTTAATGAAGTGCGCTTGTTTGTTTCAGCTGGCGCTCCATTGCCAGAAGATATCAACCTGCAATGGCAGCAACATTTCGGCCAGTTAATTACTGATGGAATAGGTTGCACCGAAATTGGGCATATCTACCTAACCAATATGCCTCCGATGATTATTCCTGGAGCAACGGGCTGGCCTGTAGATGGGTATGAAGTAAAACTGATTAATGATGAGGGAGAGGAAGTAGATAATCTTGGCGAATTATGCATCAGGCCAACCTATCATTCTCTGGGTTATTGGGAAAATCCTGGAAAGACCAACGAGCGTTTCAGGAACGAGTGGTACCGTTCGGGAGATTTATTTGAAAGGGATGAGGAGACAGGGGCCTACTATTACAAGGATCGAAAAGACAACCTATTTAAGGCGTTCAATGGGCG
>Ga0307408_100001041_pt1 | contig 21282 bp, 13 predicted proteins | sample 322Cmetagenome_FD_202116 | JGI IMG/M metagenome (GOLD analysis project Ga0307408, IMG submission 202116) | Maize rhizosphere microbial communities from greenhouse at UC Davis, California, United States - 322HYB-C-3 | ecosystem: Host-associated > Plants > Roots > Rhizosphere > Soil | place... | reverse complement strand
ATCGTGTGTATTTTTAACTGGCTCTTTTCTAATGGTAAAATTCCTCCCGTATTTCTTTTGAAAGTTTCGAACTGTGGCTGGAAAGCCAAAGGCATTTGAAACAAAGAGGTCATTTTGGATATAAGGCAAGTCCTTTACTTCCTGTCCGAAGGTTATTAAAGGGATTATTAGTAATAAAAATAAAGCTGTGAATATTTTCATTGCATCGTTTTTTGAGATTTCAGCTTCTTCTATTATAATTGCTGTCGCCCGTATTTCTTTAAAATTTGAGAGAACGAACTGTATGATTCTATTATATCCCCTTCTTTATTAAGAATAACATACGCTGGATAAGCATGTATCCCCAACTGGTCAGTAAATTTATTGTTCTGGTCTTGGATGTAGTTTAGCCATGTGTAATTGTTTTTTTTGAGGTATTTCTCCCATAACTGATATTTTTTAGGGCTGTCTATAGAAACACCTATAATTTGAATATTTTGCTTAATAAGATTTTGAAGATTTAATTTAATTTCTCTGTGTTCACGAATACACGGAGCACAACCTAAAAACCAAAAATCCAGCACATAGTAATCTGCTCCAGTTAAATCGAACTTCGTTATTTTGTTTTCCTTCGATAACAGTGTAAAGTCTTTAAGCTTCAACTTATCTTTTGACAAAAGACTTCTAACCCTATCTACAACTATCGGGTACAAGAAAAACCATTTGAAACCGTCACCTTGTCGGTTAAGAAGATCTTGAAAGGTAAAAAGATCTGGTTTGGAATTTTGATTTCGGTTAACGAAGTTTTGACCAATCATATAAGAAAACGGATTACTTATATTGTCTTCAAATGCCTTAAGAAGAAATGTGTTAATTTTTAATGAATCTCCTGATTTTGAAAGGTTTGACAGTTCAGTGTAAAACTGTTTTATTTTGTAATAAATAGGTGAATTAAATACACTATCGATTATTAGTTGGTTCCCAGTAATGTGAGCCTTTATGGTTACATTTCCAGGGTCCAGCCAAATTTGCTCACGATAAATCTTACCATTTTTGTGATAGCGAATATTATAGCAGTCAATATTCGTCTTCTTAAATTGAAAGGTAGTTGTGTCTGAATAAGGATGAGAGTAAATTTCTTTTTGACTTAAATCAAATGCATCAACCTTTTCAATTTCTTTATCAGTTTTTAATATTACACGAATATTTGTTTGTGCGAGGATATCAATATGAAATACGAGAAGAGCAACGAAGACAATTAAGTGGTTTGTAAATTTCATAGTTAAATTAAATTCAATCAAATATATTAATCTAGTAGCTATCTCTATTGTTAGAGCAAAACATCTGATCGTTTTTGAAAAGATTTTGCGCTCGCAATATTCTAAGTCCTGTTTCTCCAATCAAAGCCTTCAGGGATTAATGGTTCCGCGCTATGATAATATTGCATATTTTCCCAAGGGATCTGGCAAAGAGGAAAGATGGCCTATATTAACCCATATTCCTATTCTAAGTCAAGTTTAAAGTGCCCCAAAATGTTCCCTGCTACACGCGCTGTTTTATTAGAGGGGAATAAACATCAATAGATTTTGAGAGTTTATCGTATTGATATTACAACGTCCAAACACAAATACCAATCCAACCGTGAATTGCCAGATATATAACGAAGCAACTTAAAACGACTAAGTTGACACATATTATTGTTCTTATCCAACTATTTTGAAGCTTATTCCATCTCTTGTATAACAGAAATATTGCTGTGAAAATAAACAAGGCGAAACCAAGTGAACCGAAAAAGATGGTGCCGGAGGAAATATTAAAATCGTTATGTGCCAGCTTATTGAACTCGTCTGTTTGAGACATTGTTCGATATGCGAGGAATCCCGAAACAAATGCAAGTATTGGAAAGAAAACTGGCCCTGTTATATCTGGTTTTGACTTTCTAAACAAAGCCGGAATCAGTGTTACAATAGCGAGAAGTATACTAAGTAAGATTGATAAAGCTGTTAGAACCAGGAAGACTTGCTGCAGTAATACCGAAAGGTAGGCTGTTTTCTGATAATATTCGTTTCGCGTCCCCTGAAAAAACAGGTTGTCTTCATCATCTTTACCAAAGACATAATAGGGCTCAAGATCGTGTTTTCGCTTAAACAACATGCCCTTTACCCGATATAGCGTATCCGGTTTCCCGAATAACCAATTCAGCACGAGTTTGTCTGCCGATTTCTCCAGTGTAAAGCCTTTAGTAATCTTCTGTAAAAAATCCCACTTACTGCTCTTTATGTTGAGGAATTGATAGTATCCGAGGTAGGGATCAGCATTTTCATCTAGTGGAATAGTTTCAACTTCCTTCGGAAACGGAAGATCAGCTGTTAAGTATTCTTCAATTAATCGGGATAGCGCCCCCATTGTTTTATAGCCATTATTGCAAATGGCATAACCGATCTTGTACTCACGGTTGTAGAGTACAAGAGACTTAAAGCCATTGTCGCCACCAAAATGCCCGCGGAACGTCACTTTAGGATTATTCGGAAACTTCTCGTTCGCAAAAGCGTAGCCTAATCTCAAGCCAGATCTGGCTGCCAACGTACTATGTACCGTCTCCATTTGCTTCAGATAGAATGACGGAAGCCATTCGGAAGAATCAGTGCGCCAGTTGTTTAAAAAAAAGTGTACAAATTTCGCCATATCAAGAGCATTAGCTTTCAAGGCGCATCCTGCTCCGGTACCAGCGGGGGAATTATAAGGGTAAGAAAAGTAACTGCCTTTAGAAAAACTGTAACCTATTGCGTACTTAGCAGGGCTTTGTATTTTCAGTTCACAGTTTGCATCGTGCATGCCAATAGGGCTAAGAACGGATTCTTTTATAAAAGAACTCCATGGCATTCCGCTAAACTTCTCTATTAAATATCCCAGTATAATATAATCCGGATTAGAATACGACATCCGTTCACCCGGCTTCCATCTTGAAACATAACTGTTCCTAAAGAGCATAGCGGCCTCTAAACCTTTGTGATTTTCGGGTTTATTAGAATACATGTTATTTAGATGTACATCGTCAAAACCTGCTGTATGCTCCAGCAGATGTATGATTTTAACGGGATGTGTGCTCTCCCATTGGTTTTGAAATTCAAGCTCCGGTGCGATTTTCTTCAATTCATCAGTTAACTTGAATTTGCCATCGTGAACCAGTTTAAGGATTCCCATAGCGGTAAACATCTTGGTTACTGACTGGTGTTGGAAAAGCGTTTTCGGACTCACCTGTATCTTATTTTCTATGTTGGCACAACCAAGTCCTCCTGCATATACTATTGAATCCCCTTTAACTATCGAGATCATGAGTCCGGGAATATGTTCTTTCTTCATAACTCCTTTTAGTTTGCCCAGCAAGACTCCGAGGCCTTCATCGTGTTCTTCGCGAGGATTTGAAACTTTCCCGGAAACCTGAAGGCAGGAAAAGAGGATTAAGGTAGCGGTTAGCAGTCTTGTGAGAGTTGATTTTTGTAGCATTAAATGCGCGTGAAATAATTTTCGCATGTCCTTTTCTTAAGTTTAATATTGAATTTGAGTGATTATCGGAACCTTTTATTGCAAGAGTTCTGCTTAGTGCTACCGCGAGCGTTATTTCTCCAGCAAACCATCGAGCCAGTGAATAACGTTCAGTAGAAACGGTGCATTCTGGTGGGCATCGGGATGATTCATTCCCCTTTTTTGGCTTTTTATCCCTTCAAGCTGTGCGGTGAATCCGGCAGCATCAGCAAAGATTAATATACGCCCCTTACCGTATTTCAGAAATGCGCCGCAGGTCAAACCCAGTCCTGATATCCTCGGAATGGTATCAGCTATGGGTGAATTAACATCGTCCGCTTTTTGGGGAAGATAAACCGTGTATTCTGCGTTCAGTGAAGAGATTATTTTCGCATCGGCGGGTGGGATGAAGGCTGTTCCTCCCCAGATCCGTATACTGTCTATGGTGTAATTTCTGTTTTTTGTGATAATGCAATCAGATAGATTCCCTTTCTTAACTGCGAAAATTTCAGGGCCATGATCTTTTCTTAACGCAAAACCATTGAAAATATTAAATCCAAAGCTTGCAGCCAGCTTAGCAACCGAACCTCCGCAAGGCATATGATCTGTAATCAGCAAAAGGCTTCCGCCATCTGAAACCCACCGATTGATTGTTTTAATTTCCGGGTTAGAATATGCAGAGCGGACTGGCAAATCCCAGTTAGAAGGGTCGGCCATTGCATTTACCGATACGTAGATCTTTGCTTTGCGCAATAGGCTGTCGGCCACTTTATCTTTTGCGGACAGCAATACATACCCGTCCTCAGACAGCAATTTATTAAATCCATAATATAGGCCCTTTAGCGAAACAGGATTACCATGTGCTTCATCAAACAAAATCACAGGGCCTTTACCATTGCTGTACTTCGGCGTGGAGACCTTAAAGCGGTAAGCTGTATCTGCTAATTGCTGACCGAAGACTGAGAGATAAGCAACCTGCCCCAGCAAGAGCAGGAGCAGGCACTTTGATATAAATTGGAAAAGCATTAACTAGTTCTCTTTATTCCACACATCCTTTCCAAAACATATCACCTGCTTTACCTTATGGCCTTCTATCACAACGTGTAGCGGAAATGACAGTTCTTCGTTATAAAAATCGACCGGCGATCTTGGAAAAAAGGTAATTTCTTTACCGTCCCAGAGCTGCTTTAACCTCAATCCTTTGCCGTCGGATCGTATCACTAATCCCCATTTTCCGCGCTGATAGTTGCCTTCAATTTGCTTCAGTTGATCCTGGCTCAACTCCATTTTCTTTCCGGGATCGTAATTTACGCGGGAGATAAGTATTCGATTATCGACAAGCGCTGAAGTAACAGAATCCTTATCAAGAATGAACTTCGCTTTGTGTCCTTCGTTGGCCGTCTCGAATTCCAGATCAGATTTTCGCGACAACTGGTATTCCTGTCCGTTCCAAACCTGCTTCGCTAAAAGCTTTCCATCTTTCTGGTAGATCTGCATGTAAGCGATCTGGTTAGGCAACCTGTAAAAACCTTCGAACGAATGCAACGGGAGTACCGACTCCTTTGATTGGGCAAAAGAACAGGGCAATTCCTGAAATAGGAAAATTGCAAAAAGAATCACTAAACGGATGAGGCCGCGATCGGCATTTACTGGATAATACTTTGCTTTCATATATTTTATATTTGAAGCAATAGTAGGCGCGAAAAGCTCTAAAACGGTTCGGCTGTATCCAGACGAACATGTTTGATCTAGGTCTGGGTATTCAGGGGCGCTTGGGAGTGCAATTTCAGATACTGCGTAGGAGTAAAACCGGTTGCTTTTTTGAAGGTAGTGTTAAAGGTGGTTTTGGAGTTGAATCCGGCATGGGTAGCAATGCCAAGCATATCAAGGCTTTTTACCTTTTCTGATTCCAGGAGTGCTTTTGCTTCTTCCACCCTTAATTCATTGATGAACTGGTAAAAGGTCTTCCCTAGTCCATTGTTAAGAACATAAGAAAGATCCTGAACGCCAATTTCTAATGCCTCCGACAAAGCTGGCAGTGAAAGCGAAGGATCGAGATAAAGTTTTTTCTCCGAGGTGATTTTCACTATCCTTGCCTGAAGTGCTTCCACTTGCTGTACTTCCAACCTCTCAAAAATTTCCTTAGTACTTTGATGATCACTTGATGGCGCAGATTGCCGAAGTGCTACAGGAAAAATTGGCTCTTGCCGGATCGAATAATAAGCAAGGAATATCATCCCCGAGAAATAGAGCAGAGGAATAAAATTGCTTAGAAGGCCTCCATTGTCGGGGAAAAATTTTAATAAAATCATAGCCAGCGATACCAGCATCATATTCTTTAACCAGCTCAGATCGACCCGTTCAATTGACGAGGCTATCTGGAGAAGGTGCTTTTTGTGAGCAGACAGTGTCCGAAACGATAAAAGCCAGTAAAAGACAAGTTGGGCGGTAAAGAAATAGCGAATTATGAATTTTAGCAGAAAAGCAAGTTCGGGAACCTGTTGAGGATAACCAATAAAACCCGGTATAAAATACCTTAGTGAAAATAGAAGGAAGCCTAAACTTGGGATAAAATGCGCGAGGGCTCCTTTTCTGCTATAATTCGGATTTGTAAAATTTATAATGGCGTAATAAAAGCAAGGCATAGTAGCCCACCTGGGTAGTTCAAGTAGGTGAGCCAGAATGTGAAAATCCCCGGACAATCCTGCCTTGTCAAGGTAAAGTTGGTAAAAAGTACAAGCAAGGCATAAATAAAACGCACCCAACCACTTGTTCGCCCCCAAGTTTACCTTAGGTATATCAAATAGAAATAAAAAACAAAGCATTAATGCGCTGCCAGCACTTAAGGCGAAATTTAATACTAATGGGTCCATTTTTTAGGTTTCCGGCCCCAAGTTAAGAAAATACTCAATAGAATTTCACCTTGGCGTGCAACAGGAAAAGGAGCAGTTAGACTGGATGTATTAAAGAACCTGAGCTCGATTATTATTTTTCTATTAAATCGCTTAAAATAAGGATTTGCATTCCTCGCTCCTCGAGGAGAGGGATAGGGTGAGGTGATAACCAAACATTTGGGAGTAATAAAAAACATCCCGAAGCAAGTCATTCGAATTTAGGTGCTTCGATCATCATCGCCTTGCCGGCTGGGCTTCGTTCTTTATTGAGGCATTGTTTGTATCCATTGGTCTCAATGAGCTCCTTTCAGTCGGTTTTCTTGACAAAAAGAACCAATGCCGAACAGAGTGAGACCATTTACACCTTAAAAACAGACACGCGTAAATAACTCAAGTGCTTTGACGAGGAGCCCCGTTCCGCACAGGCAGCCGCCTCAGAATTTTTGCTAAGTTTATATTCTTTTAGAAACACACGTGTACTAGCAAGCCTGAGGAATTGGTGGGAGGATGGCTAAGACACATATAAAAATTTAGCCATTTTGAAAAATCTCGCCTAGTTTAACCACATCCTGTAGATGATAAGGCGTTTCCTGGTAAACAAAGTAGTTGAGCCAGTTATTGAAAAGCAAATTGGCATGACTTGTCCAACATACCAATGGCGCGTTTTCCGGATTATTGTCCCGGTAATAGTTTTTCGGTACAGGTACATCAAGGCCTTTCTTCACGTCTCTGGTATATTCCTCGTGCAGCGTTAGCGGAGAATATTCCGAGTGGCCAGTGAGATAAAATTCACGCCCGCCCCTGGAAGATACAATGGCAATTCCTGCATCAGGAGATTCTGACAGGATGCGAAGGCCTTCCTTATCAGCTAAATCCGATTTTAATATTGTGGTATGCCTGCTATGAGGAATAAAGAATTCGTCGTCAAAGCCCCTTAATAAGGAGTGGCCTTTTTCAGTTGCAGTATGCTTGAAAACTCCGGATAATTTTTCGTCCAACGGTTTTTTTTCTACTCCATAAAAATGGTAGAGCGCAGCCTGAGAGGCCCAGCAGATATAGAGTGTCGATGTAACGTGTTTTCTTGCCCAGTCGAAGATCTGTGTGATCTCATTCCAATACGTTACTTCCTCGAACTTCAGCATTTCTACAGGAGCGCCGGTAATGATTAAACCATCATAGAAGTTTTCCTTTATTTCGCCGAAGCCTTTATAGAACATTTCCAGGTGTTCTTCAGATATATTTTTCGAAGTGTGGGAATCGAGTCTTAAAAATTCCACTTCCACCTGCAGCGGATTGTTGGATAGTAAGCGAACAAAATCCGTTTCAGCAGATATTTTAAGAGGCATCAGGTTAAGGATAAGCACCCGCATTGGGCGAATATCTTGAGTATCCGCTCTCAGATCACTCATAACAAATATATTTTCCTTCTTTAAAAGCTCTATCGCTGGTAAATTATTCGGAATCTTAACTGGCATTTCTTATTCCCCTTGTCCTTCTTTAAACGCAAAAATAAAAATAATATCAGTGAAATCTAAGCTAAGGGAGGGCTGTGACTATTGTATGGCAATTCTGGGGCTCTGGCAATCTGGTTTATCGATGAGACAAGCTGTTTATGAATCCCAGGTAATTGCCCTATATCGTCCTTTATAACGAGGATGTACGAGAAGCGCATTTGAAATGCGCGATACAATCGCTTCCGGAAGTGAACCCCGCCATTACATTGCTATCAGTGATGGTAAGCGGTACAGAACTCCTCAGGCGAAGAACAGTGGTTTTAATAAGCTTTATTTAGCTGATTCAAAAGCATTGGGAATCTATCCATTCCCGTTTCTCATTGCTCACCCGATACAATTTCAGCAGACATTAGTTTAAAAAAACTTTATAGAATTTGTAGATTGTCCATCTATAATAAGTACTATATCCCGATTAATACTTAGTTAAAAACAACCTCAACCACGCTATGAGTAAATATTTACTTCTCTTTTTATTAATACCTCAAATCTTGTACTCCCAGGAGCCGGTAAAACCTGTGCTTTCTGATGACTATCTAACGCTAATTAAGGCAGACAGCCTTAACAAAACCCAAGCTCCAAAAGCCGATTCACCCAAGAGTTGGCAACTTAAAGCAGCATACCTTAACAGACTACCGGTAGCACGCATTAAATCCGATAAACGGCGGTTGGCTATCGAACCGCTGATAAAAAAACACATTGTATTTGGAGGCACATTCACTTCTGCTTTTGCAGTTAAATCAATCAATAACACACCTGTACTACAAAACACGTATGCACAGGGCAGGAGTTTGGGCTGGCAAGGTCCAGAAACGGGCGAAATGTTTAGCTACGGTCCGGCATTGACGGGGCTTGAGTATGATGGTACTACTTATGCTTATGATGGAAATGGCAGGCTGGTTGGTAGGGGGACAGGTAATGGCCTTATGGCTAGCACTTTTGATAATGGGATTCTAAGGAATGGTTTACTACAAAACCAATCACTTTCTGTCAGGGTTTCGAAAGGATCAAACTATTTCCCCAAACGATGGAATATTGGCCTGAAAGCAGGCAAGGGTACTGAGGGAACGATTATTCAGGATAATGAAAACTCCTCTGGAAATATAGCTGCAAATTTCGACGCAACAATGAACAAACTTAATATCGCCGGTGGTTATGCTGCTTTTCAATCGCGTTTTACCAACGAAAACCGTGGCGGCTTTCTTAACAGAGTTTACCAAAACAGCTTGCTCACACCTGTAACTTTTGATAACAAGCAAGGTGATCTGCTTTCGCCGGATGTACAGCGTCGTTATGGAATCAATAGCGATAACCCGCATTTTTTATTGACAGATAACGGACATTTTTCTAAAACCCTGCAACAAACAGGGAATATCTCAACAAAACTTAAAATTAATAAGCTCACTTTGGGTGCCAGTTCTACCTTAGAGGAAACAGAGCTGCGGTCTGACGAGTCTATAAAAGTTGGGACAGCATTTTTCGGTAGTGGTTTTCCGCTTACACGTGAAAAAAACGACCGGCGGTTTATGCTCGATGGATATGCAGACCTGGATATCAGCTATGGTAGCTGGAAATACAAGTCGAACGCTAAATTTGCTTACACCAGAACCGAGGCTCGAACCAATATCGGGTATCAGCCTGTGAATAGCGCTTACCGTTACGAACGTTCTGTAAACGAATTTGTATGGTCTTATCAAACCAATTACAATGGCAATAAAATCAGCGCAGCTTTAAATGTGGCTAACAAAGGCTACAGCTCTTCCACCTTTACAAAGGGGGATTACTTTCTTCCGGGTATTGGTGGATTTCTGAAACTCAACAATCTATTGGGTTATCGCGGATGGCCTGTAAAAATTGCCGCAAACTATAATGAATTCTACACAGAACCATCGCCCGCAACATCCTATGCCGCTTATGCCTCAACTCAGTTGACTCCTGAAAACGCTTTTAAATTCATGCCCATTACCGAAGCATCGGGCTTTGCCCAGCTCCAGCCGGTAAAAAATGCTGAGTTTACGTCAAAAATTGAAATCGATAATGGCTATCTCTTTCAGTTTACAGGTTCCTTTTTTGTAAGAAATACTAAGAATGAGGTTCTCCCGGTAACCGAAGGGGAAGACATCGTACTTAAAAATCTGGCAGATGTTCGTTCCAATGGCTTTGAATTGGAATTTACACAGCGAACCCGGTATTGGAGTAATTTCAGGCTAATCCAAACGCTATCGTTTTACAAATGGACTAACAAGGTTAAGAGGATCGCCCCTGGATACGCAAATACGCCCATTGCTGGATTTTCAACCATTAACAAGGCGCTGGTAGAAGGGCAGCCAGTAGGTGTATTGGTAGGGAACAGTTATGTAAAGGATCAAAGCGGCCACACCATAATTGGCGATGATGGTTATCCGCTTGCAGATGCTTCTCCATCTGTAATTGGCAATCCTATACCTGATTTTACCCTCAAACTGTCGCAAACTGTCTCTCTTAAGCAACGCCTGGCGCTTAATCTGGATTGGGAATACAAAAAAGGGGGCGATATATGGAACGGAACACGTGCTTTACTGGATTATTATGGCCGCAGTGAAGGTTCGGCGGAACAAAGAAACACCACAGGTTATGTTTTTGAAGGCCTTACTACCACCGGGCAGGTGAATACCATTCCCGTTAGTTTTTACAATCCAAATCTTCCGCTTACTGAGGCAAAGTGGCTAAGGTATGGGCCGGGAGGCGTAGCAACGGATTATATTGAAAAAGGTGATGCGATCCGTCTTCGCAATATCTCGGTAACTTACACGCTTCCTGTAAAGAAAATAGCTCAAAGAGTCCGTTTTACAGCCTATGCAAAAAACATCATTATCTGGACGGCTTATAAAGGTGTCGATCCCGACCAATTGATGTACGATCAGGCCAATGCCCAAGGATTGGATTTTTTTAACCTTCCATCAACAAAAACCTTTGGTGTAAATATTTCCCTTCAATTCTAATCTCATGAAGAAGCTATCTCTCTTTTTACTTTTCATTTCCCTGATTGCAGCTGCCGCCCAAACACAAGCTCAAAATATTGTTCAATATCAAAAAGAAAAGATCTATATCCATACCAATCATGTGTTTTTTAAGCAGGGCGAAATCTTGTTCTTCAAACTATATCTCGTAAATGGAACCGACCATAAACCGGCAGCACCAAGCAAAATCACTTATGTAGAAATCATTGGTCCATCCGGCACCGTTGTTGAAAAGCAAACCTATAAAATTGAAAATGGATATACCGAAGGAGCTTTCAGTATCCGGGAAAATGCAGTTGGTGGATTATACCGACTTAAAGCCTATACCACCTGGATGATGAATGAGAAAGAATCGACGTTCTTTACCAAAGAGTTTACGGTACAAAAGGTGATATCGCCGCGATTGCTGATGAAACTGGACTTTCCCGAAAAGGGCTATGGACCAAGAAGCAGGGTTAAGGCAGATTTTTCGGTAAGAAGTCTCGACAATAAACCATTGGCAAATATTCCCCTGCACTTCACGGTGGCCATTTCCGGCAAAACAGGCGATCTACAAGCTTTAAAGACAGGTGCCGCTGGTAAAGCAACTATAGTTTTTGATCTGCCCAAAAACCTGGAAAGCATAGATGGATTATTGACCATTACCGTTACCCATGATGGCTTTGTCGAATCTATTTCAAGGAGTATTCCCATTACACTCGACAAAATAGACCTTCAATTTATGCCCGAAGGGGGAAGCTTTATTGCAGGTATGAACAGCGTTGTTGCATTCAAAGCAATAAATGAATTTGGTAAACCTGTTGATGTAAAAGGAACCATTGTCGATGATAAGGGAAAAACCGTAGCAACTTTCGAAAGCTATAAGTTCGGAATGGGCAAATTTCAACTAGTGCCCGTATATGGTGTAAACTATAAAGCCCTAATTACTTCTCCCAAGGGCAATAAAAGCCAATACCCGATGCCTAAAGCTTTGGCTGATGGGGCTGCGCTTCAGTTGAGCAAAAAGGCCGGAAAAATAACGGTACAAATAAGCAGCACTGCGCCGGGGGAGATGGTATTGACCGGAAAAAGCAAAGAAATTGCCTGCTACACTAAACAACTGATGCTAAAAAAGGGGCTTAATACGCTGGAGGTAGATGAACAATTATTTCCGCTGGGAATTGCACAGTTTACACTTTCAACTGTAAGCGGAACGCCATTGGCCGAGCGATTGATCTTCTTAAATGAGCAAAGGCAATTATCAGTTACTATTGCTACCGATAAACAGCGGTACAAACCCAGGGAAAAAGTAAAGTTAACACTTACCACCAAAGATGATACCGGAGCACCGATCCCTTCCAACTTTTCGCTTGCAGTGGTTGACGATAAGCTTTGGTCATTTGCCGACGATAAGCAGGATCATATCTATTCCTGGTTATTGCTCAGCTCGGAGCTCAAAGGCAAGATTGAAGAACCGCAGTTTTACTTTAAAAAGGATGAACCAAAAGCAGCAGCAGCTCTTGATCTGTTGATGCTGACTCAGGGGTACCGGTATTTCGACTTCATCGAATCGATAAGCCAAATAAAACAGCTCAAATTTGGACTTGGCGAAAACATGAGTGTGCTCGGCATGGTCATAAACGAAAACGGCAAGCCAGCAAGTGCCGATGTTTTCCTGGTTGAGAATAAAACCAATGGCAAGGTATTGCGATTGAAAACAGAAAATGATGGATTGTTTTATTTTCCCTCACTCAACAATGCTGGCGACTATCTTGTTCTGGCTCGTGGAGCCCAACGAAAGCAAAAAATTAAAATAAAGTTGCTGCAAGCAGGGCTTAGTTACTCATTTACCCAAGCTGATCTTAAAAAATTAGCTGACCTGGCCTTAGAACGTATAGCTACAGAGAAAGAGAACACTATAAATGCTAGTCAGGAAAAAGGGGATTTCCTGAAGTTTTTACCAGGAGCCGGAGATAAAAACTTGCAAGAGGTTGTTGTTATGGGTTATGGCGCACAGGCAAAGGGAAATCTTACCGGTTCAGTAGTTCGTGTAGTGGAGGTTCCGATAGTAAATAACGGGCTTGCTAATGCGTTACAAGGTAAGGTTGCGGGCTTGGTTGTTACAGAAACCGCTAATCCGGGTGCGAGCCCTATAATTCAGATACGGGGAGCAAATACATTGCCCCTTAATGGCGGTCCCTTATTTATAGTGGATGGTATTGCAATGGGTAATGAAGGAATAGGCCAATTGGATGTGAATGATATCCTCTCGATCACGGTATTGAAAGATGCAGAGGCTGTATCGAGCTATGGAAGCCGTGCTGCAAACGGTGTGATTTTAGTGACATCGAAACGAAATAATGCCAGTAAACTCAAGTTGAATGTGACCGGTAAACCGGGATTTGAAACAGAATATGTAACAGTAACCGGACCGCAATTTACGGCTGTTAAAAAATTCTATGTTCCGGCCTACACCAGCACCGAGACTAATGAGCGTACTGATTTTAGAGAAACCATCTACTGGAACCCTGTGGTACAAACCGACAGGAATGGCGAGGCAAAACTTGAATTCTATAACTCGGATGCCGCCACTACTTTTAGGGCCATTGCAGAAGGAATTGGATACAATGGAAAACTCGGCAGGGCAGATACCACCTACACCACCATAAATACCTTAAATGTTGATGTGAAGATACCGCCATACCTTACCGTGGGCGATAGAGTTAAGTTGCCACTGGTAGTTAAAAATAATGGACGAAAAACCTTAGACGCAACGATAGCTATGCATGCGCCTGAAGGGATTAAGATTGGGAAATTTACGAATACCATTTCTTTAGCCCCGGATAGTTCAGCCCGGCTTTTACTGCCAATTATGGCTGAAAGAACGGCGGCTGGCAACATACAATTCAGTGTGATGAGTGATGAGAAAAAGGAAATTTTAACATTCCCTATTGCGGCACAGTCGAAAGGTTTTCCTGTTGTAGAAACCTTTTCCGGAAATAAATCGGCCATACACCAGTTTACGGTGAACAAAATGATTAATGGTACGCTGTTGCCTAAACTCTCAATGTATAAAGACGTGGAAGGGCAATTGGTAAACGGCATCGAATCTATGCTGCGTGAACCTTACGGATGCTTTGAGCAGACATCATCTACCACTTATCCGAATGTTTTTATTTTAAAATACCTGAAACAGGCAGGAAAATTAAATACCACGATCGAAGCTAAAGCATTAGGTTATTTAAAGAACGGCTATAAAAAATTGGTAGGCTTTGAAACCAGTGAACATGGCTTCGAATGGTTCGGAAAAGCGCCTGCCCATGAGGCGCTTACCGCATACGGACTGCTTGAATTTACCGCCATGAAGGAATTTATGGAAGTGGATGAAGCCATGATGAAACGTACCAAAGATTTTCTGCTGAAACGAAGAGATGGCAAGGGCGGATTCCGCTTAGCTACAGGCGGGTATGATAAATTTGCTTCGGTGCCCAATGCAATTGCCAATATTTATATCGTTTACGCAATGTCTGCGGCCGGATTTGGGAAAGAAATTGAAGTAGAATATCACGCCGCATTGGCCAGTGCATTAAAAACCGGAGATGCGTATCAACTCGCTTTAATGGCACTTGCGGCTGATAATTTAAAAATGGCATCCGACTATGACCAGCTGATGCATGCCTTAAACATCAGCTATAGTCAGCGGAAACTCAGCTCCGAAACCAGCGTGGTTAATTCCCGCAATGCTTCCTTGCGTGTAGAAACCTCGTCGCTTTATGCATTAGCGCTGATGCGGCAGAAAAATCCGAATGTTGCTTTTATAGCGCAGCTCATCTCAAAAATCCTGAACGAAAAAACCTATTATGGCTACGGCTCTACACAAGCTACGGTGATGGCACTAGATGCCGTGGTGGAGTATGCAAAATTGAGTCAGAAGCAGTTGAACAATAACGAAATTACCTTTGTACTGAATGGTAAGCAAGTGAAAGAAAATGAGGAATTGGCGAATTATCTTCTTGAAGGTAAAAATACGTTTGAAGTTTCTTATAAAAATGAAGGGGACGGCATACCCTATAATCTTGAAGTAGCCTATCAGACGTTCACTCCACCAACAGCCGCCAAAGCCAGTTTAACGATGACTACTTCCTTAAATGCGAACAACGCAACCACAGGCGAAACACTTAGAATGACCGTCGCAGTAACCAATAAGGAAAATAATTTACAGGCTATGTCCACAGCTAAAATAGGTATCCCGGCAGGTCTTTCTTTGCAGCCATGGCAGTTAAAAGAGTTGATGGAAAAAGAAAAAGTGGCTTATTATGAGATTTTCGATAACTATTTAGTGTTGTATTGGATGGGCTTTGCTGCAAAGGAAACCAAAACCATCAACCTGGATCTAAAGGCCGAAGTGCCCGGAACTTATAAAGGCAAAGCCAGCAATGTTTATTTGTATTACACACCGGAGTATAAATATTGGAATGATGGAGCGGAGGTTGATCTGAGGTAGGGGATGATGTTTTTTTGAAGATTGATTGAGTAAAAATATTGGGAAATGTACTAATAGTCATAAGTATGGCAGCATTTAAACTGTTGTATATGCCGTTGGTAATTTTTGCCATCAGGGACAGTTGCCGAGTAATGCTCGGTAACTGTCCCTGAAATGAGTTCTGGCTCGTTGAATGTCCAACTATCAGTAAGCTGAGACACTAGTATTTTGAGGCCAATCCCGGAAAAGAAAGCTATTGCATATATTCGCGGTTATCCACTAATAATAGAACCATGAAGAAACACAAATTACCTTTAAGCCTTATCTTCCTTTGTTTCGTTTTATCCTTAAGCACCATCGCACAGCAGAAACAAGCATTAAAAGGCACGGTGCAACGGATTAAGGTTCATTCACAACTGCTTGAGGGAAATTTAAGTGGCGATAGTGCGGACCGTTATGTTTCAGTCTATCTTCCACCGAGTTATCAAGCGAATAAAACAAAGCGCTATCCGGTAGTTTATTTCCTGCACGGCTATACAGATGACGATGCAAAATATTACGGGTTCAAAAAACACTGGATGATTTTGCCTCCGATATTGGATACAGCATTCGTCCGGACTCCTTCACAAGAAATGATTGTGGTAACTCCGGATGCCTATACCCGTTTCCAGGGAAGCATGTATTCCAATTCGATTACCACAGGTAACTGGGAGGATTTTGTGGCAAAAGAACTGGTAAATTATATCGACGACCATTATCGCACCATTGCGAAAAAGGAGAGTCGTGGTTTAAGTGGCCACTCCATGGGTGGATATGGAGCATTCCGGATTGGAGAAAGGAATCCGGATGTATTTTCAGCGATTTATTTGTTAAGTCCCTGTTGTTTAAATTCCAGTCCTGTTCAAGCCGTTTCAACAGTTGACAGCATTAGAACGATAGAACAATTTCAAAAAGCAGGATTTGGCGCTAAAATACTCTTTGCATCAGCTGCTGCCTGGTCACCTAATCCTTTAAAACCCCCGTTTTATATTGACCTTCCAGTTAAAGACGGTAAACTGCAGCAGGATATTATCCGGAAATGGGATGCCAACAGGCCCTTAAATAACCTTGATCAGTACGTTTATAACATCAAACAGCTAAAAGCGCTGGCCTTCGATGCTGGTAAAAACGATGCGGCTATAGCTGAGAGTATTCAGACACTTGATAGCGAATTGAATAAATATGGCATCAAGCATTTTTTTGAGATTTACAATGGCGACCATATCAACCGGATTGCAGAGAGAATTGAGAAGAAGATGCTTGGGTTTTTTGCTGAAAACTTATCCTTCGGGCAGACATCAAAGAAGAAATAGATGCCTTAGTTGGAAAAGGAGCCTAAAGTTAATGAGTACAGCCCCTTACGCACTTAAGTATTCAGCGGCGTTGATCGAAGCGGCCGGTATATCATACCAGCCAATTGTATCAAATGTTCGAGGTGCAATGGGCGGCTGGCCGGTAGCCCAAAGCCCTATAGTGGTTTTACTAATACGCTGAAACGTTTGGCAAAACGAGGTTATCAATCCTTGTTAGATCATTCTCTGAAAGTTTCCCCATCAGATATCGAACCGCCGGTAATGTAAGAGGCATTCTGTCAGTTTATTCTGGCAGAGCCGCCGAAGTTGCCAACGTCAAGCCCCATTTGCAGCAATACTTTTGTTGGGCGTTCGTTTTTTTAGTTTTTAAACATACTGTCTATATATTCTTGCAGCGTAATTTTACCTTTTATAAAATCTGTTGTATCTATTGGCATTTCAAAAGCATTTAGGCTTATTGCAGTCATACGGGCATATGATTCAGCGCCTTCTTCAGAAAAACCTATTGACTTATACGTTGCTTTCCATTGGTCTTTTGGTATTACTTTTACTTTAACATTCTTACCGAGTGCTTTTGAAAAAGCTGCCGCTACATCATTGGGTGAATACATCTCTGGCCCAACAATAGAATTTAGTTTTGGAGTGTTCTGCTCCACCATTAAGCGTGCCGCTAATTCACCAATGTCTTTTGGAGCAACCATAGGCATTTTCAAATCGGCTGGATAGAAAGACATCAGTTCGCCTTTTTCTTTTACACTTGGCAACGACTCAGCCCAGTTGCTCATATAATAAGTTGGCCGAATAATGCTGTAAGGATATGATAACTTCGCCACACCTTGTTCCAATTCGTACAAAACGCCGAAGTCACCAATATTATCGCCCGGCTGCGCTCCAAGTGTAGATTCAACTACAACTTTTTCAGCACCTGAATATTTTAATGCTTCTACTAATGAAGTAACGGTTTTCCTTTCCTGCACCGGCGTATTCGTCATTGGGTCGGCAGGTGGATTTAATATAAAAATTGATTTACCTGTTTTAAAAATTTCATGCAACGCTGCCGTATCATAAATATCAACAACTGCAATTTGTGCGCCTTTGCTCATCCAATCTTTTGCACTCTTTGAACTTCTTGAAATAATAGTTACTTTTTCGCCTTTCTTTAATAAGGCTTCAGCTAACGCTGAACCTACTCGACCTGTTCCTCCGGTGATAATGTGCATAATTTTATTTTTAAACGGCAATAGCTTACAGCATTTTTCATGCCCGCTCTTTTGCAACTATCAGTCCATTGAAAGATATTCTCAATTTCCATCTTTCCTTGCAGTCTTTGAAAATATGGAAAATTCTGTCTGATGAACTAATGGAAGAAAGTCGGATGTTCACTTGATTTGTTATAATGGCAAATAACGGTTTGGCTTGCGTTCGGGCGGATTTCGGAGTACAAAGTTTCAATTTATTACTAAAATTTTCATTAGACGTACAAAGCTCCAAGCTTGCACGTCAGCCCGCCTGACGCAAACGAGTGTTAGCAGTTCGTTGTTTATTCTCGTGTAGGCTCATAATAAAATACTGTCGCACCAGAGGTTAGTGTTTTTGTCTTAATGAGTTTCAACATAATCCTGTCCTTGATTTGGTCAAATAGCCTTAGTCCTTTCCCTTCAATGATAGGGTAAACACAAATTTGAAATTCGTCAATAAGGTTACTGTTTAACAGTTGAATAATCAAACTCCGACTTCCCACCAAAATGTCCTTTCCTAATTGCTGTTTGAGTTCCAAAATTTTTTCGTTAAGTGGACTGTCTGAAAGTTCCGCACTGTCCCAGCCTGTGTCTTTTAGTGTGTTGGAGAAAACAAGTTTTGGAATTTTGTCTATTGAAACTGCAAAGTCGTCCATTGATTTTTCACCAGAAGGATTTTGCAATAGCGTTTGCCAAAATTGCATGAGTTGGTAGGTTGTCCGTCCATATAAAATAATTCCTGCATTATCTATTAAGTCAGAATAATGTTGATGCAATCCTTCGTCAGCAATTCCTGTTGTATGGTCGCAAACACCGTCAAGGGTCATATTGAATGCAGCAATTACTTTTTTCATATTTTTATCTATTTATGGGTCGTTCGACAAAAGTAGTAAGCAGGCAAAATTTTAACGGTGTGATTTGCGACATTTTGCGAGGTTAATTGCGTCGTTTATTCTTGTACTGCTCAGGTTCTAAATTCTTATTTCAAACCGGATGCCCATACAATGACCGCTAACGGTTAGTGTTTATATTGAGCCCGATTAATAGCACTTCCTGTGCGGGTTGCACTAATGTAACTAAAAAGCAGAAAACTTCAGAACCACGTCACCCGGGCATAATTTAAGCATACTGTTAGCAACAGTGCTTCTTTTATTTCGCATCTCCCTCCTGATTCAATACATAAAGGTCAATATTCAGCTCTAAGCCCGAGTCATTCAAAGTGCTCATAGCCCTTTTGTCAAAATAAAGTCCCGGATTGCAACCGTCATACATGAATTGTACAATTGAAAATTCGGCAGGATACTTGTCTGTCAAGCTCCTTATCACGTCCTTCCTAGGTGTTATAATCCTCTCCAAAAACTGCTTGATCTGGTCGCCAATCCAGTCGTTAGAAATCATGGTCGACCTGTATTCCCAGTAATTATTTTCTCTTATTTTCTTAACACCTTTAGGCCTGTCTCCAAAGATATATTCGTCGCCTCTCTTCCAAATAGAGGTCGGTTCCAAATTGAGAATTTTAGTTATCTCACTATGGTCAGGGAAGTCAAAAAATTTAAGTTCTACGTAGTTTTCGTTTAGAGGCATCGGTCTTTCTTAGCATTGTTGCTAACTTAAATATACCCACTAAAGTAGTGTCTAGATTTTATATATGTCAATTCATTTAGAATATATTTAATCTTATATCGTCCTCGTTTATTGAGGATGGAGAAAGGAATCTGGATGTATGTTAAGTTCGTGTTGTTGCTCTAGCCGAAAGAGCTTTAACTCCACTTATTTCCCAGCAGAGTCCGCTGAAAGGCTGAAAGCGACTCTGCGCCTACCCAAAGTTGAAGCGAGCGAGTAGCCAGTTTGATGTTTGGAGCATCAATTGCAAAAGCAACACAGTTCTTAATTGAGCTTAAATGTTTTGTTAGATTCCACCACAATACCTCAGGTTTTCATTGCCAATACCTAAGTTTCTCAAAAAAATGGTCCACTTTTAGTACAACTTGTAGCTTAATACAACAAGTTTACGGTAGGAAAATACCGCTATTAATGTGCCATTTTACGCATCAACCAGGTGTGAAAGCGATGAATTCCAATATTTTCTATTTTAACAGTTTTTTAACCGTTGATTATTAGTTGTTTATATAGAGCTTGTTTTTTTCAATAAACCTTTCTCGATTTACCTAGTCAGATATAGAAAAGCGAGAAAGAATAACGAAATAAAGTGGCATAATTTTTTCTTGACTATAAGTACAAGCGTAAGCCATTTTTACGTTACAAAATAGAACACACAAGACACACACACACACAATAAAATAAAACACATGAAAAGGATAGCAATAGCTTTTGCAATCGCCACGTTATTCGCGGCGTGTAAAAACAACGTTAACACGGATAAGGAACTTAGCAATGCCCGAGATTCTATCAAGATGCTACAGTACTCTATGAAAGCAGTTAGAGACAGTATAAAGATTGATAGTTACGAAAAGGCTGCAGAACAAGCAAGGCTTGAACAACTAAAAGCTGCTGAGGCACAAAGAGTTGCTTACGCATCTGCTACCAGAAGGCCAACTTATGTTAAAGGGGTCTCTGAAGCATACTATTACACCCCGGCAAAACCGGTAAAAAGAGGATGGAGCTCAGCTGCTAAAGGTGCCGCTATCGGTGCTGGAGCTGGTGCAATCACTGGTGTACTAGTTGATAAAAAAGACGGTAGAGGTGCTATAATCGGTGGCTTGCTTGGGGCAGGTACAGGTTATGTAATTGGCCGTGCCCACGATAAAAAAACTGGTAGGGCACAATAGTATTTTTTACAAATGTTTCCTCAAAGGGCTGTTTGGCTATACCAAACAGCCCTTTCTTTGTACAGTCTGAAAGCTAATTGCCTTTCTGATTATACTGAATTCGATTCCCCCCACGTTACCCCGCTGCGTAATAGAGAGAAAACAATTTAGTTTATGCACATAATAAATCGAGTTGTATAGAAAATATGCGGCTTGCACAGTGTGGGAGCCTTTCTAGCCCACTGGGAGAACCGACTGAAAGTTCATTGAGGTAATTGAAACAAAAATTATTACTCAATAAAGTACTTAGGCAATTTGCAGGAGGGCATTTGAAGTACGCAGAACCCTTGATTCGGAGGCGGTGCCTTGCGAAGTGCCTGGGTAGAAATTCACTTATCAGTGAGGCTGTGTTTGAGGAAGGTGCATTGTTGGGTTTTCTGAAGCGATAGGATGTGCGGAAAGGGAAAGGCCGGCGCAGCACCGTGCGGCTGATAAGGGAATTTGCGCAGAGGAATGTGCGAAAAAAGGCACCTCGCAAGGCACAAGATTTTTGT
>Ga0307408_100001040_pt1 | contig 21294 bp, 13 predicted proteins | sample 322Cmetagenome_FD_202116 | JGI IMG/M metagenome (GOLD analysis project Ga0307408, IMG submission 202116) | Maize rhizosphere microbial communities from greenhouse at UC Davis, California, United States - 322HYB-C-3 | ecosystem: Host-associated > Plants > Roots > Rhizosphere > Soil | place... | reverse complement strand
CGAGCCGTGCCGCGGTCTATGCCGACCTCGTGCTGGCTCTTTTGCGACTCGGTCGGACCGACGAGGCGTTCGAGGTGGCCGACGCGGCTCGCGGTCGCGGCCTCATCGAGCACCTGTCCACCGCCCACACTGACGCCGCGACCACGACCGGGCCGGCTCGCACGCTCGCCGATGCGGAGGCACTGCTGCGACGCATCGACGAGCTGACGGCGAAACTCCGAGCGAAAGAGCAGACGCTTCCACGAGAGCGGACGCCCGCCCACGCGGCGACGACCCGGGAGCTGAACGAGCGATTGCGTCAGGCACGAGGCGAGTATGAGGAGATGCTCGCGCGACGCACGCGTGATGGTACCGGGGCCATCGCGCTGATCGGCGGCGGGAGAGCCAGCGCCCGCGCCGTGCAGGCGAGCCTCGAGCCCGGCGAGCTGCTGCTCGAGTACTTCGTGACGCCGGAGCGCCTCCTGACCTTCGCAGTTACGCGGTCAGGCCTAACGACGGTCACGAGTGATGTGAACGTCGAGGACCTCGCCGCGCGCGTCCGCCTCGCGCGGGATCTGGTGGCAGCCCGCGACGCTGACGACGCGCGCACGCGGCGCGTGCTCGGCGGGCTGCACTCGATCGTCCTCCGCCCGGTCGCGACGGCGGGGGTGCTGCGCGGCGTGCGCCGCATCATCGTGGTATCGCACGGGGTTTTGACCTACCTGCCGCTCGCTGCCCTCATCGACACGGCGACGGGCCGATACGTCGTTCAGGATTTCGCGATCGCGCATGTCCCTTCGGCGGCGGCGCTGCCGCTGCTGCGCGCCGAGTCGCGTGCGGCGCATTCGTCGTTGGCGCGGGCAGCCGTCTTTGCCCCGTTCCCGGGCACACTGCCGGCGACGCGTGGCGAGGCGCAGAGCGTCCGCGCGGCCGTGTCGGGTGCCGCCGTCCGATTCGGGGGCGAGGCGACCGAGGCTCGACTGCGCGAGGCGCTCGCGACCGGCGCGATCGTTCATGTCGCGACGCACGGCGTGATGAACGCGCGCAATCCGCTCTTCTCACGACTCGAGCTGGCGACGCCCGACTCCACGGGCCGGGAGCTGCCTGGCGACGACAATGGCCGCCTCGAGGTGCACGAACTGCTGAACCTGCACTTTCAGAGCCCGCTGGTCTTCCTGTCCGGCTGTGAGACTGGACTCGGCGCATCGTGGACGACCGGGTTCGAGACTGGCCAGGACTACACGACCATCGAGCAGGCGTTGCTCTTTGCCGGTGCCCGCAACGTGGTTGCGACACTGTGGAGCATCAACGACGAAGGCGCGGCGGAGCTGGCGCGTCGCTTCTACGCGGCCCGGAGGTCACTCGGTGCCGCCGAGGCGCTCGCGCAGGCGCAACGCGAGATGATCGCCGAGCCGCGATGGCAAAGCCCGTACCTGTGGGCGGCGTACAAGGTGTCCGGCGGCGGCATCGAGGCAGGTCGCCCAGCAAAGATCTCCGCGCAGTCCGTGAAACTCAAATGACCGCGACTCAACCGATTCGCTCATCGCACACGAGGGAGTGTCCCATGCGCCGCACATCGTGCAGCCCGAGGTCCACCCGTACGACAATGCCGGCCGCAGGTCGCCTCGCTGCATTGATCTCCGTGGCTGGCGCGATCGCGGCGTGCGGTGTCGACGAGCCGACCGCGTTAGGCCCAGAGCCGACTGTGAGCCTGGCGAAGGCGCCGCCGCCAGCCGTCACCGTCACCGCAACCGACCCGACCTTCGGCTTTCAGGGCGACTCCGTGCTCGTCGTGCACGTGAAGGGATCCGGATTCAGCGCCGGCGCGCGGACGTCGTGGCCCATCAACGGCGACACGACGCACGTACATGAGATCAGCACCACGTATGTGAGCGCGACCGAGGTCGTATCGACGATCAAGGTCGATGGGGACGCTCCGCCAGCGGCGTACGACGTCGTGGTCACGCTCGTCAACGGCAAGAAGGGCGTTGGTGCGGAGCTGTTCACCGTGAAGCCGGGGAACGAACGGCAGCAGCCACCGATCCCCATCGCCGTTACTGTGGACGATGCCGGACCGGTCGGACCGTACAGCGTTCGGAGCGATGGCCTCGGTGACTACGTGGACGGTCAGGCGGGCATGCTGGCGATCATCGACCAGTTCGGCAACCTGCAGATCACGCCTCAAAATGGCAACGGGACGACTCCGGCGCAGCGCAGCCTCGTGTTCGACTTCAGCCAGCCGGCGAGCCCTTCGAACACGTATCATCCGGACGTGTCGGGTCAGATCAACTTCAAGATCCTGTCGATCAGCTATGGCGCCCCGGCGAGAATCCAGGATCTCGGCATGAATGGCAATCCGGTTGCCGGGTGCTACCGCGTGACGTTCGCGTTCCGGAACCTGACGACGCACCACCAGCTCGAGTTCAATACGAGCATCGATGCTGGAGCGACGTTGGCGTACATCACACGTACCAGTGCGTCGACCTGGACGATGGTGTCGGACGGTCCGTGTGGCGCGAATGCGAACTGGGGCGCCGTGCGGAGCCAGGATCTTACGCGGAAAAACCCGCCGCTCGTGTTCCGCGGCGACTACATAATGCGGTTCTCGGTTCGATTCCAAGCCTTGTAGCGCCCGCGGCGATTCTCGTTGCCAGGGGCGGCCGGATGCACAGTCCGGCCGCCCTCAACGGCTACTGCTGGTTGATCGCCGTGTCCGTGTGGTCGTGGACGTCGACGATTTCTGCCGTGAAGTCGTGTCCCGCACCCAGTCGTTCGTTCGGATGTCCGGCATGGCGCGCACCGCCGCACGCAATGCGTCGAGGTCGGCCCGCCGAAAGAGCTTCCCTCGCAGCACCACCGCCGAAATCCGCTGAGTGTTCTTGATGTCGGCGAGAGGGTCGGCGTCGAGCAGAACGAGGTCCGCCACCTTGCCTGGCGCGATCGTCCCGACGGAATCCGCCAACCCGAGCCACTCGGCCGGTTTGCGAGTCGCGCTCGCGAGCGCCTCCATCGGGCTCATACCCACCGAATCGACGAAGAGTCGTAGCTCCTCATGGAGCGAAGGACCAGGGAAGATGTTCAAAACGGCAACGTCGGAGCCCGCCATGATCCGCACGCCGGCCTCGCGCAGCTCGCGGACCTGCCTGAGCCCGATGGGCCAGGCGCGCTCGAGGAAAGCGCGACGCTGCGGTGTCGCTTCCTCCACCTGCTCGCGCCAGTCGAGAATCATGAATTTCGAGAGGTATGGCCGGAGTGGGTGCGTTGCGCCGGTCGTGTCGGCGACGAGCGCCTGGAAGTAGCTCAGCGGTCGGAACGCGGACTCAGTCACCACGACGAGCGTCGGCACCACGCCGATGTCGCGCTTCGCGACCTCGCGCCAGAACGCCATGCGCTGATCGCGAGGAAGCGAGTCGAACGAGAGCGGGAACCCGTGCTCGACGCCGTCCTGCCCTGCCTCGAGGAAGAGTGCGGGCGACGCGGCCACATAGTGCCCGACGAGCCGCTTGCCGTGCGCGTGCGCCGCACGCGCCAGCGCGAGATACGTCGCGCTGTCCTGCACCGTGCGGACCTTGAAGTGGTCGAGCTCCAACGCGGCGAGCGAGTCGATGATGCGGCGCGCGTCGGCCGGTGAGCCGATGGGAATGCGGGCCCGCTCGAACGGCTCCACGCGCGACTCCGGCGGATCGCGGCGCATGCGCTGGATGTTCCGGAGCGATTCCAGGTATGGTCCCGCAATGAACATCCGCGGGCCGACGCGTGAGCCATCGCGGATCTCCCGACGCCAGCGGAGCACCTCGGCGTGTTCGCTCCCCTGGTCGCGGATCGTGGTCACGCCGTGTACGACGTAGAGACCTAACGCGGAGCCCCTGGTTTTCGACGTGTGCGCGTGCATCTCGAAGAGGCCGGGAATGAGATACTTGCCCGTTCCGTCGACCACGCTCGCCCCGTCGGGAACGCTGACCTGCGTTGATGGTCCGATCTCGGCGATCCGGCCATTGCGGATGACGACCGACTGGTTCGCAGCGGGGCCGGCCCCCGTCATGGGAAGCACCGTGACGTCCCGGACGACTACCGAACCTTGGGCGAGCGCAGCGGCCGGACGGCACGCCAATGCTGCGATCAAGGGTGCGACGTATCGAAACATGGAACCTTCCATGTACAGGAACCGCCTGGCCCGATCCGGCATCCAGAACGGAGGGGTCATACGCATGAGCGACATGAGCAGCATACTCTGGATCCCGCTCTACCGGGAAGCGTCCGCTCGCAACGAGCCGAAATGAAAAGGGGGAACCGCCGCTCATGCGGTCGACCCTTCCGTTTTGGATGCCAGCCGTGCGAAGACTGGAGCGCGAGACTCGATTGGAACGCCAAACTGTGCCATCCTAGATGCCGCCAGCATTGGAGCGCTGGCGGAACGATCGATGGACAGTCTCATACGAATCGAGGGATCGGAACCGGAATGCGATCATCGCGGCCAAACGCCCACCCGGGTCAGGGGATGGCGCTCGCTCGAGTGCTCTGCTCCACATTGCTCGCATCCGGACTCACGATGTCGCCCACGCCGGCGGCTTCACAGGGCACCGCCACCGACTATGCACGCTCCGAGGGACTGCGCGCGCGAATTGATGGCCTCATCATCGACGCCGCCGAAGCGCCCATCTGGATCGGGCCGCCGAGCAATCAGTTCGTCTACCGGAAATCGGTTCAGGGCGGCTCCGCGTTCGTCCTCGTCGACGCGGCGACGCTCGAGAAGCGGCCCGCGTTCGACCACGACCGGCTTGCGGCGTCGATCGCGGCGGCGGTAAAGCGCCCGGGCGGCCCACCCATCACCGGCAAATCGCTCCCGTTAGGCAGGCTCGCGTACGTCGACTCGGGTCGTGCCATCGAGTTTACTCTCACCCCTCGACCGGGCGAGATGCAACCCGACACGACGCGCTGGCACTGCACGCTCGCGGACTACGAGTGCGGCCGAGCGCGACCGGATTCCAGCTTCCGTCCCCGACGTCAGGTTGGCGGAGGGCTGTTCGGCGCTCCGCCCGCTCCCGACGCCCGGCCCCGTGTCTCGCCCGACGGCAAGCTCGAGGCGCTCGTCCAGAACTACAACGTTGCGATCCGCGCCATCGGAAGCCCGGACGTCGTAAGGCTGCTCAGCACCGATGGCTCCGAGGGCGACGCGTACGACCCGCAGTCCATCGTGTGGTCGCCGGACTCGAAGCACATCGCGGCGTATCGCGTTCGGCCCGGCTATCGGCGCGAGGTCTACTACGTCCAGTCCTCGCCGGAGGATCAGCTGCAGCCAAAACACTCGACGCTCCTGTACAACAAGCCCGGCGACATCCTCGACCAGGGCACGCCGGCACTGTTCGACGTCACCACGCGCGCCGAGACCGTCGTGGACCGCGCGCTCTTTCCGAACGCGTACGCGGTCACCGGGCTCGAGTGGCGCAAGGACAATCGCGCGGTGACGTTCGAGTACAACCAGCGCGGGCATCAGGCGTACCGCGTCATCGAGATCGACGCCGCGACCGGGAAGACCCGGGCGATCATCGACGAGCAGATGCCGACCTTCTTCGAGTACTCCGCCAAGAAGTACCGGTTCGACCTGGCCGATGGGAAGGAGATCGTCTGGATGTCGGAGCGCGACGGGTGGAATCACCTCTACCTGTACGACGGCTTGGCGGGCAAGGTGAAGAAGCAGATCACGAAGGGCGCGTGGGTCGTGCGCGGCGTCGACTGGGTCGACACCACCAAACGGCAGATCTACTTCACCGCGAGCGGCATGTACGCCGGGAAGGACCCGTACTTCGTGAACGCGTACCGCATCAACTTCGACGGGACGGGCCTAACGCCGCTCACCGAGCCGGCGCTCGACGCGAACCACGCGGTCAGCTACTCGCCGGACCACCAGTACTTGGTGGATCTGTACTCGCGCGTCGACCTGCCGCCCGTCATGCAGCTGCGCCGAGCGAGCGATGGCAAGGTCGTGTCGGAGCTGGAGCACGCCGACGCAAGCGCGCTCCTCGCGACAGGATGGCGCCCGCCGGAAGTCTTCACGGCGTTAGGCAGGGACGGAAAGACGGAGATTTGGGGCGTCATCATCCGGCCCATGAACTTCGACTCGACCAGGACGTATCCGGTCATCGAGAATATCTACGCCGGCCCACAGGGCTCCTTCGTGCCCAAGACGTTCAGTAACCAGCTCGGCATGCAATCGCTGGCCGAGCTCGGGTTCATCGTCGTGCAGATGGACGGGATGGGCACATCGAACCGGTCAAAGGCATTCCACGACGTGGCGTGGAAGAATCTCGGCGACGCCGGCTTCCCCGACCGCATCCTGTGGCACAAGGCGGTTGCGGCGAAATACCGCTACTACGAAGTCAGCCGGGTGGGGATCTACGGAACCTCCGCAGGCGGGCAGAACTCGATGGGCGCGCTGCTGTTTCACCCGGAGCTTTATAAGGTTGCGGTGTCAGCCGCGGGCTGCCACGACAACCGGATGGACAAGATCTGGTGGAACGAGCAGTGGATGGGCGAGCTTGGTCCCCACTATGCGGCGTCGTCGAACGTGGACAACGCCGGCAAGCTCCAGGGCAAGCTGCTGCTCCTCGTCGGCGAGATGGACACGAACGTCGACCCGGCGTCCACGTATCAGGTCGTGAATGCACTGATCAAGGCCAACAAGGCGTTCGATCTGTTGGTCATTCCGGGCGCGGGGCACACGAACGGTGGCCCGTACGGCGAGCGCAAGCGGAACGACTTCTTCGTGCACAACCTGATGGGCGTCGAGCCGCCGGACCGCAACGGCCACATTGCATCGACATCGAACGGCTCGCGGTAGCCGCTCACACGGTTACCAGACGTGTACCCGGGCGCGCGGCTCGACGTACAGCCGCTGCCCGGGAACGACATCGAAGGCCTCGTACCACGCGTCGAGGTTGCGCACGGTGTTGAACCGGTACATCTCCGGCGCATGGTCGGTCGCGAGCTGCGCGCGCATCGCCACCTCGTTCATCTTCACGCCGAACGCCTGCGCGAAGGCGATGAAGAACTCGCGGTCCGCCCGACGCACGTAGTCGTGGTCGGCCACCTTCGCGCCGAGTGACGTCCGGTACGCCTCGAACGCCGCGGTGAGGCCGGCGAGGTCGGCGACGTTCTCCGTACGCGTTAGGCGCCCGTTCACGTGGACGCCAGGCAGCGGCTCATAGTCCGAGAACTGCCGCACGAGCGGCGCGGCTGCCGCCTCGAACTTCGACGAGTCGTCGGCGGTCCACCAACGACGCATGCGCCCGTCGGGCTCATAGTCAGCACCCAGCACATCCACGAAATGACTCATGTCGTGGCCGATGATCGCGCCGATGGCACCATAGGTCGCCGCATCAGACGCGGTGGAGTCGTACTTCGGCGGCTGGAGCAGTGCCGCCGAGAACGTGTACGCATTCTGCTGGAAGACCAAGAGCGCCCCGACGGTCTGCGGTGGCATTATCCATTCGTGTCGGTCGTACGGCTTACCGAAGCGCGCGAGCGCCTGACGATAACTGCGCTCGGCAATACGCTGGATGTTGCCTAACGCATCAGTCGAATCGACCCGAAGACTACTCCAATCCGTCTCCTGGTTGGCGATTCCCGATTCCCCATTCCCTATTCCCGACTCCGGGTATCCGATGCCGACGTACAGCGCGTCGATTTTGGCGAGCGCGATCTGCCTGCTGGCGGGCGACAGCCACGACGCCCGTGCCACGTGCTCGCGGAACGCTGCCGTGACGTTCGCGATGACGTCGCGAACACGCGCCTTTTGCGCGGACGAGAAGTAGCGCTTCGCGTACAGATCACCAATTGCACCAGCCGTGGCCGACTGCGTGATCGCAAACGCGCGCTCGTCACGCGTGCGTCTGTCCCCACGTATGTCCGCGGCTGCCTCGGCGAATGCGCCCGGCAGCACATCGGCATACTCGTCGATCACGTGGAACCGCAGATAGTCCTTCCATGACTCCAGTGGTCGGGAGGCAACGAGCGCCGCGACGCCCTTTACGGCCGACGGCTGCCACGCGACAACTACCTCCGCTTTCCCCAGCCCGGCGGCCTCGAAGAACGCGTCCCAATCCATGCCCGGCGCTTCGCGCGCAAAGTCCGCTCGCGACCATTGATTGTCGGCGTTGCGGTCGACGGCCGATGCCTGACTCGTCGCCTGCGTTTGCGCGATCGCCGTCTCGAGCGCGAGCACCGAGTCCGCGCGTTGATCCGCGTGATCGAATCCCGCGAGCGTCAGCATCCGAGCGATGTACTTCCGATAGCGAGCGCGTTGCTCGAGGCCGTGGGGCTCCGTGCTCAGGTACTGGTCGCGGTCCCCGAGTCCCAAGCCGCCCTGAACGAGGAATGCGGTGTAGCTCTTCTCACCGTGGATGCTGTGCTCCACCGACAACCCGAGCACCGACGACGACGTGTACACGCCGAGGTTCAACGGATCCGCGTCGGCCCGCATGGTGCTGCCGAGTAGCCGAGTGAGCGCGAGCTTGTGGCCGACGCGATCGATCCTCGCCAACATCGGCGCCAGCGGAGTGGTCCCTCTGTTCTCGATGGCGGATTCGTTCATGTAGGCTGAACGAAAGTCCGCGACCTTCCGGGCGAGCGAGCCGGGCCGCGATGTGCGCGCGTCCTCCAGAATCGCCGCGATCTGCAGCCGGGTGCGCTCGTTGATCTCGTCGCGGACGGTCCAGCGATCCCGGCCGGCCGGGATGACCGTCGCGCTGAGCCACGCGCCGTTGGCGTAGCTGAAGAAGTCGTCGCCCGGTTTGATGGTCGTGTCGACCGTGCTTTCCAGCTTCGAGGCAGCACGGTCGCGCTGTGCCTGCGCCTCGATTTCGGCGGCCGAAAACGGCCAGTAGCAAAGCGCCAGCGATGCCATGCTGAGGGGCAGGCGGCACCGGAATGCGTGCATGCGGATGGATACCTCCTTGTCTTCGTGAACGTACCGCCAACGCGGCGTGGCGTCGCATCCAGGACCGACAGCTATCGATCACTTTCGGACAAATGATCACACGCGCCCATCTCATCGACGTACTGTTCGTGATCGTGCCGCACTCGCTGCTGCTCGACATCGGCGGTCCGGCCGAGGCGTTTCGCCTCGCCAATCAGCATCGTGAACGCCTCGGGTTGCCACCGCGCTTTCGCCTGCGCTTCGCCGCACCTAACGAGGCGCAGACTACGTCCGTCGGTCTGTCGATCGCGGGCCTCGAGCCGCTGCCCCAGGAGCTCTCCGCCACCACCTGGGTCGTGGTGGTCGGTCAGCCGACCGAGCACCTCGGCACCCTGACGGCGGCCGTCGCGATCACTGTGCGCTGGCTGAGCAGGCACCTTGGCGGGCAGATGCACGAGAATTCCGGCGCACATCGCCTGGTCACGATCTGCTCGGGCACACTGCTCGCTGCGCGCGCCGGGCTGCTCGGGCGAAGACGATGCACCACGCACCACGAGCTTATCGGCGTGCTGCAAGCCCTGGCCCCGCAGGCGACCGTAATCGACAACCGGGTCTTTGTGATCGACGGCCCGATTGCTTCGAGTGCCGGAATCACCGCGGGGATCGATGTCGCCTTGCACCTCATTGCCGAAGAGTGCGGAGAGGCGCTGGCCGCGAGTGTGGCCCAGGACATGGTGGTCTACGTCAGGCGGTCGGATCGGGATCCGGAGCGGTCACCGTTTCACCTGCATCGCGGGCATGTGCATTCGATCGTGCATCGAGTACAGGACGCGATCATGAAGGCGCCCGACCGGGACTGGACGATGACGGCGCTCGCACAGGCCGGGGACACCACCAGGCGACACCTGCTGCGGCTCTTCCTCGCGCACGCGCGAGTATCGCCGCTTCAGTATGTCCGCGCGATCAGGCTCGAGCGCGCGAGGCAGGCGCTCGAGCACGGCGCGAACGTCACGCGGGCCGCGGAAGTCGCTGGGTTTCGTTCAGGCATTCAGATGAGGCGAGCGTGGACCAGGCAGTGGGGAGGATCGCCAAGAGATGTCCTGAAGGCGAAAAATCTGGCGGCTTCATCCGAGTAACCGGTATTATTGGCGGACCGCACGGCACACCACCGCCCGCCGCGCACCCTCCTCGAGCGATTCGCCTCCCGCATGGAAACCCTCCGTACCGCTCTGGCGTCCGACTACCGCCTGGAGCGGATCCTGGGGAGCGGCGGGAGCGCGACGGTCTACCTGGCTCACGACCTCAAGCACGATCGACAGGTCGCGATCAAGGTCCTTCACCACGAGCTGTCCGCGACCGTCGGGGCCGACCGCTTCGTTCGAGAAATTCGTGTCGCGGCGCGGCTCACTCACCCGAACATCGTTCCGCTCCTCGACTCCGGTCGCGCCGACGACGCGCCGTATTACGTCATGCCGTTCATCGACGGCGAGGCGTTGCGCGTTCGGCTCGAGCGCGGCGAGCGCGTCCCGCTCGACGAGGCAATCGCGCTGTTGACCGAGGTCGCCGACGCGCTCGAGTACGCGCATGCGGCCGGGATCGTGCACCGCGACATCAAGCCGGAAAACATCCTCCTCCTCCACGGGCATGCCCTGGTTGCCGACTTCGGCATCGCCCGCGCTCTGACGCGCGCGACGGAGACGGACCTCGCCACCTCGACGACGGGCGGGATGGTCGTGGGCACGCCCGCCTACATGAGTCCGGAGCAAGCCGTCGGGGAATCGGAGATCGATGGGCGCAGCGATGTGTATTCGCTCGCGATCGTCCTGTTCGAGATGGTCAGCGGCACGCCTCCATTCTCCGCCGCCACGACGCAGGGGCTCATCGCCAAGCGGTTCAGGGAGGCCGCGCCGCGCCTTTCGAGTCGGGTCGCCGGCGTTCCCGAAACCGTGGACGATGCGGTTGCGGCGGCGCTGGCGCTCGATCCCGCGGATCGTCCGGCGGGGCCCGTCGCCTTCGCGCGACTTCTCGCGGGGCGTGAAGCCAGGACGACGTCGACGGTTTCGGCGGCAACGGGCTCGAACCGCAGCGACGCTATTACTCAGAGCACGTTAGGCGTCTCCACGAACCCCGCGCTCCCGTCCGTGGCGGTGCTGCCGCTGGTCAACCTCAGCGCGGATCCCGAAAACGAATTCCTCTCGGATGGGATCACCGAGGAAATCATCAGCACGCTGAGCCGCCAGCGCGCCATTCGCGTCGCGGCCCGTGCCTCCTCGTTCGCGTTCAAGCATCAGCGACCGAGCCTGCAGGAGGTTGCCGACCAGCTGGGTGTGACGAGCATCCTCGACGGGAGCGTGCGGCGCGCCGGCAATCGCGTGCGTGTGGCGACCCAGCTCGTCGACGTCAGCACGGGCTTCCCGATATGGTCCGAGCGCTTCGATCGCGACTTCGATGACGTTTTCGCCATCCAGGATGACATCGCGACGGCCGTCGCGGACGCGCTCTCAGCCACGCTGCTGCGCGACTCCGGTCCGTGGACACGCGACAATGTGGTGGGAGCGGCGTATGAACACTATCTGCGGGGTCGCTACGCGCTCAACAAGCGCACGGAGTCCGAGCTCCGCGCGGCAGCAAACCACTTTACCGCCGCGACCGAGGAACAGACCGAGTACGCGCTCGCGTACGCCGGATTGGCCGACGCCCGGCTGTTGTTAGGCGTCTACGGCGCCGAGTCGCCGGGCGTCGCGTTCCCGTTGGCACGTGACGCGACGCAGAAGGCCCTCCAGCTCGACCCATCTCTCGGGGAGAGTTACGCGACCCTGGGTGCCGTGCTCGCCCTCTACGACTGGGATTGGGCAGGAGCGGGAGATGCCTTTCGGCGCGCCGTCGCGCTGAGCCCGCGATCGCCGACGGCGTGGCAGTGGCGCGCCGTTCATCACCTGCTCCCCCAGGGTCGCCTCGATGATGCGCGCACCGCGATCGACCGCGCGCGCGCGCTCGATCCCCTGTCCATGGCGATCGCCACGAGCGTTGGGGTCATCTACCATATGACCGGCGACAGTGCGGGCGCCGTGCGTGCCTTGCGTCGGGCGCTCGAGCTCGACGCGTCGTTCGCCATGACGTACTACTTCCTCGGCGGCGTGCTCCGCGATGTCGGCGACACGACGGCCGCGATCGACGCCTTCCAAACGGCGATCGTGAAGTCGGGCGGAGGGACGCCGGAGATGACCGCGGGGCTGGCGCAGGCCCACGCGCGCGCGGGCGATCTCGAGCGGGCGCGCGAGCTGCAGCGCGAGCTCATCGCCGCCGCGGCGCGGCGTCATGTCCCGCATGCCGTGGTGGCCAGCGTGCATCTCGCGTTAGGCGAGATCGATCCCGCGCTGGCAGCGCTAGAACGGGCAGCCGAGGTGCGCGAGCCGGAGCTGGTACTCCTTGGCGTGCGGCCCGGCTACGGCGTACTGCGCGGGCACCCGCGGTTCGACGCCGTGCGCGCCCGGATCGGCGTGTAGTGGATCGCGGTCGCGATTCGGAGAGTAGTCGTCATTCCGAGCGCAGCGAGGAATCGCGATTGTCGCGGTAGAACGTGAATCACACCCATAGCGGGCCCTCTACCGGGACGACTGCGATTCCTCGCCTGACGGCTCGGAATGACACTGCTCTCTATCCGGACGATCGCGCTGACTGGCGGATGATGATCGCTGAGCCGTATACTCTCACTTCATAAGCGAATGTCCACGAGGTTGGTCACCTCGGGTGCTGCGGTACATGCACCCGTTCTTCGGGGGACGGCCATGACCTACGATCGCGATCTCAGCCGGCGGGATCTGCTCAAGATGCTGTCGCTCGCCGGCGGCGCCGGGCTCCTCGCCGCGTGCGCCAAAGCGGGCGGCGGCGATGCCTCGGGCGACAGCAGCACAGCAGTCGCCAGCAACAAGGACGAGAAGCTCGAGACGACGAGCATTCGCCTCATCATGGACCCGAAGTTCACGGTCCTCTGCTATGCGCCGCAGTACCTGGCGGACCAGTACCTGAAAGAGGAAGGCTTCACCGACGTCACGTACGTGTCGAAGATCGACGGCTCGGAGGCGCAGGCGTTGATCCACGGCGACGCCGACATCAGCTCCGCCCTCGCCGTCGACTGGATCATGCCGATCTCGAAGGGCGTCCCCGTGGTCATTCTCGGTGGGCTGCACCCGGGCTGCGTGGAGATCTTCGCGAACAAGTCCGTCGCGACGATGAAGGACTTGAAGGGCAAGCGCATCGGCGTGAGCGGCATGCAGAGCCCCGAGCGCTTCCTGCTCGCGTCGATCGTGTCCTACATCGGGCTCGACCCGGAGAAGGACATCGAGTGGGTGTTCGCCTCCCCGTTGGACTGGGGCAAGATGCTGGTGGACGGCAAAGTCGACGCGCTCGCCGCCTTCCCACCGATGAACCAGGGACTGCACGAGGCGAAGATCGGGACGGTGCTGCTCAACACGCTCACCGACGACCCGTGGAAGAACTACTTCTGCTGCATGGTCGCGGCAAACCGGAGCTACCTGGAGAAGAATCCTGTCGCGACGAAGCGCGCGATGCGCGCGATCATGCGGGCCGCGGAGCTTGCGGGGAAGCAACCGCAGGTCGGTGCGCAGCGACTCGCCGACCGGAAGGTCGCCAGCTCGATGGAGCAGGCGCATCACGTGCTTTCGCGCCTGCCCTACCATGCGTGGCGGAGCTACGACCCGGCGGACTCGATGCGCTTCTACGCACTGCGTCTGCGCGAGGCCGGCCTCATCACGCAGACCCCGCAGGAGATTCTCGATCGCGGGAGCGACTGGCGCATCATCGACGCGCTGAAGAAGGAGATGCCGGCGTGAGGGCCGCTTAGGCCCGGAGGGACCGCGTGCGCCCGTTGGTCAGCTGGCTGCCGCGATTCGTCGCGCGCGTTCCCTCCACGATCCGGACAAAGCTGCTCGTCGCGTTCCTCGCGATGGTGCTGTTGTTCGTGCTGCTCGGCGCCGTCGGCCTCGGCGTCCTGCGCGGCGCGAATCGGCGGGCGGAGTCGCTTCTCGAGCTGCAGCGCCGCGTCGCCGCGTATCGCCAGCTGCAGAGTAACACCACGGACCTGCTCTATACGGTCAGCTCCGCCTTGCTCGCGACGGACGACGAGACCCTCGCGGTGGCCGCCCGCCGCCTCGGCCAGTTCTCCTACGACTTCGACCGCGCCGAGTACGTCTCGAGAGAGAACCGCGCGGTACTCTCGCAGATCGCCGGAGACTACGCCAGCTTCACCAAGGTCGGCCTGCACATCGTCGACCTGATCCAACAGGGCCGGCGCAATGAAGCGCGCGCGCTCCAGGCGGATTCCGCCGCCGCGCTCGCGGCCCGAATCGAGCGGAACGCGCTCTCCCTCGTGAACGCTGCCGAGTCGCAGATGCTCGCCGAGGTGGAGGCGGGGAACGCGGCCTTTGTCGTGAGCCAGGGCGTCGTCGTGGCCGCAGCACTCATCAGCATCCTCGTCGCGTTGGCGCTCGGCTACGCCATCTCGCACTCCGTGGTCGATCCCGTCCGCCAGGTGAACGCCCAGCTCACGCAGGTCGCCGGCGGTATGTTCGACGGGCGCAACACGATCGAGAACCGCGACGAGCTGGGCACGCTGGCGGTCGCGGTGAATCGGATGAGTGGAGACCTCGACCGCCTCTACCGCCAGATCGAGGACGCCAGCCGCCACAAGTCCGAGTTTCTCGCGACGATGAGTCACGAGATCCGCACACCGATGAACGCCATGATCGGCATGACCCAGCTGCTGCTGGATACCGAGCTGGATGTCGAGCAGCGACAGTTCACGACCACCATCCGGGACAGCGCGAGAGCGCTGACGGCAATCGTCAACGACGTCCTCGACTTCTCGAAGGTCGAGGCGGGCAAGCTGGACCTGGAGCATGAGACGTTCGCGCTGACCGAGTGCGTCGAAGGGGCGTTCGATGTTGCGTCGCCCGAGGCCTCCCGCAAGCGGATCGAGCTGGCGCTGGACATCGCGCCCGAGACGCCGGTCACCCTGGTGGGCGACATCACACGCGTTAGGCAGATCCTCGTGAACCTGCTCGGGAACGCCGTCAAGTTCACCGAGCGCGGCGAGGTGGTCGTCCGCATCTCGTCATCGCCGCTGCAGCGCGTCGATGGTGAGCCGCTTCGCCACGAATTCCTGTTCGCGGTGCGGGACACCGGCCCGGGCATCCCGCGCGACCGGCTCGACCGCCTCTTCAAATCGTTCAGCCAGGTCGACGCCTCGACCACTCGCCGATATGGGGGCACTGGCCTCGGCCTCGCCATCTGCCAGAAGCTCACGGAGCTCATGGGCGGGCGGATCTGGGTCGAGAGCACGCCCGGCGCGGGGTCGACGTTCTTCTTCACGATCGTCGCCACGCCTGTCCTTCACGTCACGTCGAAGCCGGCACCCGAGACGGACTACCTAACGGGTAAGCGCGCGCTGATCATCGCGCCTGACGAGTCCACCAGCCGGCGCGTACTCGTGGATCAGCTCACGTCGTGGCAGATGATCGCTCACGTGGCCGCGGCGCCGGAGGAGGCGTTGGAATGGCTGAGGTCAGGTCGCGAGTTTGACGTCGTGATGCTCGACCTCGACGTGCACGGGCGAGAGGTCGGCCGTTTTGCAGGCGCGCTCGACACCGCGGGGCGACGCATCCCGCTAGTGGCTATGCGCGCCGCGGCGAGTCGCAGCGACGGCAGTGAGGGGGCTGGGCGTGAGGGGATTGCTGCGGTATTGGCCAAACCCATCAAGCAGTCCGTGCTCTTCGATACGCTCACCAGTCTGTTCGGGGCTGACGCGGACCGCCTGGCAACGACCGGGGAGATCGAGACGGAGTTCGACCGCCGTCTGGCGCTCGCCGTGCCGCTTCGGATCCTCCTGGTGGACGACCACCCGACCAACCGCAGGCTCGGCTTCAAGGTCCTGGAGCGACTGGGGTACGCGGCGGACGTCGCCGATAGTGGGCGGGAGGCTCTCACGTGCCTCGAGGAGCGCGACTATGACGTCGTGTTCATGGACGTCCAGATGCCCGAGATGGACGGACTCGAGACGACGCGCGAGCTGCGGCGGCGGTGGCCCGACCGGCCGCTGCGCGTGATCGCGATGACCGCCAACGCGATGAGCGGCGATCGCCAGGCTTGTCTCGCCGCGGGCATGGACGACTACCTCAGTAAGCCGGTGCAGCTGGACGCCCTCGTGGACGCGCTCCGGCGCAGCCGCGTCGAGAAGCCTTCCACTCCCGAGGGCGGGCCGACCTCCGCGCCTAACGCCGTACCGTCGGCCGCGGTCCTCGACCAGCGGGCGCTCACGAAGTTGCTCGACATGATCGGCGGCGAGGAGACGTCGCTGGCGGAGCTGATTGACAGCTTTCTCGGTGAGACGCCGGCGCTCCTCGATGCCTTGCAGACCGCACGTGCGTGCGGAAATGCGGAAGGGATGCGACGTGCGGCCCACACGCTCAAGTCCTCGAGCGCCGATTTCGGCGCTCTCGAGCTGTCCGCGCTCTTCCGCGAGATCGAGACCCGGGCCCGCGACGGTGCAGACCGGGTACCCGCCGAGTTGGTGACTGGCGCGGTGTCGGCGTTCGAGCCGGTGCGCGTTGCCCTCCTGGCTCGCGCCGCGAATGGGCCGCAGACGCCTGCCCCACCGGTGCCCTAACGACGATGTCCCAGGTCACGATTCTGGTGGTCGACGACCACCCGACGAATCGCCTGCGGCTCTCGATGGCCGTGAAGCAGCTCGGCTACGGCGTCGCGACGGCGTCGAACGGACGCGAGGCGCTCGAGCGGCTGCGCACGGACCCGTGCGACCTCGTGCTGCTCGACATGCTCATGCCGGAGATGGACGGGTACGAGGTACTGCGCTGCATGCAGCAGTCCCCCGAGCTGCGGCGCATTCCCGTCATCGTGATCTCCTCGGTCGACGAGATGGACAGCGTGGTGACGTGCATCGAGCTCGGCGCGGAGGACTACCTGCCGAAGGCGTTCGACCCGGTGCTCCTGCGCGCGCGCGTCAACGCGTCGCTGGAAAAGAAACGCCTGCGGGACGCCGTGGACCGGCAGATGGCGTTCATTCGCGAGGCGTTCGGGAAGTATGTGCCGGACTCGGTGGCGGAGGCGGTCGTCTCGAGCGGCGGTGACCTCGAGCCGATCCGCACCGAGGCGACGATTCTCCATACCGACATTGGAGGGTTCTCCACGATCGTCGCCGCGCAGGCACCGCAGCAGTCGTTTCGGATGCTCAACGAGTACTACGCGGTGGTCATCGAGCAGGTGCGGCAAGCCGGTGGCGTCGTGAACCAGTTTCAGGGCGACTCGATGCAGGTGATCTTCAACCTGCCGATGCCACAGGAGCGCCACGCGGATCTCGCGGTTCGCACTGCCCTGCGAATCCAGGAAGCGTCGCAACATCGGGACTTTGCCGGCGTGCGTCTCTCCACCCGTATTGGCATCTGCACGGGCGACGTGATCGCGGGGAACGTCGGGTCGCGCGACCGGCTGAACTACACTGTCGTGGGCGATCCGGTGAACATGGCGGCGCGCCTGGAGCGGCTGAACAAGGAGCTGGGCACGCTCGTGCTCGTGTCGGCCGCGACGGCGGAGCGGTTGACCGAGTCGTTCGCGTTGTCGCCGTCGCGCGAGGTGCGCGTGCGCGGCTGGGAGACGCCCGTCGCCGTGCACGCGCTCGAGGTGTGAGACTCTTCATTCTGAGCGCAGCGCCTGCCCTGAGGAGCGCCAGCGACGAAGCGACGGACTGCCGGTCGGGATGCTACTATCCCGAAAAGCCGTTCCCCTTTTTCATTCCGCTCTGGTTGCCCCTCTGTCGGGACGACTTCGATTCCTCGCCTGTCGGCTCGGAACGACAAAAGTCGCCTAACGCGCCCGCGCGATGGCCGAGTTGACGAGCACCTGCACCGGCGTCGCCCCGGGCGCTGCGGCAGGTTGGCGCCCCGCAGCCGGGTAGTCCGGCGGCGGCTGCACGAGGAAGCGGTCGATCGCGCTCTTCTCGAAGACCGCCGCGATGGTCGACCCGCCAAAGCCAAAGTAGCCAAGCTGGTCGCCCTTCTTCACATGGTCGCCGGGGCGCGCGGTGAGCGTGATCGACGAGACTTCCGTGATGCCAATGGGCATCACGCACACGACGCCGATGGCCGGGTCGTCGGCCTCGATGAACGTGAGGCCGCGCGTATTCACGGCCGTGTAGTACGCCTGCGAGGCGACGCCCGTGATGTCATTCACGAGGTTCGAGAACATCAGCCCCTCAACCACAACCGCGTCGCGCACCACGCCGTCCACCGGCGAATGCCAGCGGTGGTAGTCGGCGCCGCTCAGGTAGGATTGGTAGACGTAGCCACCGACGAACCGGTTGAGGTACTCGGTCTCGCCGAGCATGTCGCGCAGCGAGTACGGCTCTCCCTTGAGCCAGAAGCGGTCCGTAGCGCGCACGTTCTGCGCGATGCGGTAGAGGGTACCGTCGTTAGGCGCGACGATGACCTTGGAATCGCCGGGACCGGCGATGGGGCGCGCGGAGGACTTGATCTCGCGGTGGAAGAACGCGTTGTACGACTGCCAGCCCCAGTGCGGCGCGTTGACATCGGGGATGACGAAGTCCTGGAGCTCGTTGTACGCGTACGCGGCGGGGCTCAGCCAGCCGTGCTCCTCCTGGTTCAACACGTGCCGGCTGTCGGCGCTGCTGAGATACCGACACCACGAGCGGAGGATCGCACGGATGGCGTCGTTGAACGGCGCATGCCGGAAAATCTCCTCGCCCGCCCGGTCCATCATCATCTCGGCGAACAGCGCCGACATTGGGAAGAAGTTGCGCTTCGCTGAATTTGCCTCCCAGTGCGGAGCGAGGCGCGTGATGTGGTCCAGGTGATCGAGCAGCTCGGAGACGTCGTCGATCACGCGCTTGTCGGGCGGCACTCCGTCCAGCATCTCGGCGACGAGCATGCGGAGGACGGCCGAGTCCGCGATTGCGTGCTCCAGTGCGACGACCGCGGGATCCCGCGGTCGTCGCACTGGGCCCTGCTTTGACCGCGCCACCGCCGCCTTCAACCCGAGGTTCCACTGGTGAAGGGCATTACGGTCGGCGGGGAGATAGCCGCCGACGGTGCCGTAGAGCTGCTGATACCGGGCGTCGCGGTCGACGTCAGAACGAGTGCTCACGGCGGTGGCCGATGCGGGTGAGCCGATCCTACTTCACGTTGGCGACCGCGAACTGCTTGTTTGTGCGAAGCGTGTCGAGCGGCTGCGAGTTGCGGCCGTGCTTGGGCGGCAGCACGAGGAACTTGGAAATCGCGCCCGGCTCGAACACCATGGCGAACGACGAGCCGCCGAAGCTGAACCAGCCCATCTCGTCACCCTTTTTCACCGTGTCGCCCTCCTTCACGAACAGCTCGACCGACGACACCTCGGTCAGCCCGATGGGCACGACACAGACCGTGCCTAACGGCTTGACCCCGGAGTCGATGAAGATGAGCGCGCGCGTCGCCACGCCGGCGGCCCACCCCTGCGAATACGGACCGGACTCGGGATCGAGGGGCACCGCGTCGCTCTCCGTCCACGCGTAGCCGGCGATCGTCTGGCTCTCGATAACGGTGCCGTCGATGGGCGCCGTGAAGCGATGCCAGTCGGCGCCGCCGTTCACGAACGTCTGGTAAACCGTGCCGCCGATGAAGCGCTCCGTGAACCGGCTGTTGTTCAGCATGTCCGTGAGCGAGTAGCGCTGCGACTTGAGCCAGAACGCGTCATCGGCCTTGCAGTCCTCCTGCAGCGCCCACGCGACACCATCGTTCGGCGAGTTGATCACGGTCGCATCCCCCGCCCCACTGACCGGCCGCATACCAGGCTTGATGTCGCGATGGAAGAAGTCGTTGTAGCTCTTCCACCCCCAGTGCGGTGCCGACGGGTCCGGCGCCACGTAGTCGACGTTCAGGTTGTTGTACTTGATCGCCGCCTCGCAGAGCCACCCCTCCGGTCCGGCGTTGAGCACGTAGAGGCTGTCCGGGCTGTTCAGGTAGTCGCACCACGACTTCATCATCCGGTTGATCTGACTGTTGATCTGCGGCATCCGCAGCACGGCTTTCCCGGACGGCGTCATCATCCAGAAGTTCATCAGCGACGACAGCGGGAACTGCCACGCGATGGACGAGGAGTCCTTGAAGATCGGCGCGGTGTGCACAACGTAGTTGAACGCCTTCAGCGCTTCCTCGACGGACTCGAAGTGCCGGTAGCCGTCCGGCACCTCCTGCAGCATCTGCTCGAAGTACATCCGGATGAATGGCTCGCGATCGATGACGCGGCCGAGCGCCACCACCTCGGGATTCCAGTCTGTCAGCCCGCCCTGGGTAATCTCCAGCTTCACGTGCTTCTGATAGTCGTTGATCGGGGTGAAGTCAGCGGGCAGCGCACCGCGCTTCACGACGAGGCGGTTGGCATGCGCGCGTTTTATCGCCTCGACGTCGACCGTGCTGTGTTCGGAGGAGCCGAGGTAGCCGGTGTCGTGGGACGTGGGCGGGGTGGCGAGATGAGTCATGCAATGGGTCCTCGGTCGCCTGCGGGAGACAGGGCGTCAGGGTGGCCCCGGCGTCAGGGCGGGGCCCCCAATATGAGGCGCTGCTCTGGGGTCCGCTATCTAACCGACGCCGTCGACTTGACCGCCGGTCGACCGCCTTGCATCTTCCCCCTAGACTTTCAGGGGAAACTCTAAGGTGTCACCTACCGCCGAGCAGCTCGCGCTCGTCAAGGGCACGCTGGACGTGCTCGTCCTCAAGGCGCTCTCCTGGGCACCCATGCACGGCTTCGAGATCACCACCTGGCTCGAGGACACGTCCGGCGGCACGCTCGACGTCGACGACAGCGCCCTCTACCACGCCCTTCACCGGATGGAAGAGCGCCGGCTCATTGCTGCCGAATGGGGCGTTACCGAGAACAACCGGCGCGCCCGCTACTACAGCGTCACGTCGGCCGGCCGCGCGCACCTCCGGGCGGAGACCGCGCGATGGCTCCGCTACTCGGAGATGGTGAGTAGCATTCTCACCGCCGCCTCGCGAACCACGACCGCACGCCCGGCGTGACGCGGCGATAACGCCGCGTCGCGCTGCCCGCAGAATCCCTCGATGCTTCCCTCCCGCGCCCGCCGATTTTTCCGGCTCGCCATTCACCGCCCGGCTCTCACCGAGCAGGATGTGGACGCGGAGATCGCGTTCCATCTCGAGGCGCGCGTGGCGCAGCTCGTGGCGCGCGGCATGTCGCCTGACGCTGCCCGATCCGAAGCGCACCGACGCTTCGGGGACGTCGAGCTGGCGCGTCATACCCTAACGAGCTCGGCATCGCGCCGAGAGACACGCATGGAGTTCCGCGAAGCCCTCGCC
>Ga0307408_100001038_pt1 | contig 21342 bp, 19 predicted proteins | sample 322Cmetagenome_FD_202116 | JGI IMG/M metagenome (GOLD analysis project Ga0307408, IMG submission 202116) | Maize rhizosphere microbial communities from greenhouse at UC Davis, California, United States - 322HYB-C-3 | ecosystem: Host-associated > Plants > Roots > Rhizosphere > Soil | place... | reverse complement strand
GCTCGATCTTTTGCTTGCCAGCCCACCTGGCACGCTTGGCACTATGATGCCGTTGTCGGGTGGGTGGAGTCCATTACATTAGGGTGGTTTCCGCGTCAGCGGAAGCCGCCATGCACACCAAGAACAACGGCGCCCTGAAGGCGCCGTTTGTTTTTACAGGATCTGGTTGACCGTCTCCGGCGGACGGCACAGCCGCACGCCCTTGTCCGTCACCACGAACGGCCGGTTGATCAGCGCCGGATGCGCCACCATGGCGTCCAGCAGCGCATCGTCGGACAGCGCCGGGTCGGCCAGGTTCAATTGCTCGTACAGGTCGCCCTTGTCGCGCATGGCGCCGCGCGCCGTCAGGCCGGCGGCCTGGATCAGTTCCGCCAGGCGTACACGGCTCGGCGGGTTTTTCAGGTAATCGATGATGTCCGGCTCGACGCCGGTGGCGCGGATCAGCGCCAGCGCGCCGCGCGAATTGCTGCAGGCATTGTTGTGGTAAATAGTGATGGCCATGGCGGCTCCTTAACGCGTAGGCCGCCATGCTAGGCGATCCGGGCGGCGCGTGCAAGCCGCGCCATTGACACGGAAGAACGATACAGCCACCTGTAATTGCTCGGCCTGGCCGCTCATTTCCTCGGCCGTGGCGGCCAGCTCTTCGGAACTGGATGCGTTCTGTTGCGTCACTTGGCTCAGCTGGCTGATACCCAGGACCAGCTCGCGCGCCTCGCTGGTCTTGCCAGCGCGCGCCAGCGCCATGGCGCGGGTGCGGATCGTTTCATATTCCGCCACGGTGGCCTTGTCGACCAGCAGCAGCGCCTTATCCTTGTCATCGGTAATCAGGTTTTTTTCATATTCGGCCAGCGCCGTATCGACCGCACGGGCATTGTTGGCCATCTAGCTTTCCCATTCCGCGATCCTGGCAGGATCGGTCAGCGCCAGGTATTCCCACAACTGCGAGCACAGCTGCGCCAGCGACTGGAAAGCCTGGTCCAGCTTCAGCACGCTGGGGACGACGTTGACATTGGAATAGTTGGTGGTGGTGTAGACCTTTTCGGTCTGGTAGACGCCGACGCCAGCCAGGGCGCATAAGCCCAAAACGACGGTGGCAATCAGAATCGAGAGACGTTGAACGACAGTCATGGCAGCAACTCCTTGTTTTCGCAAAACAATGGAAAACCGCGCCCCGTGAGCCGGGGCGTTAGACTGATGTTGCCGCTACGTTTAGTTTTCCGCCGTGGCCAGGTTCGAGACCCCGGCCATCGCCTCCAGTTCAGAAACGGACAACACCTGGTCGGTATTGAGCAGGATGACGAACTTGCCATTCACCTTGCCCATGCCCGAGATAAATTCACTGCGGATGCGCGCGCCGAATTGGGGCGCTTTTTCGATGTCGGCCGGCGCAATATCGATGACGGCATTGACCGCATCGACCATCACGCCCACCACCTGCTGTTCGCCATCCGCGTCGATCTCGACAATGACAATCGCGGTGCGCTTGCCGATCTGCGTGGCGGGGCGGCCGAAGCGCGCCGCCAGGTCCATCACCGGCACCACCGCGCCGCGCAGGTTGATCACGCCGCGCACGCATTCCGGCATCAGCGGCACCGTGGTCAATCCAGCGTACTCGATGATTTCCTTGATCGCCAGGATGCCGATGGCGAAGACTTCGCCGCCCAGCATGAAGGTGAGGAATTGCTGGCTGTCTTCCGCCGCGGAGGCGGCAACGGCGTTGCGGCTTACATGTGCGACTGCGGTCATAAAAATTCTCCTGATTAAGCGGCCAGTTGCGGCACTTCGGCCGTGATGCCGGAACCCTGGCCGACAATTGCCGGCACATCAAGGATCAGCGCCACTTCGCCGTTACCGAGGATGGTGGAACCACTGATGCAACGCAGCTGGCTGAACATGCGCCCCAGCGGCTTGATCACGGTCTGGAATTCGCCCTGCAGGCTGTCGACCACCAGGCCGACGCGGTGGCCAGCGTGCTTGACCACGACAATGCTTTCGCGCCGTGGCGGCGGCGTATCGACGCCAAACAAGTCGCGCAGGCGGATGAAGGGCAACACCTGCCCGCGCAAGTTGGTGTAGTCGTGGCCCGCTTCGGACGCGAATTCGATGCACTCGTCGATCATGTCGAGCGGCACCACGAAGGTGGAATCGCCCAGGCCGACCAGGAAACCGTCAATAATGGCCAGGGTCAGCGGCAGGCGCACGGTGACCGTGGTGCCCAGGCCCGGCGCGCTGTCGACCGACACGGTGCCGCGCAAGGCCGTGATGTTTTTCTTCACCACATCCATGCCGACGCCGCGGCCGGACAGGTTGGTGATTTTTTCCGCCGTGGAAAAACCCGGCTCGAAGATCAGCCCGTAAATTTCCGTGTCGCTCATCTTGCGGTCCGGCTCCACCAATCCCCGCTCGACCGCCTTGGCAAAAATGCGGTCACGGTTCAGGCCGCCGCCGTCGTCGGACACTTCAATCACGATGCTGCCGGAATCGTGGAAGGCATTCAGGCGCACCGTGCCGCGCAACGGCTTGCCGCGCTCGGCGCGCACTTCCGCCGGTTCGATGCCATGGTCGATCGCATTGCGCACCAGGTGCGTCAGCGGGTCGCCGATTTTCTCCACCACGGTTTTATCGAGCTCGGTGTCTTCGCCGCTGACGGCCAGGCCGATATCCTTGCCGATTTCCCGCGCCACGTCATGCACCACGCGCTGGAAGCGGTTGAACGTCGCGCCGATTTTCACCATGCGCAACTGCAGCGCGGAATCGCGCACCTGTTCCACCAGGTCGGACAGCATCGACGTGCATTCGAGCAGCTCGCTGTTGCGCACCTGGCGCGCAATCAGGTTGGCCGAGGCGCCCACAATGATCAGTTCGCCGACCAGGTTGATCAGCAAGTCCAGCTTGTCGGCATCGACGCGGATCGAGCGGCTTTCGGCCGGCTTGGTGGTTTCCACCGATTGTTTTTGCTTGGTCAGCGCGGCTTCCACAATGGCCGGCTCGGCGGCGCCCTGCCCCACCAGCACGGCGCCCAGCGGCGGCGTGGCGGCCGGCGTCGCGCCGGCCTGCGCCTGGGCGTGCAGCGCATTGTCCAGCTCGCGCTGCGTGATGACGCCGCAACGCACCAGCATTTCGCCCAGCATGGCTTTTTGTTCCGGCAATTCGCGGATCAGGCGCACATATTCTTCGATGCGGGTCCGGGGCGGCAGGATGCGCAGCGTGCAACTGTCCGCCACGAATTCAAATACGCCTTCGATGGACGCCTTGTCCGCGTCGGTCTCCAGCGCGATTTCAAACCCGAGGTAGCAGGTTTCCGGGTCCATCTTGTCGGCGGCGGGAATCGCATCGGTCAAGGTGACGATACCGACGATGCGGCCGATCTGGCCCAGGTAGCGGATGAACGACAGCGGGTCCATGCCATCGCGCAGCACGTCGGGGCCGAAGCGCAGCGACAAATGCCAGGCATCGCTGGAACCGCCGCCTTGCTCTTCAATGCGTTCCACGCCGGGGTGATCCGGTTTCGTCACCAGGGCGCTGGCGGCCGGCGCCGCGCCGTGGCCATCGTCCATCACGCCCATGTGCGCGCGCAATTGCACCAGCAGGGGCGCCCCCGCCGCCTGCATCTCCGGGTCCGGGTCGGTCTGGCCCGCTTCGATGGCGTTGATCATGCCGGACAGGTGGTCGCAGCAGGACAACAGCAAGACAATCAGCTCATCCGTCATCGCCAGCTTGCCGTCGCGCACATCGTCAAGCAAGCTTTCCACCACATGGGTGAAGGCCACAATGTGGTCGAGGCCGAACAACCCGGCCGAGCCCTTGATGGTATGGGCGGCGCGGAAGATCGCATGCACGGATTCATGGCCACCCGCCTGCTCGGCATTGAGCAGCGCATTTTCCATGTCTTCCAGCAATTCACGGCTTTCCAGGATAAACGTTTGTAACGCCAGGTCCAGATCCATAGTCCTTGCTCCTGTTAACGCCAGAAATTAAGCAGCCCGCGGGCCGATCACGAGGGCGTCGCCAAACCATGCGCCCAGGTCCAGCAATTCAAAGACTTCCAGTACCGCCGGGCTGTGGCCGACCAGGCGCAATTCGCGGTTTTCCGCTCTCGCCGTCTGCTTGGCCAGCATCAGCACTTGCAGCCCCGCGCTGTCGACTTCCGTCACGCCGGCCAGGTCCACTTCCAGCACATTGCTGCGCGCCAGCTCGCCTTGCAGCAGGGTTTTCAAATCCGCCGCGCGGTAAATGTTGAGTTCGCCGTCGATGGCGACATGGCCAGTACTCATGGCAACACCAGTTTCGCCACCGCGCCCAGCAGCACTTCCGGCTTGAACGGTTTCACGACCCACGCCTTGGCGCCGGCCGCCTGCCCTTCCTTCTTCTTGGCTTCCTGCGACTCGGTGGTCAGCATGATCACCGGCGTGAATTTATAGTTCGGCAGTTGCTTGATTTCCTTGACGAACGTGATGCCATCCATGTTCGGCATGTTCACGTCGCACACGACCAGGTTGATCTTCTGGCCCTTGAGTTTGGACAGTGCGTCCATGCCATCCATGGCCTCCACCACGTCGTAGCCCGCGCCTTTGAGCGCAATGCCGACCACCTGGCGCAGGGAAGCGGAATCGTCGACCACCATGATGGTTTTAGCCATTGTGTAATCCTAGAAAAAGGTCACTTCATCAGAGGCTTTGGCGGTCGCCATTTCACCCCGGTGGATGGCATGTTCTTCCGCCATTGCATAGGTTTTTTCCAGCTCGCCCAGCAACACTTGCGCATCCGGCGCCTGCAATCCCGCCCCCGCTTCATAGTTGCGCCGGTTCTCATCCATCACGACCGGCAGCATTTCCATGTTGTGATGCACGTGGCCCAGCATCTGGCTGACGCGGTCCTGGAATTGCAGTTGCACCAGTGCCTCACCGACCTCACCCTTGATCGCCACGCTTTCCTGTTTCAGCAGTTCAGACGATTGTGCCATGGCGTCGGTAAGGTTGCGGAATTCCCGCAGCACGTTGTCGATGGTGCCTTCCGAAGATCGCATAGCTTCATCTTCCGCGGCGCTCGATTCGGTGGCGGCATGGCAGGCCGACACGATGGCGGAACTGATCTTGTTGACGCGGTCGCTGATGCTGCGCCCGGTCTCCGCCGAGCGGTTCGACAGGTGCCGCACCTCCTGCGCCACCACGGCAAAGCCACGTCCGGCAGGACCGGCGCGCGCCGCCTCAATCGCGGCATTCAGCGCCAGCAAATTGGTCTGCGCGGCTATGCTGGCCACGCCTTCCGCCATGTCGCGCAACTCGCGGGTAAATTGTTCCAGTTCACGGATGCGCGCCAGCATCGCATGCTTCGATTCCAGCGCCGCCTTCATGGTGGCCACCACTTCGCCCAGTTGAGTTTCACTGTGCGAAAACACTTGCGACAGCGATGCTTCGCCATGGTCGGTGGCGCTCGATAAATGCAAGGCGGTGTCGAGCTTGTCGACGATGCCGGAAAAGCGGCCGGCCAGTTCCGCGACCGCGTCTTCCATCTGGCTGCGCGACGCTTCAATCTGCCGGCACCACACCGGCATGACGGCTTCGCTGAAGGCCTGGCGTTGTTCGAGATACGCCGGCACGTCATCGCGCCCGGCCGGCGCGGCCACGCCGAGCTGCAACCACGCCGCCACGCCAACAGCTATGAATGCCAGGGCTCCGAGTATGCCCAGCCATCCGGCACCGGGCCAAAACAGCGCCATCAGGGCGCCTGCGATTGCGAGGGCGGCGGGATAGAGACGGCCACCGGAACTGTCCAGAAGTGAGCTCAATGGGAATCTTCTTTCATAGGGTAAGAACCTTCTGACACTGCGAGTTCATTCTACTCAAAAAGAAATTGGCGGTTTGCAATATCAACTGTCTTGTCCATAAAAAGCCACGGCTTGTTAAATCAAAGGCAGGCTGCAAGCGAACTGAGCAACAATCAACACTGTCAACTTGCCAACGTAAACCAGTTTTGGTTAATATTTGTCCTATAGCTGATGCACACCGTCGGGGTGTAGCTTAGCCCGGTAGAGCGCTACGTTCGGGACGTAGAGGCCGCTGGTTCGAATCCAGTCACCCCGACCATTTTCTTCGCATCAAGCGAAAAGAGTCATTTTTTCGCTTGGGCCGCACAGCACAATCCTGTGGCTGGCATTATTCACACCCCTCATTGTTCCCCTGACTCTCGACCGATCATGGCCGCACTCTTCCGTCTATTCGCCCTCAGCCTGCTGCTCTGCCTTATCTTGCCTGCCACTGCTGGCGATAAGATCAGCAAGGACGACCTCGACGCGCAAAAGGAAGTCCTGCAACAAAAGATCGACAACGGTCGGGAACTGGTCCAGAAAGACTTCGACGCCATCAAAGCCCGCGTTGACGCACTCGACAAGCGGATCGACGATCAGAACATCGTGTGGGCGATGTCGGGCAGTCGGTGGATCGGTTTGCCGTGATCACTGGCATCGGGGGGCTGTTGATCACGATTCTGCTCGCTCTCTTCGGCTTGGTCGGCTATTTTTCGGTGGCAAAAAAGGCCGCTGAAGAAGCGAAAGCGGCCAGTCAACAATGGTTTGACGACAATCTGCAAAACCTCCATAGCAAAATTCGTGGATTGGAACAGGCTGTGGAGCAGGCGCAGCAGAAAATCGATACTTCAGTCACCGGTGTGGAATTGGCGAGCAATGCGGCTATCGCGCACATACAAAAGGGGTTAAACGCGCCCAACGAACAGGCCCAGCCGATAAGTCCGGCAGAACAGCAAGCTCTGCATCAAAGCGTCGAACAAATCAGGGAAAAGCCTGAAGCCAGTTATTCATTCGACGATTGGAACAAGCGAGCTTTTGAAGCTTATCAGTCGGAACAGTATGAAGATGCCGCGCTGTATTGGAAACGTGCGAGCAGCATTCCAAATGCTGGAGCGGCTGAAACGGCACAAGCCCTTTTCAATCGAGGCGTTGCGTTGAACAAGTTGAATAGACTCGATGAAGCATGCTCCACCTATAAACAATTGATCGACACGTATTCGCCCGACAATACCCCCTCCATCCGCAGACTAGTCGCGGAGGCCATGATCAACATGGGATTCACCCTCGGCACAATGCACAAGCTTGCTGAAGAAGTCGCCGTTTATGAACAGTTGATCGCCGTATATTCAGCTGAAAACACTTCTGCAATTCGTGAGCAAGTGGTCAATGCCCTGTTCAACAAGGCAGCCACCTTCGGACAAATGGAGAAGCCCGCTGAAGAAATTGCCGCCTACGAGCATTTGATCGCAGCATATTCACCCGGCAACTCCCCTGCCATTCGCAAGCAGGTCGCAAGGTCCCTATTCAACAAAGGAATCATCCTCCTGCAAATGCAGAAGCTTGAGGAGGCAGTATCCACCTACGATCAGTTAATCGTTATGTACGCGCCCGACAACATCCCAGCCATGCGTGAGCTTGTCGCCAATGCAATGTTTAGCAATGGAATCGCCCTCAGCCAAATGCAGAAACCTGAGAAGGCAATAGCCACCTACGAAGAGTTGATCGCTGCATACTCTTCCGACACCGCCCCGACCATTCGTGAACTGATCGCCAAGGCCATGTTCAACAAGGGGGTCGTCCTGGGACGATTGCAGAAGCCTGAGGCGGCAATAGCCACATACGACCAGATGATCGCAATGTACTCGGCCGATGCATCCTCCGTGATCCGCGAACAGGTCGTCTTTGCCCTGAACGGCAAAGGCTTTGCTCGTCTGATGGAGGCCAAGAAAGCGTGGAATAATAGCGGCAGCGCCCAGGCCCTACTACATGAAGCACAGAGCGACCTGCGGGCAGCCCTCAAAGAACGGCCGAATCACGGCATGCCACGTGGTAATCTGGCCTATGTGCAGTGGTTGCTTGGAGACCCACAGTCGGCAGAGATAAGTTTCCGTGCCGCACTGGCGGCTGACCAAGATGGCGGAGAAGAGCTATATCACGGCACCATGAAAGACATTGCTCAGCACACGATACTTGACGATAGCGCCTTCCGTGACATGGTCGAACGCCTGTGGACCGAATATCAGGCTGCGCAATCCAGCAGCAACTGATTGCCAGCATGGCTCCGCACCCAGTTACCACAGTGAAATAATGCTAACATAGCCTTTCTTATCACACAGGGAGGCCACCATGTTCAAGAAACTGGCAGCAGAAGCACTGGGCATTAGCGATATCGGCGTCATCGTCGGACCTGAGGACTACAGCAAGGTCGACGCGGACGATTACCTGTTCAGCGAAGACGGCGAGAAGATTTTCTTCCTCATCAAGAGCAAGAAAGACGAATACTGCTTCACCAACCTCGCGCTGATCCATGTGGATGGTGACTCGGCCGTGTCGTCGAAGCGCTCGATCAAACGCTACGATTATTCGTCCCATCAATTCTCCGGCGTCAGCATCGAAACGGCCGGCACGCTGGACATGGATATCGAACTGAAGTTCGACCTGGACGGTCTCAAGTTCTCCATCGACGTCAAGAAGACCTTCATCGAACAACTGAAGGACATTTACAAAGCGTTGATTACGATCGGCAAGCAGCAGCGGCGCGACCAGGCCTGCCGCGACAATGCGCTGCGTGCGCTGGAAGCGACCGCGTCCGTGCACAAGCTCAATATCGCCCCGGATGCGGGCGGCCTCGTCACGCAATACAGCGCCCTGCTGACGGCGTTGAATACCGCCATGTTCGACACGCACACCAAGCGCGATTTCAGCGACGTGTTTACCAAGTACATCCATAACTGACAGCGCGCTCGACGCCGGGCCGGTTTAACCAGGCCTGCTATTTCCAAGCCGGATCGGCCCACGTCGATCCGGCTAATTTTTCGCCCAAGATATCTGGGGTGTGAATAACTCCAATAAAAAATTAGTGTTTAGTCATTCTATTTGTGAATGTGGTATATCGAAACTTAAAATTAGATTTATATGCTGCGTCGCCGCATAATGTTTTCAACAGAGAACATTTTTGACAAGGAGAACAGCATGAACATCAGCAAACACATGGAATTCATCTTCCTCGGCGCCCTGGCCCTGATTGGCGTATCGGCCGCTGCCACCGCTGCTGTGCCTGCCCTGCTGGAACCTCTGGCGCCTGCCGCCTACGTGGCCGCGGTACAGCAAGAAGAAGTGGCGACCGTGGTGGTGGCCGCCAAACGCCTGACCGCTGAAGAAAAGGCGGCGCTAGGCGAATAAGCCCCCGCTGCCACTGCACCAAGGCAGGCCGTCAGAACAGGTCTGCCTGGCGCGTGGTCAGCCGCGCAAAGCTGCTGTGCAGCGGCAGCAATATCGAATCGGCAATCGGCTGCAATTGCTTGCCCAGGTAGTGCTCGTAATCGATTTTCGAGCGCAGCGCTTCCAGTGGTTCCGGACCATTGACCGTCATCACGTAACTGATCCAGCCGCCATTCTGGTAGCGCAGCGGGCGTTTCAACGAGCGGTTCATGTCATCGGCAATCCGTGCCGCGCGCACTTGCGGCGGCACGTTGACCTGGTATTCATCGAGCCGCTGGCGCAAGCGCTTGCGGTACACCAGCAGTTCATCGAGTTCGCCGCAGGCGGTCTTGCGCACGTAATCGCGCACATATTGTTCATATGGTTCCAGCTTGAAGATGCGCGTGAACAAGCCTTGCTGGAATTGCTGCGCCAGCGGCGTCCAGTCGCTGCGCGCCACTTCCAGGCCCCGGTAAATCACTTCCTCGTCGCCCTTGCCATTGATGGTGAGCCCGGCATAGCGCTTCTTGCTGCCCTGGTCCGTGCCACGGATGGTGGGCATGAAAAAACGCTGGAAGTGCGTATCGAATTCAATTTCCAGGCAACTCTCCAGCCCCAGGCCGTCACGCAACCGCGCCTGCCACCACGCATTGATCTTGCGCGCCATGCCTTCGCCGATGGCCACGGCCTCACCGTTCGGATAGGAACGCTTGAGCCAGATGAAAATCGAATCCGTGTCGCCGTAAATCACGTCATACCCTTCCGCTTCCACCAGCTCCCGCGTCAGGCGCATCATTTCATGGCCACGCATGGTCACCGACGACACCAGGCGCGGGTCGTAAAAACGGCAATCGGGCGAGCCCAGCACGCCGCAAAACGAATTCATCAGCAGCTTCAGCGCTTGCGACAACGGTTCATTTTTTTCCCGCTTGGCGGCATCGCGTCCCTGCCACAATTGTGTGGTGATGGCGGGCAGGCAGTGGTGTTCGCGTGAAAACAGCGCGCCCCGGAAACCGGGAATGGCGGCGTCCGCATCACCGGCCAGGCCTTCGATCATGCCGACCGGATCGACCTGGAAGGTGCGGATGATCGACGGGTACAGGCTTTTATAGTCCAGCACCACCACCGAGTCATACAGCCCGGGCTTGGAATCCATGACAAAGCCGCCCGGCGAAGGGCTGAACGGCACATCGCCGGTATTCGGCGCGACGTATCCCTCGCGGTGCATGCGCGGTAAGTAGTGGTGGGAGAACGCGGCAATCGACCCGCCCATGTGGTCGGCCTGCAAGCCCGTCACGTGGGCCCGCTCCAGCATGAATTCCATCAGCCGCGCCTTGGCAAAGATGCGCGTCACCAGTTCGCAGTCGCGCAGGTTGTAATACGCCAGGCCCGGTTTGTCGTGATGAAAACGGCGCTCGATTTCCGCCATCTTGTCGTACGCGTCGCCAATGTCCTTGCCTTCGCCCAGCATGGCTTGCGACACGTTTTCCAGGCTGAACGACGGGAACGTCCACGAGGCGGCACGCAGCGCTTCGATGCCGTCGATCGCAATCCGCCCCGGGACGGAGGCAAACACATAGCCGTCGCGCGCCTGGTGCGTGCGCCAGTCGATCGGCTTGCCTTCGCGGCCCAGCAGCAAGGCGACCTTGTATTTGTCGGCATTCTTTTGCAGCGCGCGCAAGTCGAATTGCACCACGCTCCAGCCGATGATCACATCGGGATCATGGCGCTGGAACCAGCCGTTGAGTTTTTCAATCAGTTGCCGCGGCGTGGCGCAATACTCGAGGTCGAAATCGAGCCGCTGCTCCGGACTCGGCGGCTGCGCCGGCGCAGCTCCCAGCATGTACACCTGGCGCTGGCCGCAGCCCTCCAGCGCAATCGAATACAACTCTTCGTACGCGCTGGTTTCAATGTCGAGCGACACCAGTTTTAACGCGGGCCGGTACGCCGGGTCCGGCTTCAGCTTGCAATCGGTAATGACCTGGCCCTGCTCCACGCCCCCTTCGATGCGCACCCCGGCGGTAATGAAACGCTCCATCAGGTAGCGCTCGGGCGGACGCACATCCGCTTCATACAGCTTGATGCCACGGTCGCGCAAGTTGCGTTCGAGCGCCGTCAACTGCCGGTACTGGCTGGCATACAGGCCGACCACGGGCGCGCCGCCGAAGGTTTTCAGGGGCAAGTCGCGCAGCGCGATGGCGGCGTCCGGCGCCAGTTGCGCTTCGATCGTGCCGCGCAGCGCCGCGTCGGCAAAGGCCACCGAGACTTGTTCGGTCAGGCGGACCTTGCGGGGGCCGTCGTCGGTCGCCAGCCAGAATTCGATTTCCGTGCCGGGCCGGCCATGGTGCCGAACGTCGCGCCAATGGCGGGTCAGGATAAAGCCAGCAGTCGGTGCCACGGGGTTGTCGGGGGAAGTTGAGGACGTCAGGCGGGATTATACTGTATGCATAAACAGTCCACCATCCCGTGCCGGCTGGCTGGCCGCGAGCGTCGCCGGACGCGCAGGCACGGCAGCTTTCGCGACGCGAAAACTGCCCTACGGGTTTGGCGTCGCTACAGGGGCGGGGCGGGTAGCCTCGCCGGAGACCGCAACGCTGCCGGCGTCGGGCGCCGGGGTTGCGACATGGTCCTCGTGAACGGTGGGCAAGACCGCCAATGCCGGAATCACCACCGGCGGCGCCAGCGGCAAGGTCAGCCAGAATGTCGTGCCCAGCCCCACCGTGCTGACCACGCCCAGCTCGCCGCCCATCTTTTCCACCAGGTGTTTGGTGACCACCAGGCCCAGGCCGCTGCCATCCTGCTTGCCGCTCTCCTGCCCCAGCCGGTTGAAGGGTTGATACAGCGCGGCTTGCTGTTCCGCCGACAAGCCACCGCCGGTATCCTGCACCGCGATGCGCACCGTGTCATGGCCCGACTCCGTGCATTGCACATTGATGGCGCCATGGTCGCGGTTGTACTTGACCGCGTTGGACAGCAAATTGATCAATACCTGCTTGAGCCGCATCCGGTCGGCCCGCACGCACAGGTGCTCGGCGCAGGTGCTGCGCATGAGGATGCCGCGCAATTGCGCCTGCGGGTCGACCAGCACCCGGCATTCTTCCAGCACCGCCACCACGCTGACCGTTTCCAGGTCCAGCACCAGCCGGCCCGACTCGATTTTCGCCAGGTCCAGCACTTCATTGGACAGCTTCAGCAAATGGCGGGCGCCGGTCAGGATGTTGCCGGCAAACTGCCGCTTTTGCGCCTCCGTCGAGGCGAGTTTTTCCGACAGCAGGATTTGCGCAAAGCCGAGGATGGCATTCAAGGGCGTGCGCAACTCATGGCTCAGGTGCGACAGGAAAGTGGACTTGGCCTGGTTGGCCCGCTCCGCCTGTTGCTGCGCCGTGCGCAATTCATCGTTCATGCGCACCAGCTGGATCGCATGTTCGCGCAGCCGCCCTTCCAGCAAGGCATTCCGGATGCGCAGGCGCCGCGTTTCCAGTGCGCGCGACAGCACCGGTAAAATCACCGACACGCGGAACGGTTTCAGAATATAGTCGAGCGCCCCCACCTGCATCGCTTGCACCGCCGAGGAAATCGACCCTTCCCCCGTCATGATCACACACGCCAGGTCGGGATCGAGCGCACGCGCAGCCTGCACCAGGGCAATGCCATCCATGCCGGGCAACATCAGGTCCGCCAGCAGCACCTGGTACGAATCGGCCCGCAGCGCCTGCAGCGCCGCCTCGCTGGAACCGCGGCCGATGGTTTCATAGCCATGCGCCCCCAGGGTATCGCACAGCGCGCGCATTTGCGCCGGTTCGTCGTCGACAATCAGGATCCGTATCGCCATTCATACCTCCTCACCGCAGCATTCCGCCAGCGCCATGCGTAATTCTTCCAGCCGGGGTGGCTTGCCTAACACCTTGTCCACATACACCGGGATATCGTTTTCCGCCACCATGCGCTGCCCCCAGCCTGTCAGCAACAGCACCGGCGTGGCGGGCGACAGGGCCTTGACCGCCTGCGCCACCTTGCGGCCGTCCACATATGGCATGCCGAGGTCCGTGACCACCAGCGCATACGGTTCGCCAATGTCGTGCGCATTGCGGAACAAATCAATGCCGGCCTGGCCGCCGTCGGCCTCCGTCACACGGTGCCCATCCCGCTCCAGGATCACACGCAGCGAATGGAGCAGTTGGGGATCATCATCGACCGCCAGGATGCGCAAGTGTCCGGCGCGCGACCCACGCGCCGGTGCCAGGCCGGGCAATGGTCCCGCAGGCGGCGCGTCAAAGGCCAGCCGCACCGTGGTGCCCTTGCCGGGCGCCGTCACGATGTCGATATGGCCGCCATGCCGCTCGACCATGCCATATACCATGGCCAGCCCGAGGCCGGTGCCCCGTTCGCCCTTGGTGGTAAAGAACGGTTCCAGGCAACGGCGGCGCGTTGCTTCGTCCATGCCGACGCCGGAATCGCTGACCTCGATGCAAACGCGGCGCTCGCCCTGCCCTTCCTGCCCGCCCAGTTCCAGCAGGCGCGTGCGCAGGATCAGGTGGCCGCCGTCCGGCATCGCATCGACCGCATTGAGCACCAGGTTGGTCAGGGCTTCGCGGATATCGCTGTCGACGCCCAGGAAGGCCGGCAAATCAGGCGCGGTTTCCACCGTCAGGCGGATCGTGGCGCCATGCTGCTGCGGCATGTCGTGCCAGCTGCCGCGCGTCAGGTCCGCCACTTGTTGCAGCAATTCCGCCGCCGCCACCGGCAATTGTGGCAACTGCGCATCGCGCGTGCGGTAAAACTCGCGCATGTGCGACACCGTGGCGGCCACGTCGTCCACCGCGCGCCGCACCACTTCCAGGCAATGGCGCGCATGGGGACTCAGCCCGGCCTCCGATTCCAGCAAGTATTCGGTGTACAGCGCCACCGGGGAAATCGCATTATTGATGTCATGGGCAATGCCGCTGGCCATTTGCCCCAGGGCGCGCAAGCGTTCCTGTTGCAGGAATTTTTGCTGGGCCTGGCGCATGTCGTCATAGGCCCGCTGCAGCGCCACGTACAGTTCCCCCTGGTGCACGGCCAGCGCCACGTGCTCGCTCAACTGTTGCAGGAAATCGCACTCGCCACTGGAAAAACCATCGGGTGCGCGCCGCGCCGCCACCAGGATGCCGGCCACCCGTCCGTCGACGGGCAGCGGCGCCAGCACCAGCGAGCGCAGGCCGCTGGCGGCCAGCAAGCGGGCAAATGGCGTATCGGCTTGCGCAATATCGGTTTCGTACACGAATTCCCCCTGGACGCAACGCGTCAGGCCAGCCCCATCGAGTTCGATCACGGTCCGCTCATTGAGCGGATGGCTCAGCGCAGCCGCGCTGTGCATGCCGACGCAGCTGACCATCACATGGTTGCTGTCCCGGTCGTACAGGCAGGCGCAGCCGAAATTGATGGGCAACTGGTCTTCCAGGCAGCGTAGCACGACCTGGAAAATGCTGCGTAAATCTTGCCGGTCGCCAATCGAACGGGTGATCTGGTGCAGCAGGCGCAAGCGCGCCAACTGGTCCAGGTTGCGCCCTTCGGCTTGCTGGCGTTCGCGGATTTCCGATTGCAGCGCGGCATTGGCAAACGCCAGTTCATTGCGCGACACGCTGGTTTCCATCAGGCGCGCCGTCATGCTGTCGAACGCTTGCGCCAGTTCACCGATTTCGTCGCGCTCGCGCATATCCACGCGGAACGCCAGGTCGCCGGCGCCAACCCGCTGGGTCCCTTCGCGCAGGCGCTGCAACGAATGCACCACGCTGCGGTAACCCAGCCACGCGGCCACCGCCACCACCAGCATGACCAGGCCGCCAAAGCCCAGCATCGCGGCCTGTTCCTGCCGCTGCGCCGCCAGCACGCCGGCGCGGCTGTCGGCCAGCAGCCGCATGGCGTCGGCAATCATGCCCTGCATGCGGTTGGTGATCTGGCCGGACAGGTGGGCCTCGAATTTCGCCGCGGTCGCCTGCTCGGCGGTATCGCGCGCAAACGCGCGCGGCGCCGCCAGTTGCTCAAACTGGTTATCGATACTGCTGAGCGTGATTTGCAAGCCCGCCACCACCGCCGCGTCGCTGCGGTAGCCCGCCTGCGACGCCTCGCCGAGCAACTTGGCCAGCGACGCGCTGCGCATACGCCATTGCATCCGCGTGCGCTCTTCGTGCCGCAGCACATATTCCATGGTCAGGAAACGCAGGCCGGTAATCGCGCTCACCATTTCACTGGCCGCTTCATTGCGCAACACTTCCCGCCGCACGCGCTCGGCGCTGGTCAGCAAAATGGCCACGGTCATGGCGACGATCACGGCGGATAGCAACCCCATCAGTTTGAACCGCGTCGCCAGCCGCATGGTGTCTCCGCTAGTGGATGATGGTGACGGCGCCGGGGGCAACCGCTTTCAACGGCTTGAAATCAACGGCATTGAGGTAATTCGGCATCGGTCCGCTGGCCAGGCGGTTGGCCAGCGCCCAGCGCGTTTCATCTTCCAGCGCCAGCAATAACCCCTGGTCCAGGCTGACGCCAAAGCGGTAGGTCGGCCACAGGGTGCGCCACTTGTCGCCTTGCGGCTTCATCAGTGCAGCCACCATGGTTTGCGCAGCGGCGGGTTCATCGCGGCACCAGGCCGCGCCCTGTATCACCGCGCGCAACACTTTTTTCAGTGTTTCCGGATGGCTGAGCACGTATTCCCTGCCGCCGGCCAGGTTGTACGGGATTTCATATAAATCTTCCGCATAAAACACGCTGCCCTTGCCGCCCAGCTGGCTCTGCACGATGCCCAGGTAAGGTTCCCAGGTGGACACCACATCAACGTCCCCCTTTTCCAGCGCGGGACCGAACTGGTCGGCCGGCATGTTGTGCAAGGTGACATCGCTGGCGGCCAGCAACTGGCGGTTCAGCATGGTATTCAACACAAAATGCGCCGAGGTCCCGAAACTGACACCGATACGTTTCCCCTTGAGGCTGGCCGGGCCCGTCACGCCACTGCCCGCCCGCGCCAGCAAGCCGTGATCGCGGTCCGATTTGAAGATCGTGGCGATCACCGACACGGGTTCCTGTTCCATGACGGCAAACATGATGGGAATATCGGCCACCGTGGCCAGTTGCGCCTTCCCTTGCAATGCCGCCGATAACGCGACCTTGCCGCTGGGGTGCGGCTGCAGTTGCACCGCCACACCGGCGCGCTTGAAAAAGCCTCGTTCGTGGGCCGCCACCACCGGGCAACTGCCCACGTAGGCAGCGCTGATGGCAATGACGACTGTTTCCTCTTGCGTGGCGGCAGGAGTACGCTCACGCCACGCATAGGCGCCTGAGGCGGCCACCACGACCGCCAGCCCCAGCGAAACCCATCGGCGTTGCAGCGTCCTGTCCAGCACACGGTCCTCCCAATCGGGAAATGAACCGCTCAAGGTTACACAAATTCAATACTGTGGGCAAACCGCGACGCTTACCCGGCAACAAAAGCAACACAAGGCTTTTTTCCTGCTAGTTCAACAAGTTGTTTTCAAGCGCACGCCGGGATGCCCTGCGCTGCGGACAAGGGCTGGCGCCAGAAAAGAGTAGCATGACCTGATGAAGATGCCCAGGACAAGCTATCGCCGGCAACTGTTGCGCCTGGCGTTACTGCCGGCCATGCGTGTGGCGCTGGCAATCCCGCTGGCCATGCCGGTGCGGGCGCTGGCGGCGCTGCATGTGCCGGCGGCCGAGCCGCCAACGCTGTCCGCCGCGCTGGTGCTGGCCTTGCCGCCCGGCGTCGCACAGCAGGCGCTGCTTGCCGCCGTGGCGCAGCTACCGGACGCGCATGCGCGCCGCCGCCGCTACCGGCTGGCGATACCGTTCGGCGCGCCGCTGTTTCCACCCGATCACTTAATGCAAACCGCGCCGGGCTTGCCGTCCGATGCGGGGATCGCGGCCTGGCTGAGCCTGCCGCCCGGCCAGCGGCGCCATGATGTGCTGCTGCTGCCGGATGAAGATTATTACTGGCGCGAACCCGGCGACCAGGGCGGGGAATACGCGGCGCAGTTTATCGTGCACCTGGCGGCGGCGGACGGCGCGGCGGGTACGGCGCTATCCATTATCCAGGCCCATGCCCGGCGCCGCCGTGGCAAGTCCTTCCACTTGCTGGGCCGCACCGGTCCCGGCTGGTACTGGCATATCGAGCCCGCCGCCCCGTCGGCAACCGCCGCCGCCACCCTGGCGGCGGACCTGGCGCGATGGCTGCCCGCCATGCGCCAGGGTGCTTGACGGCCGCACCGGATGCTCCATGGCCGCGTGCCGCACGCGCAGGGACTGGCGTGCGGCACGCGGCAGGGTGCGGTGATGGCCGGGCGTCCGCTCACACCGGACGCGGCGGGCGGCCCCTGCGCAGCGGCGTCAGCGGCGGCCGGACGACCAGCCACACCAGACCGGCCAACAACAGCGTCACCGTGGCCGGCTCCGGCGTGGCGCCGCCCGTGACTTGCACGGTGAACGGCGCCAGCACACGGTCGGCAGGCTGTAGCAGCATGCCGCCGCCAAACGGATCACCACTCCACCACTCGCCCGCCAGCGTGAATTGGCCGCTTTCGCTTTGCCCAGGCAGTACGCCAGGGTGCAGCTGCAAACCAAACAAGCCCTGCCCTGTGCCGGGATCGAACGCCACCGATACCCCCAGCCCCGGCGCCAGGATGGGAAAATCAAAATATCCCGCATCGGGTGTGCCCAGCGCAAACGACGGCGCGCTCAGCTGGGTCGGCACGAACCAGTTGACGGCATCGGTATTGGCCAGCGTGTAGCCCCAGCCTGCCAGTTGGCCCGGGGTCCCGGACACCACGCCGCCGGGCGGCAACAAGCCGAAGGTGTACTGGAAGGGCAGCGCGTGGGCGGAAGGCGACAGCATCGATGTGCACAGGACCGCGGCCAGGAGCGACAGCATGGATTTCATGGATTTCATGATGTTTCCTTTCAGCGTGGCTTAGCGCGGCGCGATGGCCTGGGCATGCGAATAGGAATACGTCGCGCCATTGATGTCGGACACGGTGCCGGTTTCACTGAGGGAGAAACGCAGCAAGCCCGGCGGCGTATTGAAGGTCAGGCGCACCGTGAAGTAATTGCCCACGTCGACGTTGGGCGTCACGAACGGCAATGGCGGCGACAACGCGGTATTCAAGGTCGCCGTCCCCGTCCCCGCCAGCGTGCGCGTGCGCAGCGCGGCCAGCGTCACATCGCGCGCGGTGCCAACGCCGGTGTTGGTGAAACGCAGGTCGACGGCCGTGATGCCGGGCGCCACGCTTTCCTGGCCCACGATGTCGGCAATGAAGTCGGGCCGTCCCGCCACTTGCACCTCGCCCGTGACAAAGCTGGTCACCGTGGCGCTGTTGCGCGCCAGCGCATTGAGCGTGCTTTGCACGGCCGCCGTGATGGTGTCCGCCACCCCAACCGCGGTCCCGGCCGGCGGCAGCAATTGCACCACCACGTTGCCGGTCTCGCCGGTGCCCAGGGTCAACACCGTGGGCGAGAACGAAGTGATGAAATGCTGGTCATCAGTGACACTGAAGCTGAACGTGTCGCGCGCGCCCAGGTTACGCACCTGGAACACCAGCGACGCCGTGACGCCGGGCCGCAAGTCTTGCGGCGGCGGCGCCAGGATCGCCACCTGCTGCGGCGAGACCATCTGGCTCACGACCCGCTGGTATTCCGTGCCGGAACTGTCCATGCCGGTCACGTACGCGAGAAATGGTTCCGCCGGCACCGTCAGCGGCCCAAACCATTTATTGGGATCGGTTTCATCCTGCGCCAGCGGCAACGGCATGACGGGCGAGTAATCCTTGCGGCGCAGCGTGAAGGCCGCGTCGGCCGCGCCCGGCGTCAGCGACGCCAGCGCATACAGGCTCTGTCCCGGCCCCGGTTCGCCATCGAGCGCGAACAAGCCCTGGTGCGGCGGCTGGCCAGCAAACGTGGCCAGCTTGAACGAGCTGAAAGACAAATCCGCGCTCCCGCCCACGTTCACATACGTCAGGCCCGGTGAGCCGGACACCTGCAATTGCCAGCGGCCCCGCATCGGCGCGTCGATGGCGATAATCACGCCGCCCGTCAGTGTCAGGTAAGTCGACGCATCGGATGCCCGCACCGTCACGCCATCGGGCCGGACCAGCGTGACGGCAGGGGTCAGGTAATCAATCGTGCTGACGGACACCGTCAGCTGCGTCATGCCGGCATCGACCGGGAAGGTATGGGTTTTCGGCGCCGGATAGGTATCGTTGACGGACAGGATTTGCACCGCGTTATTTCGGCCCAGCAAGTCCGCCAGCACGGTGACATTTTCCGCTTCCGATGAAAACAGCGAAATCGCCTGCCCGCCGGTTTCCGTCGCCAGTTGCAAGTAGCCCGGTTCTATCGGCGAACAACTGCCGAACAGGATGGCAAACACCTTGATTTCCTTCGCCTTGGCCAGCCCGATCACGGCGCCCGCCAGTCCCGCATCCTTGGCCGAGGCGTCCGTGTACATGAACAGGCTGCCGCTAGGATTGGACAGCGACAGGCCGTTGTACATGCCCGTCATCGCCAGTTCCGGGCAATCGCCGCCACCGAAGGCGCCCAGTCCGCTGATGGAGGCTTTGAATGCATTGGCATCCGTGGTGGAGGTGGTCGGTCCCGTGAATGGATCGTTGAATGGCGCCAGCACGTATTGCAACGGCTCTTCATCGGTACCGAGCCGCCGGTTGACGATGTTGATGGCGGAATTGCGCACCCCGGCAATGATGCCGCCCATGCTGCCGGTGGTATCGATGGCAAACGCCAGCGTGGGGCCGGCGCCCAGCAGCGCTTTCAATTGCGTCACCGTGATCATGGCCTTGATGTCTTCCACGAATTGCTGGGTGCCCGCAATCGCAGCGCTGGCTGCCACGTTGTGGAAACCGCTGTGCGGCGACAGGTCGCAATAGCGCGTGTCCTTGTTGATGCCTTCGCGGAAGTAGCCGACCAGGTCGCTGGACGGTGAACTCTTGTCCAGCGGCCCGCCGTGGCTGCATTTGAAGGCGCCCGGCTTGATGCGGTCTTCGCCGCCGTAATAGCCACTGGTCAGCAAGGTCGTCGCCAGGTTGGACGAGTTCGCGCAAAACGCCCCGGTATTGGTGAAGCCGGAACAGGTGGTGGCCAGCGGCCCGGCAAAGGCCAGCGCGCCAGGGCGGCCGACACCGGGATGGGCGCCCGCATTGCCCTGCTCGACCCAGTTACTGTGCGAATAAAAATCCTGGATCGTGTGCAGCGCGCTGCCGAGGTTGGCGCGGGCGCCGGTGGCGTTGATCGGATTCGCCTGCAGGGCCGCGATCACGTTGGCTTTCAGGATCGCCAGCCGGGCTTGGCCGCCCGCGCCGTTTTCACCATCAAAATGCTTGGCGGACGTGACCTGGTCATCATCCACCCTGGCATTGGCTTCAATGATCTGGTCCAGCGCCGTCTGCATCGGCTTGGTCAGTTTTCCGACACCGAAGTACCGTTTATCGAGCGCTTCGATGGCGCGCTGGGTAATGTCCTGGTGCGTCAGGCTGCCGGATGACTTGGCGACGGCGGAACACAGCAAGCCGTTTTTCGGACAAAACGCCTGGCTGGGCACGGCGGTCAGTCCCGCCAGCAGCGCCAGCACAGTGGCGGTGATTGGGAGGTTTCGCATGACGGGTCCTTTCCCCGGTAGTGGCGATACCGGTCCCGGTGCATTTCGCATGCCATCCCGTGGCATGCCCGTTGTGCGCCCGTCAGCGGCCGGCGCTGCGCGTCCGGAGCCGGGGGCGATGGCCGGGTTGCCAACATTTCCGACGGCGGCCTGATCCGCCAATGCGCGCCGCATGCCGCTGTTACATGCTTATACATTGGCCAGCAGGCACTTGCGCTAGAATGCCCGATCCGGGCCGGCACCCCTGGCCTGTCCCTCGTAACGACCCAACTCTCCGATGCGAACTCTTTCCCTTACCGCGCTGGGCGCGGCCCTGTGCGCAGCGCTGGCGATCCCGGCAGCGGCACAAACCCCGATCACCCTGGACCAGGCCATGTCCCATCCGGACTGGATCGGCACTCCCGTTGAAACCGCCTGGTGGAGCTGGGATGGCAAGCACGTGTTTTACAAGCAAAAGAGCGCC
>Ga0307408_100001037_pt1 | contig 21346 bp, 14 predicted proteins | sample 322Cmetagenome_FD_202116 | JGI IMG/M metagenome (GOLD analysis project Ga0307408, IMG submission 202116) | Maize rhizosphere microbial communities from greenhouse at UC Davis, California, United States - 322HYB-C-3 | ecosystem: Host-associated > Plants > Roots > Rhizosphere > Soil | place... | reverse complement strand
CCCGGTCACCTTTACGAGCAAGACGCCTGCCGTGTGCTCGGTCAGCGGGACTACCATGACCCCGCTCGGCAACGGGCTGTGCACCGTCACCGCCACCCAGGCCGGCACGGATGTCTATGCGACGACGGTGGTGGACAAGAGTATTCCGATCGGATCGGAAAAGCCGGCCGCGTTGAATTTCCTGACCGGCTACAAAGACAACGGCACCACCAATGAAGGCCTGATCGGACACCCGGGTAACCCATGGTGGTGCCAGAATTGCGATCCAAAGGTTTCCAGTGACGGTAGCACCTTCACCTTTACCGCGAACTGGGGTGCGCCTCCGAAATCAGGGGACTGGGACTATAACTCCGCAGTGTTCACGCTGTTCGGATCCAACCTCGACGACAGCGACCTGTATTCACAGGGCGGATGGTACAGGGGCGGCGTCAAAGCCTCCTCGTTCAGTGCGCCGAGCGCCAAGCCGAAAGGCGTGCAGATCGAAATCCAGGGGGGACTGCATTTCAAGCTCGCGCAAAATGCCGAATGGTATGGCTCAACCAATAACAAGTTCAACGTCGAACTGTTCCTTGCCCATTTCAATGCCGGTAAGAAGGACTCGGATGGCAACGTATGCAACGTGACCCTGAAAGCCACGGTGCAGCCTACCGCCGCGGTCGCAAACTACAGCATTGGCCTCAAGGATCAATTCGCGATCAGCGAATCGTGCGGCCTCACCGGGCTTGAACTGTGGAATGAGTTGCAGACTTACGCGGTCGTCGGGATCAAGTTCTCTGCGGCAAAGCCGAACGCGGACATTGCCAACGCTTCATCGCAGTACCGGACCGAGTTTGCGCTGACCGGTCCGGTCTACTTCCAATGACAGGGATAGTCAGATCAGTTGGCATTTACAAGAGGATAAATATAATGAAGAGAATTGAGACAAGCAGCAACAGCAAGCACATCAGGATGACCGCGCTGGCGTTTGCCGCCGCGCAGGTCGCGCTGTTGTGCGGCAATGCGTATGCGCAGACCGAGGCCTCGGGCTCGGAACCGGCCGCCAAGGATGGCACCAACGTCGTCGTGGTCACCGGCCAACGCCGGCAAATGGAAACCGCGCAAAAGATCAAACAGGAATCGGACCTGATCGTCGATTCGGTCGTGGCCGACGAGGCCGGCAAGCTGCCGGACAAGTCGATCACCGAAGTGCTGCAGCGTGTCGTGGGCGTGACCATGGACCGCAACCGCAGCCGCACGGGCGCCAACCTGGCCGCCAACGGCCTGGGCTTCGACGTGGAAGGCTCGGGCATCCAGGTGCGCGGCCTGTCCTGGGGTTCGTCCACCTTGAACGGCCGTGAAACCTTCTCGGCCGGCTGGCCCGGCCGCGAACTGAGCTGGGGTGATATCCCGCCGGAACTGATGTCGGGCGTGGACGTGTTCAAGAACCCGTCCGCCGAACTGATCGAGGGCGGCATCAGCGGCCAGGTCAACCTGCGCACGCGCCTGCCGTTCGACACCAAAGGCCAGTTTGGCGCGCTCTCCGCGTCGAACAGCTATGCCGAACTGGGCAAGAAGAGCTCGCCAGCCTTCTCCGCCCTGTATTCCAATCGCTGGCAAACCGACATGGGCGAATTTGGCGCGCTGGTCGATGTCTCGTTCAACCGCAACACCAGCCGATATGACACGATCAACCAGTCCGTCTACTACCCGCGCAGCGACCTCGTTAACGGCAAGACGGTATGGGTGCCGGTCGGCGCATCGTGGGGCAGCAACGATGGCGAAACCGAGCGCAAGGGCTACTATGGCGCCTTGCAATGGAAGAAGAATGGCAAGGAATCGTCGCTGACCTACTTCGACTCCGGGTTCCATTCGACGAACTTTGACAATAGTATCTTCACCGGCGGCGAAGACGTCTATCTGACCAAGTATACGGACGCGAAATATGACGCCAACGGCGTGTTCCAGTCCGGCGTGCTGAGCTTCCCCATCGGCGGCCGGGGCGCCAACCAGTTCGCCGAGGGCGGCTTGAGCATGGGCACCACCCGCAATTACAGCGACGTGCACGGACGCACCCGCGAACTGGCCTGGAACTTCAAGTGGCAAGTCAATGAGAGCTGGTCGCTGCAGAACGACCTGCAGTGGGTACACTCCACCAACTCGGGCGACTTCGGCATGATCAACCTTGGCACCTACGTGCCGAGCATGGGCGTGGACGTTTCCGGCGGGCGGCCGTCGTTTGTGTTCGACGAAAAGGCCCGCAATTTCCTGGCCAATCCAGGCAATTATTTCTGGGGCATTTCGCAGCCCGACGTCAACAAGGCCAAGGCCGACATGTACGCATGGAAGGTGGACGCCAAGTACGTCTTCGATCATCCGGTGCTGCGCGACGTGCGCTTCGGCATGCGCCTGACCGACCGCACGTCGACCAAATTCAAGAACGCCGGCACCGGCTGGAAATCCTACTCCGAGGAATGGGGCGTGGCGACCACCAAGAAGCCAGGCCAGTTGCCGGAAGTCTCCGAGCTGGGCTGGCAGCGCAGCAACTTCGGCTACATGAGCGACCCGCGCTATGCTGCCCTGGGCAGCGTGGAAACCTTCACCTTCCCCAACTTCTTCAACGGCAGGATGGTGGCGCCGCCCACCATCGTGGTGCCGACCAGGGCCCTGATCCAGGACAAGCCGGCCGCCTACCAGAAGCTGCTGACCGCGCTGCGCTACAACTGTGAAGACGCGAACCGGATCAAGGGCACCAGCAATGATTGCTCGGCGATCGGCAACGACTGGGTGCGCGACAGTTTCAGCAACGACCCCAAGTACATCAGCAAGCACAGTGAAGGTAGTCAGGCCCTGCATGGCACCCTGCGCTTCGGCTTCGATGACTGGCGCTTCCCGGTGGAAGGCAATGTGGGCGTGCGTGCGATCCGGACCGATACGGTGGCGCACGGTTACACCGTGTTCAAGCCGACCTATGGCGATACCACGCCGCCCAGCGTTCCGCGCTTCGGCAGCATCGACGAACCGCTGGACCTGCAGGACAGCCACATCGACGTGATTCCCAGCCTGAACCTGAAGGCCAACCTGACGGACAAGCTGCAGGCGCGTTTCGCCGCGTCGCAGGGCATTTCGCGTCCCGGCTTCGACCAGATGCAGGAGTACATCAGGCTGGAGCAGAAAATCACGATGGACTCCACCGGCAAGAACGTGGCCATGGTTTCCTACCTCGGCAAGAACGACGGCAACGTGAAGCTGAAGCCGCTCAAGGCCAACAACTTCGACGTGTCGCTGGAATGGTATCCACAGAATGGCCAGTCGCTGACCGCGGTGCTGTTCTACAAGAAAGTCAAGGACATCATCATGTCCGAGACCTACCGCCGCACGTTCAAGGACCTGGCCGGCAGCGAGCAGGAATTCGAGATCACCGGGCCGGCCAACGCGGCCAAGCTCTGGCTGGGCGGTATCGAACTGGCTGGTTCGACCTACCTGGACAAGCTGCCAGGGCTGTCGGACCGCCTGCCTGACTGGGCCAAGGGCTTCGGCATTTCCGCGAACTTCACCTACATCGATGGCAAGCAAGAGCTGTATCACCCGTTCAAGCTGGCTTACTGCCCTGCAGGCGACTTGAAGATCGGCGAAACCCTGTACGGTTGCGACACCAACGGCTTGCCATTCAAGGATCTGCCGGTGCCCTACATGTCCAAGCGCGCCTTCAACACCGCGTTCATGTACGACCGCGGGCCGATCTCGGCACGCCTGGCGTACAGCTGGCGCGACCGCACCCTGCTGGCAACGGGCGTGTACGGCGCGTCCGGCAACAACGGCACCAGCGCCGACCCGGTGCGTATCGCGGCCAACGGCGGCGTCGCGCCCAGGGATGTGGGCTGGGGTATTCCGGTCTGGCAGGAGGCCGTGGGCCAGTGGGATGCCGGGCTCAGCTACCGCTTCAACGACCACTTCCATGCCAGCTTCAATGTCAGCAACCTGACCAAGACCGTGACCAAGCAAACCAACCAGCAAGCCCCGGGCGCAATGGGCCGTTCGTGGTTCGATCCGGGCCGCAGCTTCCGGTTGCAGGCGGGTTACACCTTCTGACCGGCGCTCCACCACGCTGGTTGTCATCTTAGCCGGCCCCGCGACAGCGGGGCCGCCGCTTCCCCGGACCCTCAACGTCTTACCAGCACCGAGGGTCCTTTCGGGGGTGTCAAAGCCCCCATTTTTACCACCTTTGTTTCCCACTTGCGGCGTTCTTCACCGTGCGGCCTTCCCCGGCAGCCTTCCGTCCCGGGCTGGCGATTGCGGGACGCTTCGCTTTGCCGTCCGCCAAAAAAGAAAAGCCGGCTTAATCGCCGCGGTCCTGATGGCACCGCGGCGCAAGCCGGCTGTTTACTGCGGGAGAAAAAAGCTTATGGACGGCCGACCACGATGCCGCGTCCTGCCGTGCTCATATACACCACGCCAAAGGTGTTCATGTCGCCGGCCACGAAGCGGCCATTGCCAACGCCGCCATACTGGTGCGCGTTGTCATTGATGCGGGTCCAGTTGGCGCCGGCGTCGGTGGAGCGGAACAGGCCGCGCACGCCGCCCACGGTGCCCCAGATAAAGACGGTGGGGTAAGTCGCGCCGCTGGCCGCCTTGCCGAAACCAACCGCGGCGCAGTAGCTGACATTGGACAGATTGGTGAATTGCCAGCCCGAACTGGTGGTACGGGCCAGGCCGCCGCCGTACAGCGGCACCCAGATGTCGCCCTCGCGGCCCGGCGCGGCGCGGATCACGTCGGAACCACCGGTGGCGATGGTGCTGAACTTCCAGAATGACGCGCCGCCATCGGTGCTGATCATGAAGCCGCCGTCCGCCGGGTTGTAGACGTAGAACTTGTTGGCGTTCGACGGATCGGCCACCGGCCGCGCATTGTTCACGCCCAGCCCGCCCACCGCCGACCAGTTCGCCCCCATGTTGGTCGAGCGGTAGGTGATGGTGGAATTTTCCGGGCTATGCAACAGCGCGGCGCCGCTGGCCGACAGCGCCACCTGGCCTTTGCTGCCGTTCATCGTCGCCTGCGACCAGTTGACGCCGCCGTTGGCCGACGTGTACATCTGGCTGCCGGTACGCACCGCCAGGCTGGTATTGGCGTCCGCCACGGTCAGGCCGGTGGTGGTGCCCATGGTTGGCGCATACATCGGGTTGGTGTAGGTGGCGGTGTTGTAGTGCAGGAAGCCGTCCACGTCCCCCAGCGCCGACAGCACCGGGCCGCCCGGGATGCTGACGATGTTCAGCGGCACCGTCTCTTCCAGGCCTTTGGCCGTGAAGGTCCAGGTGGTGGTGGTGGCGTCGATGTCGCTGGTCTTGAAGACGCCGTTGCCCGACGTCAGCCACACCGACTTGGTGTTGAACGGGTCGAACGACGCCGTGCCGGCCCAGTGGATCTTGGCGCCCGCTATCCAGTTGATGCCGCCGGTATTCAAGGCAAAGCCGCGCGCCACCACGTCGGTCCAGCTGGCGCCGCCGTTGGTGGAAATGTACACGTGGTCGCCATTGGTGCTGCCCTGCGGGCCCCAGTAGTTGACCGTGGATGCCACCAGGCGCTGCGCATTGTTCGGGTCGACACTGATGCCGCTGAACCCGGCCGTCACGCCGGACGGCGTGACATTGGTCCAGGCCCCGTTCGAGATCGTGTATTTCCAGATCTGGCCGCTGTTCACCGGCTCCGTACCCGACTGGTTGCCGTGCGGACCGGCGCCATTGGCATAGGTGAGGTACAGGTTGCCGGCGCCGTCAAACGCGGCGCGCTGCGGCATCAGGCCGGACGGGGCGCCCGACACGGCCGAGAATGAAGCGCCGGCGTTGTCGCTGCGATAGAAATTCGCGCCCACCGAACCGTAGCGCGACACGCCGACAAACAGGCGCTGCGCCACGCCGCCCGACACGCTGCCCGGATCGGCCATCACCACGCTGATGCCGTTGTCGTTGGGCGTGGTGGTCACGTTCAGCGATGTCACCTGCGACCAGCTCGAACCGGAGTTGGTGCTCTTGAACAAGCCGTTGCGGCGCGTGCCGACGTACAGCACATTGCTGGAACCCGGATCGACCACCAGCCGCTCACCATTCTGGCGGCCCATGCCATTGCCGTGCGCCTTGAACTGGCTGGTCACGTCGATGGTGGTAAACGTCGCGCCATAGTCGGTCGAACGCAAAATGGCGGTCTTGCCGCCATTAAAGTAATCGATCCCGGCCAGCAGGTAAATGTTGCGCGCGGCCTTGGGGTCGATCGCCAGCGATTCCACGCCCAGGTAGCCGGTCTGCTCGTCCGACACCCAGTCCAGCAGCGGCACCCAGCGGCCATTGCCGTTATCCCAGCGGAAGGCGCCGCCGACGTCGGTGCGCGCATAGACCACGCCCGATTCCGTCTTGCTGGGAATAACCGCCGACACAAAACCGCCGCCGCCCATGGCGATGGTGTCCCATGTGTAGGCCGCTGCCGGCTGGGTCGCCGCCATGGCGAACACCCCGCATGCGGCGGCGACCCACGGTCCCGCCCGGTGGAGCACGTTTTTGATCAATTTCATTGAACTGCCTCCTGGTGAATTGTTGTTGATATGGATAAGGCAAAGCCTGTTGTCCAGACACGGGCAACAGGCTTCGATTCCCGCGTTGCCGCGGGAATGTACAAAACATATCCCAAACAATTCTCACCAGGCGGCCGCACGATGCCGCTTGTGCCAAATCATTCAGCAGGTTGGTGAATTTCGTAACGCCGGGGTGCCGCCGCTCCGTCCCGCCGGCGCCAGCCCGGTCAAGGCTTGCTGACGGGCTCCAGCGTCACCAGCACCACGTCATTGCTGCGCATCGGCAGCGTGACATCGAAGCTGCCGGCCTTGCCGACGGTGACCACGCGGTCGGACTCCGGCTTATCCTGGGTCAGCGTGTTCAATTGCTCGAGTTGCGCCGGCGTCAGCGTCTTGGGCGCGCCCATTTCCACGTAGGCCGTGTAGGCATCGTTGGCCTTGAAGCCGGTGCGGCGCACCTGCAGGCGGTACTGGCCCGGCTTCGCATGGCGGAACTGGACCGCCGCCGGGGCCGAGCTGGTGGCCGGCACGACGCGGCTGTAGAACGGCCGGTTGCTGACCTTCTGCTCCGGCTGCTGGAAGTCCCACACCACGGCGCGCAGCGCGGCGCCGTCGGTGGCCGCCCATACTTGCGGGTCCTTGACGGGGATTTCCTTGCCACTCAGGGCGTGCAGGTACTTGTAGGTGAAATACGCGCTCTTGCGGATGCCCTGCGGGTTCATCAGGCCAAAACCGCCTTCGAACGGCTTGGTCGGTGGCCCCGGCTCTTCAAACAGGTCGGTGTAGGTCCAGTAGCTCATGCCCTGCACCAGGCCCTGCGTGCCTTTCAGCTTGCTGAGGATGTACGGTGCGCTGACGTAGGAATCGTGCACCAGGTCGCGCGGCGTGTAGCTGGTGCTCCATTCCGTGAAGTACAGCGGCAGCTTGGGGAACTTGGACGCGGAAATCTGTTCGCGCACGCGGCGCACGTCGCCGATGATGGCGTCCGGCGATGCCGACAGCTTGGTATCGCTCTCGCCCTTCTCGTCGAGGAAGCCGCCGTCGACGCCATAGGTGTGGGTGGTCACGAAATCGACCGGGGCGCCACTCTTGGCCATGTAGTCGAGGAATTCCGGCACCCAGGCCGCGCCCGCCGTGGACGGGCCGCCGACTGGCAGCGCCGGGTCGATCGACTTGATGGTCTTGGCGGTCAGGTCGTACAGTTCAAAATAAGCCTTCTGGTCGGCCTTTTCCCAGAAGCCGTCCAGGTTCGGTTCATTCCACACTTCGAAGAACCAGGTGCGCACTTCTTCCTTGCCGTAGCGCTGTTCGATGTGGACGATGAAGGCCGCCACCAGGTCCTTCCAGGCCTGCGGCTCCGGGTGCGACGTGTTGCCGGCCCAATAGAAGATCTGGTTGTTCGACGTCGCCATGGCCTTGGGCGTGAAGCCCAGTTCGACGAACGGCTTGATGCGGCGCGCCAGCAGCTTGTCGTACAGCTCATCGATTTTTGTCCAGTCGTAGACGATCTTGCCGTCTTCCTTGCGCACGGTCTTGAGCACGTCGTGGAAGATCGCGTGGAAACGGATGTAGCGGAAGCCGGTCTCATCGACCAGCGTCTTCAATTGCGCCATGCTGTCGTCGCGGATCAGCGTGCCGGGATAGTCGGAACCGATCGACAGGTCGTAGAAGCGGTCGAGCGGCTTGGTCGCCAGCGCGGCGTCGAGGACAATCGGGCGCGGCGCCAGCTTGGCGGCCGGTGCCTGCGACGCCGCGGTCAGTGGAAGGCAGAGCGCCGCGAGCGCCGCCAGGCAAGTGTGCTGCAAGTGTTTCATGGGTTCGCTTTCCTTGTTGTTACGGATTGGTCATGATTGGTCATGGCATTGCGTTGCCGACCGGCGAGGCACGGAACAGCAGCGCTATCCGAAGAGATATATTGTGGAAGGCTTGCCCGTGGCGCGGCAATAGTCAAAACGCTCAAGAGCGACATGAAATTCAACAGCATGCGCGACCAGTCAGGGCATGGACCCGGCCGCCTACTCCGCCGTGAAGGTGCGGCCGGTGGCCGCCCAATAAATCCCGCCATACAGGTGATGCAGGAAGACCGGATCGCCATAGGTGGCCTGCAGGTGGCCGAGCGCGGTGTAGAACGAGCGGCCGTGATCGTAATGCTGGTACCAGCTGACCGGGTGGAAGCCGCCCATGCCCTTGCTTGAGCCGTCGCCCCATGTGGTTTCGGGCTTGTAGGTGCTTTCGTCGACCGTCAGCAGGTACCTCAGCCGGTCCGAGCGCGGCGGTCCGAACTGATACCATTCCTCGGTCGCGAGCGAGCGCGCGGCAAACCGTTCCATGCCGGGGAAATTGCGGTCCTCGACCTTCAGGACCGCCGTCTGCACGGCCGGGTGCCGTTCGAACATGCGGCCCACCAGCCTGGTGTACCACGGCCACCCGTGTTCGGTATCGGCCGCGCTGTGCACGCCGACGAAACCGCCGCCGGCCTGGATATAGCGCTCGAACGCCGCCTGCTGGCGATCGTCCAGCACGTCGCCGGTGGTCAGCAGGAAAATCACGGCCTGGTATTTCGCCAGTTCCTGGTCGGTGAAGACGCGGCCGGCATCCTCGGTCCAGAACACCTTGAAGTCGTGCAGCCGGCCCAGCTCCCGCACCGCCGTGACGCCGGCATGGATCGATTCGTGGTGCCAGCCTGCCGTCCTGGAAAACAGCAGCACGTTGAATTGTTCGGCATGGGCAACGGGGGCGGCTGCCAAGGCGCAGCAGGCGAAGCCGCTTTTGAGGAAGTCGCGTCTGTTTAGCATGGTGGGGATGCTACCCGCACGCGTGCCGCGCGGGATTATGAATTACCACAACCGGCGTTGCGAAATTTGCCAACTTGAGCCGCGCCAGGCCGGCCGGGAATGCCTGGCGCCGCTCCCGTCAGTTGGACTGCGCCTTCAGTTCCCGGGCGCGTATGCTTTGCAGCAGCGTGCTGCGCGACGAGTTCAAATGGATGCGCATGGCCTCGCGCGCGCCGGCAACGTCGCGCCGCGCCAGCGCCCGCAGGATGTCCAGGTGCTCGTGCACGGCGTACTGGTTGCGGACCATTTCCTCGCCCTTGTCCCACTGGTAGTGGTAGTGGAACACCAGCGAGACGATGTCGTAGAAGTCCTGCGCAAAGCGGTTGTGCAACAGCCCGATCAGGAAGGTGTGGAAATCGCGGTCGAGCGCGGGGAAATCCTTGTGGCGGGCCGGCATGACCGAACCCAGTTGCTCGTGCCGCGCGATCAGCTGGTTCAATTGCGCGAAAGCGGGATCGTCCAGCCCCAGCGTGGAAAAGCGTTCGACGGCGGCAAACTCGAACATTTGCCGCACATCGGCCAATTCCATCGCGAACGTGCGGTCGAACGCGCACAGGCGCCACCCGCCGCGCGGTTTCTTTTCGATCAGCCCGGAGCGCGCAAAACCGATCAGGAATTCGCGCACGCTGACCGTGCTGGCGTCGGCGGCGCGCGCCAGTTCCGTCTCCGAGAATTCCGCACCCGGCGGCAAATCGCTCTGGTAGATGCGCTCCATCAGCACATCCCGGATACGGTCGGCGCCGGTCTGCAGTTCCGCCATGTCGAAGTAATCGGCCGCCCGAGGCTTGCGCAACAGCCGGCGCTCCTTCAAATCGCTGATCAGGCCGCGCGCATGGAAGTACGTGAGCACGCTGCGCACCGCCGACCGGCTGCCTTCGCACAGGTCGGCCATCTGGTGCTCGGTCGGCAGCGGCTCATCGATGCCGACGTGATCCTTGACATGCTGCAGCAACAGGTTGGCGCTACGCTTAAAAACTGTGGGAGGTCTGGCCATGGAGTCGATCTGTCGCCGGACTGGCAATCGGGTGTAATGTACGGGCCACCATTCTACCGAAACTCTCCTGTATTGACACCGGATCGCACGCCGCGGCGGATGCCGGCGGTGCTCAGTCCATGTGGAACACAGGCTGCATCATGGCCCAGTGCTCGCCTTCGGCCCGGCTGGCCAACGGCGCCTGGCACGGGCTGCAGAACGTCCACCAGCGCCGGGTCTCCGGATCGTCCGCCACCAGGCGCATGTCCGCCGCGAAATCGCTGCCGTGGTATTCCCAGTAGCCAAACAGCAGGTTTTCCGGCTCGCGCAGGAAGATCGTGTAATTGCGCACGTTCGCCGCCGCCAGCGTGGCCAGCACCTGCGGCCATACCGCCGCATGCAGCGCCTTGTATTCGTCGATCCTGCCGGGTTCTATGCCGATCACCATGCCCATACGTTCCATCGCTTATCCTCCCATGGTTCTTTCAAGTTTGATTCATTCGACTTCCGCCGGTTCCGTCAGGAATTGAGCGTGATAAAGCCGCCATCGATCGGATAGTCGCTGCCAGTGATGAAGGCCGCCTCGTCGCTGCACAGGTACAGCGCCAGCGCCGCCACTTCGTCCGGCCGCGCCATCCGGCCGATCGGCTGGGTTTTGGCCAGGCGCTCGAACATTTCCGCTTCCTTGCCGGGGTATTGTTTGGCGATGAAACCGTCGACGAACGGTGTGTGCACGCGCCCGGGCGAGATCGAATTGCAGCGGATACGGTCCTGCAGGTAATCCTTGGCCACCGACAAGGTCATGGCCATCACCGCGCCCTTGGCGGTCGAATAGGCAAACCGCTCGGCCACCGCCACCCAGGCCGCCACCGACGCCATGTTGACGATGGCGCCGCCGCCGTTCTCGCGCAAGCGCGGAATGGCCGCGTGCAGGCAGTTATAGACACCTTTGACGTTGACGTTCATGACCCGGTCGAAGTCCTGCTCGGCCGTGTTGTCGGCCCTGCCGATGTGCGCAATGCCGGCGTTGTTGACCAGGATATCGATCGGCCCAATGGCGCCAAACACCGCGTGCACCGCCTCCTGCCGCGTCACGTCGCAGGCGTGCGCGACGGCTTGCCCGCCCGCCTGGACGATCTCGCGCACCGCGTCCGCGCAGGCGGCCTCACTGATGTCGACGACATGGACCAGCGCGCCCTGGCGCGCGAACAGGCTGGCGATGGACTTGCCGATGCCGCTGCCGGCGCCGGTGATGACGGCTTTCTTGTGGTTCAGTTCAAACATGCTGCAATGCTCCGTTGGATGGCACGGCTGCCTGCGGCCCCGCTTCCCGCGCCGCCGCCCGGGCGAACCAGGCGATCATCAGGAAACACAGCAGCGGCGCGGCGTAGCCGTATTGAAGGTTGTTGGTGGCGTCGCTGATATAGCCGAACAGCAGCGGAATGACGGCGCCGCCCACGATGCTCATCACGATCAGGCTGCTGCCCATCTCGGTATCCTCGCCGGCGCCAGCGATGCCGAGCGCGAAAATCGTGGGGAACATGATGGACATGAAGAACGCGATGCCGATCACCGCCGCCAAGCTCGCCAGGCCGCCGGCGAACATGGCGACGCCGGACAGCACGGTGCAGATCAGCGCGTAGATCAACAGCAGGCGTGCCGAGGCGACGTATTTCATCAGGAAGGTGCCGGCAAAACGGCCGGTGACAAACGCCAGGCCGCAGCCCCATCCCAGGTAGTCGGCCGCGGCGACTTGCGACAGCCCCGCCGCCTGCGATGCGTACAGGATGAAGAAACTGAACACGCACACCTGGGCCCCGACATAAAAGAACTGCGCGATCGCGGCGCGCCGGATGGCTGGCTGGCGCCAGGCGCGCGCCACCGCTGCGCCGACCGGGATGGCGGAAGCCGGCGCCGCTTTATCCGCCGCACCGTCCGCGCCGGCGCCGGGCTCTGGCAGCTTGAGGAAATAAAAGATCAGGGCAATGACCACGATGACCAGCGCGATCGCCATGTAGGGGCCCTTGACGCTGGCCGCTTCCGCCGCCAGGGTGGCCTGGCGCAAGGGGGCGGACATGGCTTGCAATTGCGCTTCGCCGGCCCCTTCCACCAGGATCAGGCGGGCGCCGACGATCGGCGCCAGGGTCGCCGCCAGGCCGTTGAACGATTGCGCCAGGTTCAGGCGCTGAACGGCGCGGTCCGGCCTGCCCAGCAGCGAGATATAGGGATTGGCCGCGGTTTCCAGCACGGTCAGGCCACAGGCAATGATGAACAATGCGCCCAGGAAAAACGCGTAGCGCTGCGTGTCGGCAGCCGGTATGAACAGCAGCGCGCCGAAGGCAAACAGCATCAGGCCAAAAATCATCGTGCGCTTGTAGCCGGCCCTGCGGATCAGCAGCCCGGCCGGCAACGCCATCAGGAAATAAGCGATAAAGACCGCCGAATCGACCAGCGCGGACTGCAGCACGCTCAGGCTGAACGCGCGCCGCAAGTGGGGAATCAGGATGGGATCAAGGTTATGGACAAAGCCCCACATGAAAAACAGCGAGGTGATCATCGCAAAGGCAAACGCATAGGTCTGCCGGCTGGTCGGTTCAGTCATGGTCCTGGTGTCTCCAAATCAGGCGCACTTGGCGGCGCCTTGTGGTGTAGCGGTTGCCCGGGGGCGTTGCCCGGCCGTCGATCAGCCGTCGATCAGCCGTCGATCAGCTCGGGATTCCAGGCATGGACGGTCTGGTTTTGCCGCCCCAGGCCTTCGATGCCCAGCGTGATGCGGTCGCCCGGGCGCAGGTATACCGGGTCCGGTTTCTGGCCCAGGCCCACGCCGGGCGGCGTGCCGGTGCTGATCACGTCGCCCGGGTTGAGCGTCATGAAGCGGCTGATATAGCTCACCAGTTGCGCCACCGAAAACACCATGGTGCGCGTGTTGCCGTTCTGGTAGCGCTTGCCGTTCACCTCCAGCCACATGTCGAGGTTTTGCGGATCGGGTACTTCGTCGGCGGTAACCAGCCACGGGCCGACCGGGCCGAAAGTGTCGCAGCCCTTGCCCTTGTCCCACGTACCGCCGCGTTCGAGCTGGTACTCGCGCTCGGACAGGTCGTTGACCACGCAATAGCCGGCCACGTGGTCCAGCGCCCGCGCTTCGTCCACGTAACGGGCGCGCGTGCCGATCACCACGCCCAGTTCAACTTCCCAGTCGCTCTTGGCGGAGCCGCGCGGCAGCACCACCGCATCGTTGCAGCCGATAATGGCGCTGGTGGCCTTGGTGAACAGGACCGGTTCGGACGGCACGTCCATGCCCGATTCCGCCGCGTGGTCGGAATAATTGAGGCCAACGCAGATCATCTTGCCGATGTCGGCCACCACCGGGGCCATGCGCACCGGACCTTCGACGGCCGGCAGCGTGGCGGGATCGATCGACGCCAGCTTGTCCAGCGCGGCACGGCCGAGGTGGGCCGAGGTCAGGTCGGGCAGCACGGCCGACAGGTCGCGCAGCACGCCATTGGCATCGCACAGCCCGGGTTTCTCATTGCCCTTGGGGCCAAAGCGCAGCAGTTTCATAGTATTCCTTCGTTTAAATCAGGTAAAAAAATCACGCCGCGGCTTGCGGCCCGGGGAGCGGCGCCCCGCTGTCGATCAGGCCGCGCCGCGCCAACTCCTGCCACAGCCCGGCGGGCAACGGCTGCCCGAACCAGGCCGCGTTCTGGCGCAACTGCGCGGCGCTGTGCGCGCCGGCAACGCACGACACCACCGCCGGATGGGCCATCGGGAACTGCAGGGCGGCGGCCTGGATCGGCGCCGCGTAATCGCGGCAGACCGCCTCGATCGCTTCGACGCGGGCCACGATATCGGCCGGCGCCTCGTCGTAGTTGAATTTCCGGTTGCCGGCCAGGACCCCGGAATTGAACGGCCCGCCGATCACGATGCCGATGCCCCGCCTGGCGCATTGGTCCAGCAACGCCGCCCGCGCCGCCTGCTCCAGCAGGGTGTAGCGCCCGGCCAGCAGCGCGCAATCGATATCGGCGACGTCAATCGCTTCGGCAATGATTTCCCATTCGTTGACGCCAAGGCCGATGGCGCCCACGCTGCCCTCCTCGCGCAGTTGCGCCAGCGCGCGAAAGCCGCCGCCTTGCGTCAACTGTTCCCAGTAGTGCGGCTGGCGCGTCCCGTGCGTCACGCGCCCGATATCGTGGACATACAGGATGTCGACACGGTCCAGCGCCAGGCGCCGCAGGCTTTCCTCGTGCGAGCGCTTGACGCCGTCGTAGGTGTAGTCGAAGTGCGGGCGGAACGGCAGCGGCTCGGCCCAGCCGTTTTCACCCGGCCGCACCTGCGCGTCCGGCAGCATCAGCCGTCCCACCTTGGTGCTGAGCACATAGCTGCCGCGATCACGCCCGCTCAGCGCCGCGCCCAGGCGGCGCTCGGACAGCGTGTGGCCGTAATATGGCGCGGTATCGAAATAGCGGATGCCCAGCTCCCATGCGGTATCGACGATGGCCTGTGCCTCGGCATCGTCCATCGCCTGGTACAACCCGCCCAGCTGGGCGCATCCCAGGCCCAGGCCGCTGAGCGCCATGCCGCCGCGCGGCAGCGTGCGCAAATCGCCGGCCCGCATCTCAGGCCGCCTTCAGGGGGAAGCATCCCGGGCCGCTCGGCTCGAACTGCTTGTAGGTCAGGATGAATTCCTGGTGGCCCAGCGCTTCCGAGCAGCTTTGCTCGCCGTTCGCCACGCGCGCCACCAGGTCCACGATCTCGCCGCCCACGTCCTGCAGCGAAGCCTCGCCGGTCAGGATGCGGCCGGCATTGACGTCCATGTCTTCAGACAGGCGCTCATAGGTCGCCGGGTTCGCACAGACCTTGATCACGGGGGAAATCGCCGAACCGACCACCGAGCCGCGCCCGGTGGTAAACAGCGTGACGTGGGCGCCGCAGGCTATCAATTCCACGATTTCCGCATTGTCCGAAATATTCGGGAAGCCGAACCGCACTTCGCCATCGGGCACCACGTCCAGCAGGTACAGGCCGCCGCCCTCGGGCTGGTCGCCCGGCTTCAGGATGCCGCTGATCGGGGACGCGCCGCTTTTCGCATAGGCGCCCAGCGACTTTTCCTCCTGGGTCGTCAGGCCGCCATCGGCGTTGCCCGGCGCGAAGCTGCCGTGGCCCAGCACCGTGTAATAGCGGGCGGCCTTGTCCACGCAGGCCACGATGGCATCGCCCAGCTCCGGCGTGGCGGCGCGCCGCTTCATGTGGAATTCGCAGCCGACCAGCTCCCCCGTCTCTTCGAAGATGCAGGCGGCGCCAGCCGCGACCAGCCGGTCGAACGCCACGCCGACCGCCGGGTTGGCGGTAATGCCGCTGGTGCTGTCGGAGCCGCCGCAAATGGTGGCCACCACCAGTTCCTCGGGCGCCATTGGCACGCGCTGCTGCGGCGCCAGCGATTCCAGCGCCCAGCGCACCCACTCCACGCCATCGGCCACGCTGGCGCGGGTACCGCGGTTGTTCTGGATGGTGATGGTATGCACCGGCCTGCCGCTGGCGGCGGCTTCCTCTTCCAGGCCGCTGCGGTTGAAGCTTTCGCAGCCGAGCGAGACGATCAGCGCCGCGCCCACGTTGGGGTGCGTGACCAGGCGCCTCATCATCTTGTCGGCATAATCGTTCGGGTAACAGCCCGGGAAGCCGATCAGGTGCACTTCCTTGCCGGGGAAGGCATTGACGACCAGGCGCGCCACGTGGTGGGCGCATTCGACGGTGTAGACAACGGCGACGATATTGCGGATACCCTTGCGGCCATCGGCGCGCAGGTACCCCGTCAGTGCGGGCATGGTGGTGTTCATGATCAATGGGTGCTTCCGATGAAGGCATGGGCGTCCGGGCCCAGCGTATAAGTGGGAATATAGTCACTGGCCAGGTTGTGCGTGTGCAGCATCGCGCCACGCGCCACCGCCGCCGTGGCCGTGCCGATCACCGCGCCGTAGCGCAGCACCTTGTCGCCGGGGCGCAGCGCGCTGCGTGCCACCTTGTAGCCGAGCGGAATGGCTTCAGGCAGGACGACCGTCACGCCGTCGATCGCCAGCGCCTCGCCGGCCTCCAGGGTGGTGCGGGCAATCAGGCAGTTGTCTTCTTGCGACATCAACAACAGGCGGGGCGCACCGGGCGCCGGAGTGGTAGGCATGGAGGGGTCCTTTGCTCAAATCAGCTGTGTACTTAATTTATTTAATACCATACCTTTTTTTGACCAAAACCGGAAGATGTTCCCATGCCTTTACGCAAAAAAAATACCGCCATCGCGAAAATCAGCCATGACAGACCGCCGCACGCATCCCGGAAAACAGCCTTTCGCCGCAATTGCACGCAATATTACAAATGCTTTCGAATGAAACTTTTATGCGCTGTATCGTGCGCGCCTCTGCAAGTAGGCTAACGGACTCGGCATTGGTCAGTCCTGCTGACGGCCGCTGGACGGCCCGGCTGGCCGGGCGCAATTCCATCGAAAGGAGTCTTTTTTGTCAGACCTTAAAAACACCCCACCGGCGACGGTCATCAAAGTCATCGGCATCGGCGGCGCCGGCGGCAACGCTGTCAACCATATGGCGGCCTCCGGACTGTCCCCCTTCGAATTTATCTGCGCCAACACGGACGCGCAGGCGCTGTCGCATACCCGCGTCGAAAAGCGCATCCAGCTTGGCGAGAGCGGTCTGGGCGCCGGCAGCGACCCGATTGCCGGCCGCGAAAACGCCCTGCGCGAACGCACCATCATTGCCGACGCGCTCAAGGGCGCGAACATGGTGTTCCTCACGGCCGGCATGGGTGGCGGCACCGGCACCGGCGCGGCGCCCGTGGTCGCCGACGTGGCCCGCGAGATGGGCATCCTGACGGTCGGCGTGGTATCGAAGCCCTTCGAATTCGAAGGCCCGCGGCGCATGCGGGTCGCCGAGGAAGGCATCGCGTTGCTGGCCAAATGTGTCGACGCGCTCGTCATCGTCCTCAATAGCCGCCTGGAGGAGGTGTTGGGTGACGACATCACCCAAAAGCAGGCGTTCGCCGCCGCCGACGAGGTGTTGAGCAAGGCGGTTTCCGGCATCGCTGAAATCATCACCGTGCCTGGCATGATCAATGTCGACTTCGAAGACGTCCGCACCGTCATGCGCCAGACCGGCATCGCGATGATGGGTTCGGCCCAACACGAAGGTAGCGACCGCGCCGTCAAGGCGGCCGAGGAAGCCATCTCCTGCCCGCTGCTCGATGGCTCCAACCTGCACGCCGCGCGCGGCTTGCTGGTCAACATCACGGCATCCGAGGAAACACTGAAACTGCGCGAGACCAAGCAGGTCATGAACGTGATTTGCGCACAGGTCAGCGACGACGCCATCATCAAATTCGGCGCGGTCTACGACGATGCACTGGGTGACGCCATGCGGGTGACCGTGCTCGCCACTGGATTGAACCGGCCGGGCGACCTCGCCGCTGGCGCCCGGCGATCGGCGATATCGCGCTTGACGCCGGGCGGGGGCTCTGGGCCCGGCGCGCCCAACCAGGTCCGGGGCGGCGGGCTGAGAGACGGCGCGGCGCAGGCGCCCCTGCGCCAGGGCGCATCCTAGGAGATCGACTCTAGGCTTGATTTAGGTGCGTGACGGTGTAGATTGTATTGATACGGCCCGCATCCGTGACGGCGGTCGCAGCAGAGACTGCCGCCGTAACTGCGCTACCCGTGGCGAGTCTGATGGTAACGTCAGGCACTGATGCCGGCGATAGCCGGCGTGAGGCGGGAAAGTAACGCCTGTCAGGTATGAGTATGGTCAGCAAGACGGCTCAGGGCAGGAAGAGAACGTGTTCACCTTTGTGCACGTTCTTGATAGCAGGTTGTCTACACAACGTCGGCACGTCGGGTGCGGCGGGCGGGAGCGGCGCCGCGCCCACCCGCCGTGGAGCGGTGTGCCGATTTCATCGTGAAAGTACCGGAAAACCCTCAAGACAGTACCCGCCTTCCAAAATTATCCTTGCGACAACATGTAGAGCGAGCAAATCGCCCATGATGAACAAGGAGACAGTCGTGAAGCACAGCAGTAAATTGCAGTACACCGTCCTGGTCGCATCGCTGGTTGCAGCCTTCCCGGGGATCGCCATGGCGCAGGCCGCCGACGCAAAGAACGTCCAGCGTGTCACCGTGACAGGCTCGAACCTCAAGCGCGTGGACCAGGAAACCGCCTCCCCGGTCCAGATCCTGTCGCGCCAGGAAATCGAACAAAGCGGCGCGCAGACCGTCGCGCAGATCATGAATAACCTGACCAGCAACGATCGTGGCGCGATCAGCGACCTGGGCGGGACAAACTCCTGGGCCAGCGGCGCCACCGGCGTTTCCCTGCGCAACCTCGGCACGGGCGCGACGCTGGTGCTGCTCAATGGCCGGCGCCTGTCGTCCTACGGCTTCGCCGACGGATTGAAATCCAACTTCGTCAACATCGACTCCATCCCCAGCGACGTCATCGAGCGCGTCGAGATCCTCAAGGACGGCGCATCCGCGATCTATGGTTCCGACGCGGTGGCCGGTGTCGTCAACATCATCACGCGCAAGAATTTCCGCGGTATCGGCGTCAAAGCATCGGCCCAGCAATCGTTGCAACATTCGTTCGTCGACCGCGAACACAAGGCTTCGATCATCGGCGGCGCCGGTGACTTCGAGGCGGACGGCTATAACGCCTTCGCGCATCTTGAACTGTATTCGCGCGGGAAATTCACCGATCGCCAGATCCGTCCCCTGCTGCCGGACTGGGTGATCCGCATGAACCCCGACCGCGACGCGACCTCCACCGGTTCGGTGCCAGGCAACTATGTCGGCCGCTACCCCGCCAACTACCGCGATCCGTCGCTGGCCGGCAAATCGATCAATGTCGCGGCGCCTGGCTGCGCACCGGAGAACCTGAAAGGCGGCTTGTGCTTCTATGACTACTGGCAGGACAGCCTGGCCCGCGCCCCGGCGGAACGGGCCACTTTCCTGGGCTCGGGACGGCTCAAGCTAGCCGGCGGGATGACCGGCTATGGCGAACTGCAACTGGCAAAGACGCGCAACAACTACCACACGGCGCCGCCGCGCAGCAACGTCAATGGCGTTCCCCTGTCCTGGTACGATTCGATCAGCGGCAAGATGCAGTACTTTACCGATCCGCAATTGCCGGTTGGCCACCCCAACAATCCCTATGACTTCCCTATCGGCCTCAATTACCGCTTCGCCGACGACCGCGACATGTTCAAGAATGTCGGCTCGTCGGAACAGTTCCGCGCGCTGGCCGGCATCCAGGGCGCGCACCTGGGCTGGGAGTGGGATGGCGCGATCGGACACATGGGTTCCAAGGCCCGCCAGCAGCAGCACTTGTACCGGGACCGTTACGGCTACTATGACGCCATCGTCAGCGGCGCCTACAAGTTCGGCCAGACCAATGACCGCCAACTGCTGGAAAAGATGTTCCCGGAAATGGGTTCGCACGGCGAATACCGTCAAACCTTCCTGGACTTCAAGGCCAACCGCGAGCTGATGATGCTGGGCGGCGGTCCTCTCCAGGTCGCGACCGGCGTCGACCTGCGGCATGAAACTTTCGAGCATATGAGCAGCGACAACGTGCTGGCGGCGCGCATCGTCAGTTTCAGTGGGGTGAAGATCGATGGCTCGCGCAAGGTCGCGGCGGCCTTCGCAGAACTCAACGCCCCGTTCACCAAACAACTGGAAGCCAGCCTTGCGGTGCGTGGCGACAAGGTGATCGGCCAGGCCGGCGCCGTCGTACCCAAGCTCGGGCTGCGCTATACCGTGAATGACCAGCTGATGGTGCGCGGCACCGCCTCCCAGGGCTTCCGCGCCCCGAGCCTGCCGGAAACCGGCAATGGCGGCGCCTCCTGGTTCAACAATAACTACACCGACCCCAAGCGTTGCGCGGCCGCCACGCAACTCCGGGATATCTTAAAAACCGGCAACGCGGCGGACAAGAACCTGGCCCTCACCGCCTACGCGCTGGGCTGCACGGTCAGCTTCCCGTCGTCGATCACACCGAATCCCGGCCTGAAGCCCGAATACACCAACAGCTTCACGGCGGGCCTGGTGCTCCAGCCGATCCGCGCGCTCAGTCTGACCATCGACTATTACAACATCAAGCGCCGTGACGAGATCGCCGTCAAGGACGTCGACCAGATCCTCGCCAACGAAGACAGGTCGACCGGACTGGTGCAGCGCGACGCGCTGACCGCGCAAGACCTGGACATCGCCCGCAGGGCGTTCGAACTGTCCGGCAAAACCATCGCCTTCCCGCTTGGCCCGATCGGCACCATCGCGATGCAGTACGAGAACTATGGCAAGTCCCGTGTCTCCGGGCTCGATATCGACGTCAAGGGCCGCTGGAACCTGGGCGATCCGGGGACGCTCAACCTGGGCCTGGAATACAACCACCAGTTCGAATACCAGCAATGGGACAGTTTCGCCAACACCTACACCGAGAACTATGTCGGCTATCGCGACAAACCGCGCGCGCGCGCGGTCGCCAAGATGTCGTGGGAACGGGGGCCGATCGTCGCCGGCCTGCGCGCGAACTTTACCGACGGCACCAGACTCGCCTGGGGTAAACTCGATACCACCAGCAGCATCGAAGGCTGCGCGGACCGGGGCGTGAGCAAGGACGAGTGCCGCGTTGCCTCGGACACGACGGTCGATCTGTGGACCCGCTACACCTTCCGCCCCGGCACCACCGTGTCGGCGAACGTGTTCAATCTGCTGGACCGCAAGGAACCGGCCAGGCTGTACCCGTCAATCCCGGCAACCGCCATGCCGCTGCGCACGCGCACCTTGATGCTGACAGTCGAGCACAAGTTCTGATGGGAGTGCGCAACATGACACCAATCAGGGCACGAGGCCTTGCAACAGCCGCCGCGCTGCTGTTGTGCGCCAGTGCGCATGCGGAGGCGCCGGCGCCCGCGCCGGAAGCCGATCCTTATCTGTGGCTGGAGGAAGTGAGCTCCGA
>Ga0307408_100001036_pt1 | contig 21360 bp, 28 predicted proteins | sample 322Cmetagenome_FD_202116 | JGI IMG/M metagenome (GOLD analysis project Ga0307408, IMG submission 202116) | Maize rhizosphere microbial communities from greenhouse at UC Davis, California, United States - 322HYB-C-3 | ecosystem: Host-associated > Plants > Roots > Rhizosphere > Soil | place... | reverse complement strand
GGAATACGCGGGGACGAGGAGCACGTCATCGAAAGTGAGTGCTTTTTGGAGCAGACGCATAGTATTTCCTATAGGCGCAAAAGCAGATTATACAGGAAACATTCGCTTTCGTCTCGGCAATCCTCAAATTGCCCTCGATTGCGGCGCGACAACGCGGATGCTAGCGCTATCATCGGTACAACACTTGCTGTGCCGCACAAACCAAATTCCTTTACAAATTCTTACACTAGTCTAAACTTGCCATCAATGATAGCGCTATCAGCGATTAGGAGATATATGACAAACAATACGAATTTACGCTGGGTCGTCATGGGCGTCAGCGGAGCCGGGAAAAGCGAGATAGGCGCTCGCCTGGCCGCCGAACTTGGCGTGCCTTTCCTGGAGGGAGACAGCTTTCACCCCGCAGAGAACGTCGCCAAGATGTCGGCCGGCGTCCCGCTGAATGACGAAGACCGCGCCGGCTGGCTGCAAAAGCTCCGCCGTGAAATCAGCGCCGCCCGTGAACGCGGCGAAGGCCTGGTGCTGTCTTGCTCTTCGCTCAAACGCCGCTATCGCGACCTGCTGCGCGGCGGCGACCCCAAACTGCGCTTCGTTCATTTGCACGGCGGGCGCGACATCCTCGAACAGAGGATGCGCACCCGCCCCGGCCATTACATGCCTGCTTCGCTCCTGGATAGCCAACTACGCGACCTGGAACCACTGCAAGCCGACGAAGCCGGCGTGCGCCTCGACCTGACCCAGTCGCCACAACAACTGGTCAGCACAATCCTGCAAAGCCTGTAACAGCAGGCCTACAATCAAAACTGGAGACAGCATGAAATCAGCCATCACCACCAAGGTCGCAAAACGCCGCTGGGGCATAGGCGCCCTGCTCGGCATCGGCGTCCTGATCAACTATATCGACCGCATCGGCCTCTCGGTCGCCGCGCCGCAAATTCAGGAAGCCTTCCACCTCACGCCAGTCGACATGGGCCTTCTGTTCAGCGCCTTCGCCTGGTCTTACTCGCTGCTGCAGATCCCGGTCGGCATGGTGCTGGACCGCTTCGGCCCAACCCGCGTCGGACGCTGGGGCGCCTTCCTGTGGGGGCTGGCGTCCGTCATTACTGCTTTTTCCAGCGGCTTCGCCGGCATCTTCGCGGCCCGCGTCCTGCTTGGGATTGCCGAAGCGCCCGCGTTCCCGGTCAGCTCCAAAGCCACCGGCTACTGGTTCCCGCGCAGTGAACGCGGTACTGCCACCGCCATCTTCGACGCTGCCGCCAAATTCTCCAACGTGATCGGCGTACCGCTGGTCGCCGTGACCGTGGTGGCCTTCGGCTGGCGCTGGGGCTTCGGACTGACTGCGGTGCTGAGCTTCAGCTACTTCTTTGCCTTCCTGCTGTTCTACCGCGACCCAAGCGCCGATACCAAATTGAGCAAGGCCGAGCTGGAATACATCCAGCGCGGCGGCGCAGCGCCGGAAGGTCCTGCCGAAGGCGGTGCAGTCAATATGCTGGGTTACCTGCTTACCAAGTCCAAAGTTTGGGGCCTGACCATCGGCTTCGCTGCATACGGCTATACCTTCTACCTGTTCCTGACCTGGCTGCCTGGCTACCTGGTGCAGACTATGCACATGAGCATCATCAAGTCGGCCGGCTTTGCCGCCATCCCTTGGGCCGTGGCTACCGTGACGGACTTGTTCGTCGGCGGCTGGCTGATCGACCACCTGATCGCCAAAGGCAAGAACGAATCGGTCGTGCGCAAGAGCGTACTGGTAATCGGCATGCTGTTCGGGCTCGCCGTGTTCGGCGCCACCCAAACCACCGATCCGGCTTGGGCCATCTTCTGGATCTCCATTGCACTGGGCGGCCTGGCTTCCGCAGCACCGGTGGGCTGGTCGCTGCCTTCGCTGATCGCGCCGAAAGGCGGTGCCGGCACTGTAGGCGGCATCATGAACTTCGCCAACAACCTGATGGGCGCCGCTGCACCTATCGTCACCGGCATGATCGTTGGCGCCACCAATTCCTTCGCCAACGCCTTCATGGTAGCCGGCGTGATCCTGCTGGTTGGCATTGTGTCCTTCGTCTTCGTGCTCGGGAAAATCGAACCGCTGCCAGACCCTGCGCCGCGCGGCAGCACCGTTCCCGCATAAGCACGCACACTTATTTAACACCGGAGACAAAATGAACAAACGCATTCATGCGGTGGCGGCGCTCGCCCTTGCCGCTTGCAGCGGTGCTGTACTGGCACAAAGCAATGTCGCCTTTTATGGCGTGATGGACCTTGGCATTTCGCAGGATCGCGGCGGCGTAGCGGGCACCTCAACCCGCGTCACCAGCGGCATGGCGACCCAGAGCCGCTGGGGCTTCAGAGGCAGCGAGGACCTGGGCAGCGGCCTGTCGGCCTTCTTCGTGATCGAAGGCGGCATCCACGGCGACGTGGGCAATTCGACCCAGAACAACACCCTGTTCGGCCGCACCAGCATTGTCGGCCTGCGCAGCGCCAGGCTTGGTTCAGTCTCGATCGGCTTGCAGGACACGCCGCTGTTCACCACCCTCAACACGGTGGTCGACCCGCTGCGCAACGGGATCGCCCGCTCCAACAACCTGATGCCGTCAACCGGCTTCCGTGCCAGCAACTCGGTGCTGTTCCGCACAGCCGACATGAATGGCTTCAGCGCCGACTTCATGGTGGCAGCGGGAGAAGTAGCGGGCGATAACAGCGCCAATCGCTCGCTTGGCGGCTCGGTTGGCTATTCCAGGGGACCTTTGAACATCAGGCTCGCCTACCATCACCGCAACAACGACACCGCCACTGTGAAGAACGCCAATAGCGGACGCAACTTCCTGCTGGGCGCGAACTACGACTTCGAAATGGCCAGGTTGTGGTTCGGCCTTGGCGTCGACAAGGGCTTGAACAGTGCGCCCCTGAACAGTTCCGGCTCGCCGTTCGGGGGCACGGCGCCGACGCCGTCAACCGATAGCCGCGACCTGCTGCTGGGAGTGTCCATCCCATTCGGGCCACATACCGTCGTTGCCACCGCCATCGTCAAAGATGACCGAGGCCTACTCAACCAGGACGCGCAGCAGTATGCGCTGGCTTATATGTATGCCTTCTCCAAACGCACCGATGTCTATACCTCGTACGCCCGCATCCGCAACCGCAATGGCGCCGGCTATACCGAGGGCAACAGCGAAGAACCAGGCCTGGGCGACCGCCAGTTCACGATCGGCTTGCGCCATCGTTTCTGAGCCAGCGCCAACCCGACGATTCTTTTGGGAAATAAATTTGACAACAGGGGGATTTCGGGGTGAAATGTGCACTCTCACCCAAGGAAATCTCCCTATGAATCAACGTATTACCTGCCTGGCGCTGGCAACGGCGCTGATTGCCTGCACTTCCCTCGCCCAAGCGCAGTGGATGTGGGTGAACGACAAAGGCGTGAAGCAGTTCTCCGACCAGCCGCCGCCGCCAGGCACGCCGGCAAACCGCATCCTGAAAGCTCCACGTGGCGTAGCCATTGCCGAAATGCAAAAGGACCTGGCAGCGCCTGCCGCAGACGGCGAGAAGGCATCAGCCGGCGATGAGAAAGCCGCCCCAGCGAAGCCTACGTTGGCAGAACGCAACGCGGACTTCAAGAAGCGCCAGCAAGAGACGGCGCAGAAGAGCGCCAAGGCAGACGAACAGGCCAAGCTCGACACCGAGAAGAAAAAATATTGCGCAGACGCCAAGAGCAATATCGGCATGCTGGAAAGCGGCGTGCGTGTTTCCGAAATGGGACCGAACGGCGAGCGCAGCTTCATGTCCGACGAAGCCCGCGCGCAGAAAATCAAAGAGCAGCGCGAGTCCGTCAGCAATATCTGCAAATAATCGGGAACTCGCTTAGCCGTTCATGGTCCAAGGGTGCGTGGAGAGGGATAAACGCACCGGAGGCGACTATGAACGGCAATGAACCCGCACAGCATCCTGACTTGTTTGACCACGAGCGCCGCATTACGCGCCTGGAAGAAGCAGTCGCGCACATTCAGACGGCACTCGAGCGTATCGAGACCGAGGTCAAAGAGCTTGGCATCGAGATGCGTAGTGAGCAACGGGCACTGCGCGAAACAGTCGATCGAAATTTCGAAGCGCTGCGGCAGGAATTCCACCGCGACCGCCGTTTCTCGGCAATGGTCTTCCTGACGACCCAACTTGCCGTGATCGGCGCCCTGCTGCGCCTGGCGGGAGTGTTTTAAGCCTTCTTCGCGCGGCGCCGCCGGGCATCTTTCGGATCGGCGATGAGCGGCCGGTAGATTTCAATCCGGTCGCGTGCGCGCAGCACGGTATCCAGGGTCTTCTTCTTGCCGTAAATCCCCACCGGCATCGTCACCAGGTTGATCTCAGGCGCTTCCTGCAGGATGCCGCTGATTTCGATCGCCTGGCCGATGGTGGTGCCCTCATCGACCTCCAGCGCGTACAGCAGCGGCTGCGATGCCGGCGCATAGCACACCGTAATCTTGATACGTTCAGCCATAAACAGTCTCGGCACGCTTGCAGAAGGAATCCACCATGCTGTTGGCAATCATGCCGAACACGGAACCAATCACCTGCTCCAGCAGCTTGCTGGAAAATTCGTAGTGCAAATCGAGTTCGACCTTGCAGGCGTCTTCGCGCAGTGCCTTGAAAGTCCAGGTGCCATCGAGGGTCTTGAACGGCCCATCGACCAGCTTCATGCGGATTTCACTGAACGGAGTATTCGTGTTGGACGTGGTGAAATGCTGCTTGACACCATGAAAATTGATCCCAACGCTGGCCACAACATGGTTCTCGCCCCGCTCGCGGACATCAACGCCGCCACACCAGGGCAAAAATTTGGGATAATCCTCGACCTTTGCCACTAAATCAAACATTTGCTCGGCGCTGTATCCTAGGAATACCGACTTGTGCACTACTGCCATTGAGTAACCGTTTGCTATGATGTTGTCCAAAGAACCCGTAGTTTAACCGACCCACGCATTTTTACCCATGTCCATTGCCGATAATCGCAAAGCCTTCCACGACTACTTCATTGAAGACAAGTATGAAGCCGGAATCGCGCTCGAAGGCTGGGAAGTCAAGGCGATCCGCGATGGGCGCGTTCAGATCAAGGAAGCTTACGTTACCATCCGCGATAACGAACTGTACCTGTTTGGCGCGCACATCAGCGCCCTGCCTACCGCTTCCACCCATATCCACCCGCAAGCCGTACGCACCCGCAAGCTGCTGCTGCACCGCGCCGAGATCGACAAGCTGGTCGGCAAGGTCGAACGTGCCGGCTACACGCTGGTTCCGCTCAACCTGCACTTCAAAGGCGGCCGCATCAAATGCGAGATTGGCCTGGCCAAGGGCAAGAAACAGCACGACAAGCGCGCCTCCGAGAAGGACCGCGACGCCAGCCGCGAAGTTGCACAAGCCATGAAGCAGCATCGCCGCTAGCATTTCCATGAAGCAACATTGATGGTACACTTTGCACCATCAATAACGCCTGGAAATGACATGGCAAGCAAAATTGCCCTCGCACTGATTGCAGCTGCCGCGCTCGGCGGCTGCAAGACTCCCTACTCCCCAGCCCCGCTCGCCACCAATTTCCCGACCACCAAGCAGGAAAAGCTTCAGGCGGCCGCGCACTGGACGGCAATTGCCAGCCACATGGAACAACAGCGGGTGGCGGAACTGAAGAAATCCTCGCCACGGCCGCTGTATGTTGCGAGCCCGGCCAATCCGACTCCATTTCAACAGGCTATAACCAACCAGCTCATCTCCTCGCTGGTCAGCGACGGTTATGTGGTTTCGCGCACGCCGGCCGGCGCCCTGCACATCAACCTCGACATCCAGGCCATCACCTTCGCCCCGAATCGCAAGCAAGCCCCAACGGTAGGCGTGGCAACCGCCATCGCCACCGGCGTCTGGGTACTGGCCGAGCGTATCGGCGACCCGGTCGGCAAGCTTGGCCGCTTTGCAGGCGCAGCCGGCGTCGGCGCCGGAATCGATGCCTATCAATGGTACGGCAGCGAGTACGCGTCTGGACCAACGCCTCGCACCGAGATTATCATTACAGCATCCGTGACCGACGAACATCGCTACGTTGCACGCAGTTCGAACACATACTATGTGGCAGATGCCGATCGCGCCCTGTATGGCGAAGCCCCATCGCAGCTAAGCCAGAGCTTCCAGGTAAAAGGAGACCGTTGATGCGTGCATTTGCCGCCCTGCTTCTTCCCTTGGCGCTGGCCGGTTGCGCCTGGTTTTCCGACAAGCCGCCGGAAAACGATTACGCCTCCACCTCCCAAAACCAGTTCGTCGGCGCAAACTATCGCGCCGCCGATACGCTGCTATCGCAGCTCAATGGCCGCCTGGCTGGCGACAAGCCCTTGATCATGGCGACCGTGGTCAACATCGACGCGCTGGACCAGAGCTCCACGCTGGGCCGGCTGGTATCCGAACAGGTATCGACGCGCCTCGCCCAAGGCGGCTTGCGCATGCTTGAAATGAAGCTGCGCACCTCAGTCTACATGAAGCGGCAGCAGGGCGAAATGATGCTCACGCGCGAAGTCGGCGAAGTGGCACACAACCACAATGCCCAGGCCGTGGTGGTTGGCTCGTACGGCGAGACCAACGACGCCGTCTTCGTCAACATCAAGGTAGTGCAGCCGCAGACCAACCAGGTCATGGCAGCAACCGACTATGTGCTGGCGAAAGACAGCGTAGTGCGTTCTATGCTGCAGGGACGCTGAGCAGATCCACCAGCCGCGGCAAAACCTCCTGCGCAGGCAACTCCAGCTTCAGCGACAGCAGGTCGTCAGCGCGGGTCTTGCCCGCGTTGACGGCAGCAATCGGCTTGCCCGCGGCTGCAGCCATGCGGCAGAAGCGGTAGCCGGAAAATACCATCAGCGAAGAGCCGACGACCAGCAGCGCGTCAGCCGCCTCCATTTCGGCCAGCGCCTGCGCGGTGCGCGTCGGCGGCACGTTATCTCCGAAAAAGACCACATCTGGCATCAGCACCCCGCCGCAGGCCGTGCATGCCGGTGCATGGAAATCCGGCAGCGCATCCGGCTCAATGGCCGCATCGCCATCGGGCAGCGGCTGGGCGAGCATATTCGCCAGTTCCGGATTGTCGCGCTCAAGTTGCGGCTGCAGCCCAGCGCGCGAGTAGCGTGCCTGGCATTCGAGGCAGATGACGTGGTGCAGGTTGCCGTGCAATTCGATCAGGCGCTTGCTGCCTGCGCGCTGGTGCAGGCCATCCACATTCTGCGTGATCACACTATGCAGGTAGCCGCCGGCTTCCAGTTCGGCGATGGCGCGGTGCCCCGCATTCGGCTCGGCGCGCGACATCGTCGGCCAGCCCACCATGCTGCGGGCCCAGTAGCGGCGCCGTATCGCCTCATTGCGGCGGAATTCGGGACCCTGGATTGGCGTGCGGCCGTGCCGCACACCGTCCTTGTCCCGGTAACCAGGGATGCCCGAAGCAGTACTCAGCCCGGCGCCGGTCAGCACCAGCACGCGGCCATGGCGTGCCAGGAAGCGCGCCAGTTCAAGCTCAGTCGACTGCAGCGCATCCATTTGGCTTGAAAATGCGTTCGGTCGAAGCCGGGTATTTTTCCAGCTTCGCGGCAGCACGGGTTGGACGCGGAGCGAAATCGCCACCGCAGTTCGGGCACTTGCCGTGCAGCTTTTCGTCCACGCAGTCAGCGCAGAAGGTACATTCGAATGAGCAGATCAAGGCATCCTGCGCACCGGGCGGCAAGTCCTTGTTACAGCATTCGCAGTTGGGTCGCATTTGCAGCATTTTTCCGGGCTCCTCTATTGGTCTCGGTAACTGAGGGCGTTCAGCAAAGCACTGGTGGTGTCGATATCGGCCAGCGCCTCATTCGTCGCCCGCGCAAAGCTGCGCTCTCGGATACGGGTCAGGCGCTCGATCAGTTCTTTTTTTGGCAAGCGCGATTGCACGATCGCAGACGGATCGATGCCCTCGTAGTGGCCACCGTTCGCTTCAAGCGCGTCGAGCAGGCGCCGCACTTCCGCATCGGGCAAAGTGCCCTTGCCTGCTTGCGGCGCTGGCTGTTGCGCGAGTTGCTGGCGCATCGGCGCAAAGAAGTCTGCCGCCTCTTTCGACAGGCCTTGTGCCTTCAGCGCCAGCAGCACCTGTCGGCCTTGCGGACCGCCCGCACGCACCAGGAAGTTCACGGCGCGCGTAAACACTTCCATATCCACGCTTTGCAGCAAGGGCTCGACGGCGGGCACGCTGGCTGGCGAGCCGACGAGCTGCAGCACATCCAGCACCGGCTTCACCAGCGCAAGGTCGCGCAACTGTGCGGCAAGATGGCGCTCGCCTGCCGCGCCGAAACGGCCATACAGCAAGGCCCGCACACCAGTCTCGTCAATCGTGGAACCCTGCTGCGGCAGCGGGACGCTCACGGACTTGCGCAGGAAGATGCGGTCGATCTGCGGCAGCAGGCGGGCATCCCGGCTCGCCGCAGCGGCATGCATCAAGCGGAAAAGCTGTGGACCGTCCAGCAGCGCATCAGGATTGATGGCCAGTGCTGCTTGAACGGCAAGCTGTTTGTCCGGCTCAGCGCCGTAAGCGACCAGGAAACAGGCCGCATCCAGCAGCAATTGCGGGCTGGGGCGCGAAGAGCGAAGTTCGGCGGCCAGCTCACGGCGTAGCAGCGGGATCGCATCGTCACGATAGTCGCCAAAGAAGCGCCAGGCTGCATCCAGTTCACGGCGCTGGGCGCCTGCTGCGGCAGCATCGGCGGCAGCGGGCAAACCGCGGATCTGGGCGATGCGGGCGGTGATGGCAGCATCGGTAGCGGCATCGCCAGCGTACGCGGACAATGCGGCAGAGGCCAGGAAGGCGGCGAGCACGCGCTTCATGCCGACAACCTGCTTTGAAGGTCAGTCACGGTAGTGAGCCAGTCCTGGTAATGCTCACTGTCTTCCCACAATTCACGCAGCTCGGACGCATCGGACAGAACGAGTGACAGAACACGCTGAGCTTTGTCGGCGATATCAGCACGAGGCTTGCTCAGTTTCGCCAGGACTTCAGCAACCCACTGATCGACGCGTTCGGAGTCTTCATCCTTCGGCCCGCCCTTGCCCTGAAGGCGAGACCAGGTTTCAACGGCAGCCAGTGCCTCCGCGCCAAACGGCGCCTCCAGGTACTCGGTGGTCTCCGCCTGCAGCACGTTATTCAACGTGTCCTCGATAAAGTAAAGGTCCCTTGATTCCTGCAAATCCTCCGCCCAATCCTGTGCGAAATCATTGCCAAACGGTCCAACAGCCCAGGTTCCCAATTGCGCCTCCTGTTCGATATAAGGCCGCATTGTACGCAATTACGGCCGAGCTCGTGTCACACCCTGGGGTCACACCCCAAGTGTGACACGGGCCCATGCGTATTATGCTTGTGCTCGTGTCACGGTTGGGGTGTGACCCCAAGGTGTGACACGAGCCCATCCGTTATTTTTGCGTCTTTACGACTTGCAGGGCGGTGGCGATCAGGCTGCTCATTTCGCCGACGTTGGCGGGGACGATCAAGCTGTTATTGGTCTTGGCCAGCTCGCCGAAGGCGCTGACGTATTGCTCTGCGACTTTCAGGTTCATCGCCGATTCGCCGCCGGGCTGCTGGATCGCCAAGCCTACCTGCTTCAGCGCTCCGGATGTCGCTTCGGCGATCGCGAGGATGGCGGCGGCTTCGCCTTGCGCGCGGTTGATGGCGGCTTGCTTGTCGCCTTCGGAACGGGCAATCGCTGCTTCTCGCTCGCCAGTGGCGATGTTGATCTGCTCCTGCTTGCGGCCTTCGGAAGCTGCGATCAGCGCGCGCTTGCCGCGTTCGGCCGTGATCTGTGCCTGCATGGCGTGCAGGATCTCCTGCGGCGGCGTCAGGTCCTTGATCTCGTAGCGCAGCACCTTCACGCCCCAGTTGGCGGCCGATTCGTCGATTGCATTCACCACCGTGGAGTTGATGTGGTCGCGCTCTTCAAACGTCTTGTCCAATTCCATGCGGCCGATCACCGAACGCAGCGTGGTCTGCGCCAACTGCGTGATCGCGGCGATGTAGTTCGATGAGCCGTAGGACGCGCGCATCGCATCCGTCACCTGGAAGTACAGAATGCCGTCCACCTGCAACTGCGTATTGTCCTTGGTGATGCAAACCTGCGATGGCACGTCGAGCGGGATCTCTTTCAGCACGTGCTTGTAGGCGATGCGGTCGATGAACGGCACCACGATGTTCAGGCCAGGTCCGAGCGTCGCGTGGTATTTTCCCAGCCGCTCGACCACCCAGGCGTGCTGCTGCGGCACCACGTTGATGGTCTTGAAAACAAACACCAGCGCGACGATAAAGATGACCAGTGTGACAGTGCCAAAGCTGATTTCCATTCACTTCTCCTTGTTATGCGCCGACGATCAGCCGGCTGCCGCGAATTTCGCGAATCCTGAATACGCCTGGTGCCGCCGCTTCGCCCGGCGCCAGTTCCACATCCCACATCGCGCCGCGATACATTACGCGGGCAGCGCCATCCTGCCATACCGGCACGTTGACGGTCTGGCCGATGTCCAGGTTCACGTCCGGGTTCGCTTCGGCCGGCGGCTGCACGGTCTTGCCAAAGCGGCTGCGGCGCAGCAGCAGCGTCGCAATCGCGGCCACGATGGCCGCCACCAGCATCTGGCCCGGCATGTCGACGCGCGCCAGCGAAGTCAATGCGCCCGCCCCCATGCCGATGGCAATCATCAGCAGGTAAAACGTGCCGCTAAACAGTTCGAGGGTGACCAGCACGCCTGCCCCAATCGCCCACAACATCCAGTCAGCCATCACAACCTCCAAAAGTAAAAAACCCCCGTCGCCGACAAGGCCACGGGGGTTCAAGCCGCTTATCGGCGACTTATTGTTGCATTTCTGCCAGCTTCTGCCAAGTGTCGATGACCGAGTCCGGGTTCAGGGACATGGTCTCGATGCCCTGCTCCATCAGCCAGATGGCCAGGTCCGGATGGTCGGAAGGACCCTGGCCGCAGATGCCGATGTACTTGTCCAGCTTGCGGCATGCCGAGATGGCCATGCCCAGCAGTGCGCGCACTGCAGGATCGCGCTCGTCGAAGTCGGCTGCCAGCAGCTCCATGCCGGAGTCGCGGTCCAGGCCCAGGGTCAGCTGGGTCAGGTCGTTGGAACCGATCGAGAAGCCGTCGAAGTGCTGCAGGAACTGCTCTGCCAGCACGGCGTTGGAAGGCACTTCGCACATCATGATGACGCGCAGGCCGTTCTCGCCGCGTTTCAGGCCGTTCTTGGCCAGCAGGCCGACCACTTTTTCCGCCTGGCCCAATGTACGCACGAATGGCACCATGATTTCGACGTTGGTCAGGCCCATTTCTTCACGCACGCGCTTCATCGCGATGCATTCCATTTCGAATGCGGCTGCGAAGTCTTCGGACAGGTAGCGCGCGGCGCCGCGGAAGCCCAGCATCGGGTTTTCTTCATCCGGCTCGTAGCGCGAACCGCCGATCAGCTTCTTGTACTCGTTGGACTTGAAGTCGGACAGGCGCACGATCACTTTCTTCGGCCAGAAGGCCGCAGCGATGGTGGCGATGCCTTCTGCCAGCTTGTCGATGTAGAACTGCTTCGGCGAAGCGTGGCCGCGGGCGACCGATTCCACGGCTTTCTTCAGGTCGGCGTCGATGTTCGGGTATTCCAGGATCGCTTTCGGGTGCACACCAATATTGTTATTGATGATGAACTCGAGGCGGGCCAGGCCTACACCGTTGTTCGGCACCGACTGGAAGTCGAAGGCCAGCTGCGGGTTACCCACGTTCAGCATGATCTTGGTCTTGATCGGCGGCAGTTCGCCGCGCGACACTTCGGAAATCTCGGTTTCGAGCAGGCCGTCGTAGATCTTGCCTTCGTCGCCTTCGGCGCAGGACACGGTCACGAAGTTGCCGTCTTTCAGCACGTCGGTCGCATCGCCGCAGCCAACCACTGCCGGCACGCCCAGTTCACGCGCGATGATCGCCGCGTGGCAGGTACGGCCGCCGCGGTTGGTGACGATGGCGGAAGCGCGCTTCATCACCGGTTCCCAGTTAGGGTCGGTCATGTCGGCGACCAGCACGTCGCCTGGCTGCACGCGTTCCATTTCGCTTGGGTCGCGAATCACGCGCACAGGGCCGGCGCCGATCTTCTGGCCGATTGCGCGGCCGGAGGTCAGCACGGTGCCGCTCGACTTCAGCTTGAAGCGCTGCTGCGAGTCGGTGGCTTTCTGCTGCGATTTCACGGTTTCAGGACGGGCCTGCAGGATGTACAGCTTGCCGTCGCGGCCATCTTTGCCCCACTCGATGTCCATCGGACGGCCATAGTGCTTCTCGATGATCATGGCGTACTTGGCCAGTTCGACGATTTCAGCATCGACCAGCGAGTAGCGGTTGCGCATCTCGATCGGCACGTCGACGGTCTTCACGGAACGGCCAGCCTTGGCTTCGTTGGTGAATTCCATCTTGATCAGCTTGGAGCCGATATTGCGGCGGATCACGGCGGACTTGCCCTGCTCCAGCATTGGCTTGTGTACGTAGAATTCGTCCGGGTTCACGGCGCCCTGTACCACGGTTTCACCCAGGCCGTACGAGGAGGTGATGAAGACCACGTCCTTGAAACCGGATTCGGTGTCGATGGTGAACATCACTCCCGATGCGCCCGTGTCGGAGCGCACCATGCGCTGCACGCCGGCTGACAGCGCCACTTCGGCGTGGGTGAACCCTTTGTGCACGCGGTAGGAAATCGCGCGGTCGTTGTACAGGGATGCGAATACGTGCTTCATCGCTTCCAGCACGTTGTCGATGCCGACCACGTTCAGGAAGGATTCCTGCTGGCCTGCGAACGATGCGTCAGGCAGGTCTTCTGCGGTGGCGGAGGAGCGCACGGCGAAGGACACTTCAGTGTTGGAGTCTGCGACCAGTTTGTCGTAGAAGGCGCGGATCTCGGCTTCCAGGCGTGGCTGGAATGGGGTGTCGATGATCCATTGGCGGATTTCTGCGCCCGATGCTGCCAGGGCGCGGACGTCGTCGACGTCCAGGTGTTCAAGGCGGTCAGCGATGCGCTGGGCCAGCGATGGGCCACCGTCAACGCTGTGCGACAGGAAGTCGCGGAAGGCCTGGGCGGTGGTTGCGAAGCCGCCAGGCACTCGCACACCGGCACCAGCCAGCTGGGAGATCATCTCGCCCAGCGACGCGTTCTTGCCGCCGACGGATTCGACATCCGTCATTCGCAAATTCTCGAACGAGGCAACGTACACCCCGTCGGATTGCTCCTTCAATGCTGCGTTAGTCATAAAGACACCTTTTTGATGATAAAAATCTTTACGCAGGCATGCTTGGCATCGTTCTTGTCATTCTTGGCGCCGTGCAGCACAATCTTACCGTTGGCAAGCATTTTACAGCCTGCGCAGCAAATTGACGATTCATCCACTGGAAAAGCTTTTTTGATGCCACAAGATCAACGTTTATTGCCGGCTTCGAGCCGCACCGTCTTTTTTGTCTCTGACGGCACTGGCATCACTGCCGAAACCTTCGGCCATTCGGTGCTGACGCAGTTCGACCTGCGCTTCCGCCAGATCCGTTTGCCGTTCATCGACACCTGCGACAAGGCGTATGATGCAGTGCGCAAAATTAACGAGATCGGGGCCGAGGATGGCGCCAAGCCGATCGTGTTTTCGACCCTGGTAAAGGCGGAGCTGTCGGAGGTGATCCAGCGCGCCAATGCCATGCACATGGACCTGATCCAGACCTTCGTGGCGCCGCTGGAGCAGGAACTGGGCGTCAAGTCGACCCACACCATCGGCCGCTCGCACAATGTGGTCGATAGCGAGGAATACAAGAACCGTATCGAGGCGATCAATTTCTCGCTCGCGCACGATGATGGCCAATCCAACAAGAACCTGTCGTCGGCGGACGTGATCCTGGTTGGGGTTTCGCGTTCGGGCAAGACCCCGACTTCGCTGTACCTGGCCATGCAATATGGCGTGAAAGCGGCCAATTACCCGCTGATTCCGGACGATTTCGAGCGCGGCAAGCTGCCTTCGGCGCTGTATGCCTATAAATCGAAGATTTTCGGCCTGAGCATCGAACCGCAGCGCCTGTCGGAGATCCGTAATGAGCGCCGTGCCGGCTCCAAATACGCTTCGCTGGAAAACTGCCGCTATGAGGTGAACGAGGCGGAGGCCATGATGCGCCGCGAGGGCATCCGCTGGCTGTCGTCCACCACCAAGTCGATCGAAGAGATTTCCACCACCATCCTGCAGGAAATCAAGCCGAATCGCTCGGTTTATTAAGGATTTCCGCCCGCATCGCCTGCTGGAATTCGGCCCACAGGGCTTCCAGCGGGCGTCCGTAGGCTCCGCGCACCGCACTGGCAAACCCCTCGCCGCGGCCGACCGCCGCCAAGCGGCGCAACAACGGCGCCGAAGGCTTCCGCGCCCGGTTCGCACCAGATGCGCGGGTCAGGCGTGCATTGCGTGAAGTGGGCTTTACTGGACAGCCAGGCGCGCGCCATAAAAGGTCATCTGGCCAACCGGCGTGAAGGCAGCGGCTACCGGCAGGCTGACTGCTACGAGCAGCCCTGCAACACAGCGTCTTTTCATCAGAAGAAGTCTTTCCAGTCATGGAGCCAGCCGGGAATGTCATCAACCGGCATCGGGTTGGCAATATAAAAGCCCTGGGCATAGGTGCAGCCCAGGCTTTGCAGGAAGTCCCAGTCCTGCCTCGTCTCGACACCCACTGCGCAAGCGTGCCGTGACAGGCTGCGTGCAAGGCCCAGGAAGGATTTCAGCACGGTACCGATGGGGTGCTTGCGCGAGGCGCCATCGACGAAACTGGGGTCGATTTTCAGTTCCGAGAACGGGATGGCGGCGAGCAGTTGCAGGTTGGAGCGGCCGGTACCGTAATCGTCGATCGCCAGGCCGAAACCCATCATCCGCAAGCGCAGCAGGCGCTCGATAAAATGCGGGTTTGTCGTCAACACCGAGGCTTCGGTGATCTCGAATGTGACGTAGTCGGACAGGATGCGGTGGCGTTCGAGGCAAGCTGTAATCTGCGCGATAAACTGCGGATGCGCCAGCGTGCTCGGGTCCACGTTGACTGAGAACGAAATCGGAATGCCCTTGTCGTGCAGGCTGCGGCAGGCCGCCACCGATTTCTCGATCATGCACCAGTCGAGGAAGTCGATGCGCCGCACGCTTTCCAGCACTGGCACGAAAGCCGAAGGCCCAAGCACGCCATGCTCAGGGTGGCGCCAGCGGGCGAACATCTCCAGCCCTTTGACGGCGCCCGTCTCCAGTTCGATCTTGGGCTGGAAATAGGGATCGAACTCGCGCCCCTGCAGGCCGCGCCCTACTTCGGCAAAGGTGAATTCGGGGTGCTGCGGGGCGGATTCCGGCTCGGCGGCAGGCTCCCGGTAGTTGGCGATCAGTTCCTGCAGCTTGGCCGCGGTGATTGGCTTGCCCGAGCTGCCCAGCACATCGAGGCCGTAGGCTTCGGCCATGGTTTCGACGGAAAACAGGACATCGGCGCTTTGCGCAGCCAGGATGATGATGCCCGCGCGGCAGTCGATTTCAGCCAGGCGCCGGATCACTTCCAGCCCGTCCATGCCCGGCAGCGCCAGGTCCATCAGGGCGATGTTGGCGGGCGGGTTGAGGCCAATTTCAAGCAAGCGCAACGCGCTCAGGCCGTCGGATGCGGGGGTGATGTGCTGGGCGCCGAGGTGGCGCAACATGCCAAGCAATAGCTCACGCTGGACGGGTTCGCCCTCGGCGACCAGAAAATGCAAGCTTGCAATTTCCATAACGCCCATTCCAGCATGGTTAGTATTATTAAGTCAGATTTTGCCTTACTTGCTCGAAAAAGCATACTGCCGCGCATGCGGCGACGTTCAACGATTCGACTTTCCCCAGGTGCGGCACGATGACGCGGTGGGTGGCGTTGCTTAAAAGTGTGTCGGACACGCCCTGCCCTTCGTGCCCGAAGATCCAGGCCACCGGGCGCTTCAGGTCGAGCCGGTAAAGCTGTTCGGCCGCGTAGCCGCTGGTGGCGAGGGTGGCGATTTGCGCGCCTTGCACCAGTTGCGGCAGGTCGACGTTTTCATAGATATCCAGCACAAAGTGCGCGCCCATCGCTGCACGCAGGACTTTCGGCGACCAGCAGAAGGCAGTGCCGGGGGCGCAATACACTTCCTTCACGCCTGCCGCGGCTGCGCTGCGCAGGATGGAGCCGACGTTGCCCGGGTCTTGCACGTTATCCAGCAAGACGGCGTTGACGCTCAGTGCAGGCGGCACGTCTTTTTGTGGCGTGGAGATCAGGAACATCAGGCCGACGCCATGCTCCACCTGGCTGACCGCGTGGTAAAGCTGGTCGCTCAGGCACAGCACGTGGGCATGTTCGGCCTCCAGGCGCGCGATGATTGCCGCCACTTCAGGGTTCTGCAGCGCGCCTTCAGCCACGATGGCTTGTTCGGGATGGCCGCGCAGCTCCAGCCAGGTTTCGCACAGGTGCACGCCATCCAGCAGGCTGCGGCCGGCTTTGCGGCGGGCTTGCGAGTTGGTCGCCAGCTTGGCCAGCTCTTTGTATTGCGCGTTGTCGCGTGAGGTAATGTGTTTCACAGGTCACGCTCCAGGACTTCGCGTACGGGCGCAAAGCTGCGCCGATGCACCGGCGAGGCGCCATGCTCGCGCAGCCGCTCCAGGTGCAGGGCGGTGCCATAGCCTTTGTGCTGGTCGAAGCCGTATTGCGGGTATTTCTTGTGCAGCTTGACCAAGGCCGCGTCGCGTGCGGTCTTGGCCAGGATCGAGGCGGCCGAGATCGATTCGATCTTGTCGTCGCCTTCCACGATGGCGATGCTCTGGATGCGCATCACCGGACACTTGTTGCCGTCGATGAGGGCCAGGGTCGGCACGGTTTGCAGCGCATACACAGCGCGCTTCATCGCCAGCAGGCTGGCCTGCAGGATGTTCAGGCGATCAATTTCCTCTTCGGACGCCTTGGCCACGGCCCAGGCGATCGCGTGCTCACGAATCAGGGGTGCCAGCTCATCGCGCCGCGCCTCATTGAGTTTCTTGGAATCGCGCAGGCCCGGAATCGGGCGGTTGCGGTCCAGGATCACGGCGGCGGCGAACACCGGGCCGGCCAACGGGCCGCGCCCTGCCTCATCGACCCCGCAGATGATTTCTTCGAGCGAGTAAGGCAGGTCGTCAAACAGGCCGGATTGTTGCGGGTTCATTTGTTGATGACCTTAAGGACTGCTGCGGCGCCTTCCTGGGCGCTGTTACGCAGCAGGCTGTAATGCATGTCGGTGAAGCGCTGCACCAGTTTCAGGCGGTGCGGCACGTCACTCAGTTGTTTCCACATGGCGTCGGCCAGTGTCTCGGCTGTAGCCGCATTCTGCAGCATTTCCGGCACCAGGAATTCGCGCGCCAGGATGTTCGGCAGGCCGATCCACGGCTGGTAGCCCATATGCCTCATGATATGCCAGGAAGCGGCCATCATTTTGTAAGCGATGACCATCGGCTTCTTGAACAAGGCCACTTCGAGCGAGGCGGTGCCGGAAGCGACCAGCACGGCGTCGGCGGCGCAGATCGCGGTGTGCGACTGGCCGTCGAGCAGCATCAGTTCTACGTCTTGCAGGCCGGCTTCCGCCACCAGTTCCAGGAAGTACTTGCGCTGCTTCTCGCCGGCCATCGGCACCACGAATTTGAGCGTGCGGTCGCGCTGCAGCAGCAGCTTGCAGGCGCCGATGAAGGCGGCCGTGTTGTACTTCAGTTCTGCCATGCGGCTGCCCGGCATGACGCAGACCACGTTGGCGTCTTCCGCAATACCCAGCTGGCGCCGTGCGGCTGCCTCGTCGGGCTGCACCGGGATCACTTCGGCCAGCGGGTGGCCGACGTAGGTCACCGGCACGCCGGCCTTCTTGTAGATCTCTTCCTCGAACGGGAAGATCACCAGCATGTGCGACACCGACTTGATGATTTTCTTGATGCGCCCACCGCGCCAGGCCCAGATCTGCGGGCCGATGTAGTGCACGGTCGGGATGCCTGCCTCGCGCAACTGCGCCTCCAGCCCGAGGTTGAAGCCCGGGTAGTCGGCGCCGATGAAGCATGCCGGCCGCTCGGCCAGCAACTGGTCGCGCAGCGTGTTCTGGATGCCTTTCAGCTCGCGGTAGCGGGGAATGATCTCGAACAGCCCGCGCACGGTCATCTTCTCGATCGGCCATTGCGACTCGAAGCCATGTTCCATCATGGCCGGGCCGCCGATGCCGTGAAAGCGCGCTTCGGGCAGGTGCGGACGCAGGCCGCCTAACAGACGGCCTGCCAGCAGGTCGCCCGACGGTTCGCCGGCGACGACCGCGATCGATACGTCAGCGGACGATGCCACGGGTAGTCGTATCGAGGAATTCGCGCATCGAGCGCGCGGCGGCGGCGCAATCTTCCGGCAGGCCGGCTTCGGCTTCCAGCATCGCTGCCTTGGCTTCGTCCAGCGTCAGGCCGGAACGGTACAGGATCTTGTACGCGTTGCGGATGGCGTTGATCTGCTCGCGGCTAAAGCCGCGCCGCTTCAGGCCTTCGATATTGACGCCGTGGGCTGCAGCCGGATTGCCGTTCAACAGCACATAAGGCGGCACGTCCTGGGTCAGGCTGGTGCTCATGCCGACGAAGGCGTGGGCGCCGATCTTGCAGAACTGGTGCACATTGGCGAAGCCGGACATGATTACCCAGTCGCCGATCTCCACGTGGCCCGCCATCTGGGCGTTATTGGAGAAGATGGTGTTATTGCCGACCACACAGTCATGCGCCAGGTGGACGTAGGCCGAGATCCAGTTGTTGTTGCCCAGCCTGGTCACGCCCTTGTCCTGCACCGTACCGAGGTTGAAGGTGCAGAATTCGCGGATGGTGTTGTCGTCGCCGATTTCCAGGCGGGTCGGCTCGCCGTTCCACTTCTTGTCCTGCGGCGCGGCGCCGATGGAGGAGAACTGGAAGAACTTGTTGTTCTTGCCGATCGTGGTATGGCCCTCGATCACGACGTGCGGGCCCACCACGGTGTTCTCGCCAATCACCACGTTCGGGCCAATGATCGTGTATGGGCCGATCTCGACGCCGGCTGCCAGTTCGGCCTTCGGGTCGACAATCGCGCTTGGGTGGATGGTCGCCATGGTCTTACTCCACGGAGCGGATGGTGCACATCAGCTCAGCTTCCAGCGCTACCTGGCCGTCGACCGAGCCGACTGCCTTGTATTTCCAGATGCCGCGCGCGTTGCGCAGGATTTCCACGTCCATCTTCAGCTGGTCGCCGGGACCAACTGGGCGCTTGAAGCGTGCATTGTCGATGCCGACGAAGTACACCACCGAATTCTCGTCCGGCTTGATGCCCATGGACTTGAACGACAGCAGGGCCGCGGTCTGCGCCATCGCTTCGATCATCAGCACGCCAGGCATGACTGGCTTGTGCGGGAAGTGGCCATTGAAGAACTCTTCGTTCACGGTCACGTTCTTGATGGCGGTGATGGACTTATTCTCTTCATAAGAGATGACGCGGTCAACCAGCAGCAGCGGGTAACGGTGCGGCAGGTAAGCCTTGATCTCGCAGATGTCCATCGTTTTGTTTTCGGTAGTCGTCATGATTCTTCGTCTTCGGTTTTAGTTTTAATGGTTTTTTCCAGCGCGCGCATTTTATCGCGCATGGTCGGCAGGTTCCGCACAATCGCAGCCGACTTCTCCCAGTCGCTGTTCTTGGCCAACGGGTAGAAGCCCGTGTACTGGCCCGGTTCGGTGATCGAGCGCGATACCAGGCTGCCGGACGAAATATGGACGTGGTCCGCAATCGTCAGGTGGCCCAGGATCATCGCCGCGCCTCCGAAGGTGCAGTGCTTGCCGATTTTCGCGCTGCCAGCCACGCCGACGCAGCCGGCCATCGCCGTGTGCGCGCCGATATGGCAGTTGTGGCCGATCTGGATCTGGTTGTCCAGCTTCACGCCGTCTTCAATAATGGTGTCCGCCAGCGCGCCGCGGTCCACGGTGGTGTTGGCGCCGATGTCGACGTCGTCGCCGATCACCACGCGGCCCACCTGCGGGATGCGCACGTAGACGCCGCCGTCATTGGCAAAGCCAAAGCCATCGGTGCCGATCACGGCGCCCGAGTGAATGATGCCGCGCTTGCCGATCACGCACTTCGAATGGAAGGTCACGTTGGCGAAGAAATGCGTGCCCTCGCCCACCTGTGCATCGCGGCCGATGTAGCAGCCGGCATCCAGCACCACGCCGGCGCCGATCACCGCGCCTGCCTCGACCACCACTTTGGGGCCGATATGCGCAGTCGCGTCCACGCTGGCGGCCGGGTCGACGTAGGCCGTCGGGTGCACGCCCGCCGGGCGCACGTAGGCCGTCTGCGCTTCAAAGAGCTGCGCGGCACGGGCAAAGTACACGTATGGGTTCTTGACGACGATGCGCGCACCTTTAAAGGTTTCTGCCACGGTGGCATCGTCATTGGCGCTGACAATCAGGGCTGCCGCCTGGCTTTGCCCCGCTTGCGAGCGGAATTTGCTGTTACTGAGGAAGCTGATATGCGAAGCGCCTGCATCGGTCAACGGCGCGATCCCGGCAACGTAAAGTTCCGGGTCCCCCACCAGTTGGCCGCCCAGGCGTTCGACCAGTTCTCCTAGTCGAAGGCCCATCTTAAATCCAATCTATCTGTTATTTGTCCAGCGCTTCCAGCACCTTGTTGGTGATGTCGATACGCGGGCTGGCCCACACGGCGTCCTGCAGGACGATGTCATAGCCTTCGGTCGTTGCAAGCTGCTTGATGATCTTCGTCGCCTTCTCGGCGATCGCAGCACGCTCCTCGTTGGTGCGCTGGTTCAGGTCTTCGCGGAATTCGCGCTGGCGGCGCTGGAAGTTCAGGTCCGCCTCGTAGGCTTCGCGCTGCAGCTTGCTGCGTTCAGGCTCGGGCTTGCTGGCGCCTTCCTTTTCCCATTTCTCGGCGGCCGCCTTGGAGCGCATGGCCAGTTCCTGCAGCGCCTTTTCGCGGCTGGAGAATTCCTCGCGCAGCTTGTTGTCGGCCGACTTGGCCAGCTTCGATTCGTTGTAGATGCGCTCGGCGCTCAGCCAGGCAATCCGGGAGGACTGCGCCAGCGCCGGTGCCGTGGCCATCATGCCCAGCGCCAGTACGGCAGCGATTTTGCCCAGGGTAGCGGTTGCAGTCTTCAACTCGATTCTCCGTCCAAATAAGTTGCTTTGGTGCACTAAATGCATCAGAAACCAGTACCCATCTGGAACTGGAAGCGTTCCAGGCGGTCACCCAGTTTGTCGTTCAGAGGCAAAGCATAACTCAACTTCAGCGGGCCTACCGGGG
>Ga0307408_100001035_pt1 | contig 21367 bp, 22 predicted proteins | sample 322Cmetagenome_FD_202116 | JGI IMG/M metagenome (GOLD analysis project Ga0307408, IMG submission 202116) | Maize rhizosphere microbial communities from greenhouse at UC Davis, California, United States - 322HYB-C-3 | ecosystem: Host-associated > Plants > Roots > Rhizosphere > Soil | place... | reverse complement strand
GCCCCATGTGCAGCTTGCCGCTGGGGTAGGGCAGCATGGAGCAGGCGTAGAACTTCTTCTTGCTCGTGTCTTCCGTCACGCGGTAGGCGTCGCGGGCGGTCCAGTGGCCGTGCGCGGCGCGCTCGACGTCTTGGGGAGAGTATTTGTCTTGCATGGGGGCTCGGAGATGGGAGATGGGGGCAGCCGCGGGGCTGCACTGCGCGGGATTTTAGGCTGTCGGATCGGGTGCGGCCCCTGGGCATCGCCGCCGCCGGGCAGGCTGCCGCCGGAACGCGCGGTGATGAAGGAGGAAACGGGTCGGCGGCAGGGAGGGTCAGGGTGCCTTGGCGCGCGCCGCTGGCGCCCCAGCGGTCGCAGGCTCCGAGACGAAGCCGATGCGCTGCAAGCCCGCCTGGTGCGCAGCACCCATGATTTCCACCACCCGGCCATAAGGCACGGCGGCATCAGCGCGCAGCTGGATTTCGGTGCCGGGCCGGTCCCCGCCGATGCGGCGGAGGCGCTCGGCCAGGGCAGGCTGCGACAGCGGCTGGTCGTCCAGAAAGGCTTGGCCTGATGCATCGACCACCAGCGTGACAAACTGCGGCGCGGTCCCGGGCACGGTTCCCTCGCTGCGCGGGAGATCCAGCCGGATTGAGCTGGCCATCAGCGGCGCCGTCAGGATGAAGATCACCACCAGTACCAGCATGACGTCGACCAGCGGTGTCATGTTGATATCGGCCATGGGCTGGGGCCCCTGGGTGCGCTCGAGCCGGCCGAAGCTCATGGCGGCGCGGTCCGCTGGGACGGGGTAGCGCCATGCGTTGGCGCGGTGTCGATGACGAGCTCGCGCAGGTCGCGGGCAAAGCCTTCCAGGTCGGCCTCGATGCGGCCGATGCGGCGGCCGAAAACGTTGTAGGCCAGCACGGCCGGAATCGCCACAGCCAGCCCCGCGGCCGTCATGACCAGGGCCTCGCCCACCGGGCCGGACACGCGGTCAATGGTGATCTGCCCCGCGCCCGCCATGGCCGTGAGCGCATGGTAGATGCCCCACACGGTGCCCAGCAGCCCGACAAACGGCGCGGTGGACCCCACCGTGGCCAGCAGGACCTGCCCGAACTGCAGCCGCCCCAGCACCTCGTGCAGGGCATCGCGCAGCACACGGGTCAGCCGCTGCGACAGGCTGCCGGCGGCGGCCAGCGTGGGAGGCCGGCCGGAGTCTTCTTCTTTTGCTATGGAATTTGCAGCAACAACCAAGGGCAGGACAAGCGCCGCACGGTCAAAAGACTGCAAGCGTTGCGCAGCGAGGTCCCAGGACGGTGCCTGCCAGAACGCCGCTGTGCAGCGCGCCACGTCGGCACTCGCCCGCTGCATGAGCCGCAGCTTCCAGACAATGACGACCCAGCTCGCGACCGACATGGCCAGGAGCACCAGGGCCGTGCCCTGGGTCACCATATCGCCCTGGCGCCACCAGTGAAGAGCGTCCATCCAGCCCTCCTGCTACTGGGCGCTTCGCCCGCAACTGGCGCGATCCGGACCAGTGCCACCGTGGAACCGGCTTTGCCAGGCCACGGTTGGCGTTCCTCTGGAGGGGGAAGCTGCGAAGCAGCTCAGGGGGGGCTTCATTTCAGGTTCAGCACATCGAACATGTCGAACATGCCCGTCTTGTGCCCTGCCAGAAAGCGCACCGCGCGCAGGCTGCCCTGCGCGTAGCCGGCCCGGTTGGACGACTTGTGCGAAATCTCGATGCGCTCGCCCACGCCGGCAAACAGCACCGTGTGGTCGCCCACGATGTCGCCACCACGGATGGTGGCAAAGCCGATGCTCGACGGGTCCCGCTCACCGGTCACACCCTCGCGGGCATAGACGGCGCACTCCTTCAGGTCGCGCCCCAGGGCCTCGGCAATCACCTCGCCCATCTTGAGCGCGGTGCCCGAGGGCGCGTCGACCTTGTGGCGGTGGTGGGCTTCGATGATCTCGATGTCATAGCCCGTCGCCATGGCCTTGGCTGCCATTTGCAGCAGCTTGAGCGTCACGTTGACGCCCACGCTCATGTTGGGCGCCATGACAATTGCCGTGCGCTGCGCGAAGGCCGCGATCTCGGCCTTCTGCGCGTCGCTGAAGCCCGTGGTGCCGATGACCGCCTTCACGCCCAGTTCGGCGCACACCGCGAGATGGGCCAGCGTGCCTTCAGGACGGGTGAAATCAATCAGCACGTCGGCATTTTTCAGGCCGGCGGCGATGTCGGCCGTGATGGCCACGCCACTGGCGTGGCCGAGGAATGCGGTGGCGTCGGAGCCGATGGCAGGGCTGGAAGGCACATCCAGCGCACCAGCCAGCACGCAATCATCCGCGCTGCGCAGGGTTTCGATCAGCATGCGGCCCATGCGGCCCGAGGCGCCAGCCACGGCCACACGCAACGGCTTGGTGGGGGCGCCTGCGCTGGATGGGCTGGCGGGCGAAGATGCTCCGGTCATGAGAGTCCTGTACGTTGTAGGGGGGTCGAAGCACGGCCCAACGGGCTGCTGCCGGCCGCTACCGGGCACCCGTGGGCCGCAATGTCTGGCCGTGCGCTAGCGCGCGGGGGCTTCCAGCGGCGGGTAGCTGATGGAGGCAGGTTCCAGCGGCGCCGCTGTGGGCGGGGTCTGCGGCCGGGGCGATGCGGGGTAGCGGGCCAGCTGCTCGGGCGTGGCTTCCAGTGCCGGCACCTTGTTCTTGGCGCCGCGCGAGCCCAGGGACGCCACGAACTCCGTTTCGGTCGGCATGGGGTCGCCCTCGGAGCGCTCCAGCACATCGCCGCGGAAATACACCGTCAGCTTGCGGGTTTGCGCCTCTTCACCCGGGCGTTTGAGCGTAAAAACGTATTCCCAGCGGTCGGCATGGAACAGACTGGTGACCAGCGGCGTGCCCAGGATTTCGCGCACCTGCTGGCGGCTCATGCCCGGCTGCAGCGCCTCGACCTGCTCACGCGAGACGAAGTTGCCTTGCACGACATCGACCTTGTAAGGCGTGACGATATTGGCAATGCGGGTGCTGGCTCCATCCAGGCTACTGCAACCAGCCAGGGCGGCCACGCCGGCACCGATCAAAAGGACCAGGCCCAGACGGGCGCTGCAACGGGCTTTGACGGGCATGGGTAAAAGGGCTGAGGATATGATCATTCCATTGTAGCGGCAGGCCCTTCGTGCTCCCGGCCCCGCCCGCATCTCCCGAAAGACCATGCCATGACCAACATTGACGAACTCAAAAGCACGGGGCTCAAGGCCACCCTGCCTCGCCTGAAGATCCTGGAGATCTTCCAGAAAGGCGGCCAGCGCCACATGACGGCCGAGGACGTCTTTCGGGTCCTGCTGGAAGAACGCTCGGACATTGGCCTGGCCACGGTGTACCGGGTGCTCACCCAGTTCGAGCAGGCGGGCATCCTCATCCGCAGCAATTTCGAAAGCGGCAAGGCGGTCTACGAGCTCAACGAGGGTCAGCACCATGACCACTTCATCTGCACCGTGTGCGGCAAGGTGGAGGAGTTTTACGACGCGGAGATCGAAAAGCGCCAGCAGACCGTGGCCAAGTCCAAGGGTTGGGTGGTGCAGGACCACACCATGGCGCTGTACGGCCAGTGCGCCTCGTGTGCAAGCAAGTAATCCCCGCTGAGTCGCCTTTGGAGCCTTCCAGGGGAGACGCACCCACGGGCCCGGCAAAGGCGTTCCACGGGTGCACCGGCTTCGGCAGCGTCCGCTTCGCCGCCTTTGATAAAAATCGGCCCTAGCGCTTGCGCATCAAGCGCCAACAGCTATCGAATAAGTAGCACTATCCACCGGTGTCGCGCTCCATGGCGCGGCGGTGGCGTTCCACGAATTCCTGGTAGGTGTCGATGCCGCGCAGTTGCAGGATGGTGTTGCGCACTGCGGCTTCGACCAGCACGGCGATGTTGCGGCCGGCCACCACCTGGATGACCACTTTGAGCACGGGCACGCCGAGCACGTCCTGGGTGAGGGGCTCGTACGGCAGGCGCTCGTAGTCGCGCTCCAGCGTTTCCTTGCGCACCAGGTGCACGATGAGCTTGAGGCGCATCTTGCGGCGCACCGCCGTCTCGCCAAAGATGGCGCGGATGTCCAGCAGGCCGATGCCGCGCACTTCCAGCAGGTTCTGCAGCAGCTCGGGGCACTTGCCCTCGATCGTGGTCTGGTTGATGCGATAAAGGTCCACCGCATCGTCTGCCACCAGACCGTTGCCCCGCGAGATCAGCTCCAGGCCCAGCTCGCTTTTCCCCAGGCCGGATTCGCCGGTGATCAGCACGCCCAGGCCCAGGATGTCCATGAACACGCCGTGCATCGTCGTGCGGTCGGCAAAGTGCTTGGACAGGTAGGCCCGCAGCACGTCGATGACGAACGCCGACGACTCGTGCGTGGAGAACATTGGAATCTGCGCGCGCTCGCACATGGATACCAGCTCGTCCGGAGCCGACTGGTTGTCGGCCAGCACCAGCACGGGCGGCTCGAGCGTCACGATGCGCGCGATGCGCCGCTTGCAATCGTCGGGCGACGCGCTGCCGAGGTAGGCGATCTCGCGCTCGCCGAGGATCTGCACCCGGTAGGGGTGGATGTAGTTGAGGTAGCCGACCAGATCGGCCCCGGAGCGGGCCGATCGCACGGCCACCTCGTCAAAACGCCGTTCGGAGGCCCCCAGCCCCGCCACCCATTCCCACTTCAGCAGGCCGCGGAACTCCTCGAAAAGGACATCGGCGCTGACGACATTGGGCTTCACAGCGATGAGGGTGTAAGAGGGATGAGGGGACGCAACCCGCAGTAGCTCATGCGGCCTGGGTGGACTGCCAGCCAGCGATGGTACCGTGCAGTTCGGCCGCGTCGGTGCAGGACTTGAGTTTTTCGCGCAACGCGGAATCGCTCAGCAGCTCCGCGATTTCGGAGAGGATCTCCAGGTGTTTTTGCGTGGCAGCCTCGGGCACCAGCAAAAAGATCAACAGCCCTACCGGCAACTCGTCCGGCGCGTCGAACCCGATGGGGTTGAGCAGCTGGAACACCGCCGCCATCGGCGCCTTCAGGCCCTTGATGCGGCCGTGGGGAATGGCCACGCCATGGCCCAGCCCGGTGGAGCCCAGGCGCTCGCGCGCAAACAGGCTGTCGGTGATCAATGCCCTCGACAGGCCGTGCTGGCTCTCGAACAGCAGACCCGCTTCTTCAAAAGCACGCTTCTTGCTGGTGGCGTCCACACTCACGAGCACTTGAGCGGGGGGCAGGATGGAGGCGAGTCGGTTCATGGTCAAGGTAACAATTATGCACATCTTGGCGAAAACCCTGAGTACCAGGGTTTGCCATTATTGGCCGATGCACGGTCGCGGCTCCATGGGCTGACAGGCTTTTGCACAGAGAAACAATACAAGGGACAGCACGCCGGGGGGCAACAAAAAAACCGCCCCAGGGGGCGGCTGCTGTGCCAGGCACGAGAGCTGCGCATCAAACGTGCAGTTCGCGCTTGGCGGCTTCGTGGTGATGGTCTTGCAGGCGATCCTTGTGGCGCACGACCTGGCGATCCATCTTGTCGACCAACTCGTCAACGGCAGCATACAGGTCGGAGTGGGAGCTCTCGGCAAACAGGTCGTTGCCTTTGACGTGGATGTTGCATTCCGCTCGCTGGCGCTTTTCCTTCTCCTTTTGCTTCTCTACTGTCAGCAGTACCTTGACGTCGACAACCTGGTCGAAATGGCGCGTGATCCGGTCCAGCTTGGTGGTGACGTAGCTGCGCAAGGCAGGGGTAACTTCGAGATGGTGACCGCTGATCGTCAAGTTCATAAATAAGTCTCCTGTGACACGCTCTGTGGAAGAAAACGCCGCCCTGGATCAGAGGAGCGGCCCGACGAACTTGGATGCATCCTGTTGGCGTGAGGTCACTATGCCCCCGCCCACCCTGAAAAGCAATCCCATTCCGCCCCGGCCTGCTGGGTTATGCCGGGCAAGGTGCCAAGCCCCGGAAATGCGCGCACAATGGGCGAGTTCATCGAACACGTGGCAACCCTTCCGCGGCTGCTTTCGCACCTTCGCCCCCCACCTCCCTCTCTCGGGGGCCATGGGGGTCCGCGTAAAATTCGCGCGTTGCGCGCCGCCCGGCACGAATCCACCGGCTCCATCCTGCCGCGGCACACGGCCTGCACGCTGCGCAAACCCGATCCGATCGTCCCACCCACACCATGACCCAGCCCAGCTCCAACGCCCTGCATACCTCCGCCCTCACCTCGCTGCCGCTGCTGGCCCGCGGGAAGGTGCGCGACAACTACGCCGTGGGCGACGACCGCATCCTGATGGTGGCCAGCGACCGCCTTTCCGCCTTTGACGTGATCATGGGCGAGCCCATTCCCGGCAAGGGCGAGCTGCTCACGCAGATGGCGCTTTTCTGGTTCGACAAGCTCGGGCACATCTGCCCCAACCACCTCACCGGCGATGCGCCCGAGAGCGTGGTCAAGCCGGAAGAAGTGGCCCAGGTGCGCGGCCGCTCGATGCTGGTGCAGCGCCTTAAGCCCATTCCGGTGGAGGCCGTGGTGCGCGGCTACCTGGCCGGCAGCGGCTGGAAGGAATACCAGGACTCGCGCTCGGTCTGCGGCGTGCCGCTGCCCGAGGGCCTGACCAACGCGGCCAAGCTGCCCGAGCCCATCTACACACCGGCCGCCAAGGCCGCCGTGGGCGAGCACGACGAGAACATCACTTTCGAGCGCACGGTGGAGATGATCGGCCCGGATCTGGCCACCCGCATCCGCGACCTGAGCATCGCCATCTACAAGGCTGCAGCCGAGATCGCCCTCACCAAGGGCATGATCATTGCGGACACGAAATTCGAGTTTGGGCTGGCGCCCGACGGCACGCTGGTGCTGATGGACGAGGTGCTCACCCCCGACAGCTCGCGCTATTGGCCCGTGGAAGGCTACGAGGCCGCCCTGGCCGCCGGGCAGAACCCACCGAGCTACGACAAGCAGTTCGTGCGCGATTGGCTGGAGCAGGCGCAGGTGAACGGCAAGCCCTGGGACAAGACCGCGCCGGCACCGCGCCTGCCGCGCGAGGTGATCGAAAAGACCGCCGCCAAGTACCGTGAGGCGCTGGAACGTCTGACAGGTTAAAGACAACCCCTGAGCGGCTGCGCCGCATCCCGGCGCACCGCCGATTTCTCGGGTTCAGCGGACTTGACCGCGCCAGTTTTCAGATGAGCGCCCTGTGGTAGGGCAGAAAGCTCAGCTCAGCACCACCGAACTCAGGCGCCTGCGGTACGTGGCCACCACCGGATCGTCCGGCGGAATCTGCCCATCGGCGACTTTCACCTTGGGCGGCTCGATGATTTCGAGGATGGCCACATAGGTCTTGCGCGCAGCTTCTTCGTTCCAGCCCTTGTCGCGCATGAGGATTTCCAGCAGCTCATCCATGGCGTCCGTCCAGCGCTGGTGAGCGAGCAGCCAGCGGGCCTTGGCATAGCGGGTGTCGAAGTCGCGTTTGTTGGCGGCTATTTTTGAATCAAATTCAGCCCCAGCGCTTTCTCCATGAGCGCCAGAAGCTACGAAATCAATAGCATCCATCCACGCCTTGAGCGCACCCAGCTTGCGCGAGGTGCCGGCCTTGGCAATCACCGGGGCAAACGCCACCTTGGCGTCGTCGTCCCGGCCCAGCTGGAGCAGCAGCTTCACGTAGTCGAAGCGCGCGTCGTCGTTGGCCGGGTCGGTCACCACGGCATGCTGCAGCTTCTCGAGCGCGGTGTCGGTGTCACCGTCGGCCAGGGCGTCCAGGGCCTCTTCCTCCTGGGCTTCGGCGACCAACTCTTCAGCGGTGGGCACATGCTTGTCGAGGAAGGCGCGCACCTGGCCCTCGGGCAAGGCGCCCATGAAACCGTCCACGGGCTGGCCGTTCATGAGGAGCACGCAGGTGGGGATGCTGCGAATGCCGAACATGCCGGCCAGTTGCTGCTCCTGGTCGGAGTCGATCTTGGCGAGCTTGAAGCGGCCGGCGTATTCGGTTTCCAGCTTTTCGAGTACCGGCCCCAGCGACTTGCACGGGCCGCACCAGGGCGCCCAGAAGTCCACCAGCACGGGGACGTTCATGGAGGCGGCAACCACCTCGGCTTCAAAGTTCTCTACGGTGACGTCAATCATGGCGGGTGTGGGCTCAGTGGAAGCGGGATCGCGCTATTTTGGCCCATCGAAACAGCGGCGTGACGGTGCCGGAGGCGCAAAAAGTAAAATCGCGGGTTCCACCTACAGCGGCTGGGGCGCGAGCTGCCTGCAGCCGCCCACCCCACACACCATGAAACCCATCCAGATCGGCGTCGTCATGGGTTCCAGCAGCGACTGGGACACCATGCAGCATGCAGTGCAGATTCTTGAACAGTTCGGCATCGCCCACGAAGCACGCGTGGTCTCGGCCCACCGCATGCCCGACGACATGTTTGCCTACGCCGAGGCCGCTGCCGGCCGGGGCCTGAAAGCCATCATCGCGGGTGCCGGGGGCGCCGCCCACCTGCCCGGCATGATCGCCGCCAAGACCCCGGTGCCCGTTCTGGGCGTGCCGGTGGCCAGCCGCCACCTGCAGGGCGTGGATTCGTTGCACAGCATCGTGCAGATGCCCAAGGGCATCCCCGTGGCCACGTTTGCCATCGGCACCGCCGGGGCAGCCAACGCGGCCCTGTTTGCCGTGGCCCTGCTGGCCAATGAAGACCCCGAGCTGCGCCAGCGCCTGGAAGCCTTCCGCGCCGAGCAGACCGAGGTGGCGCGCAACATGACCCTGCCACCCGCCGCATGACTTCCAGCCAACCACTCTTGCCAGGTTCCACGCTGGGCGTGCTCGGCGGCGGCCAGCTGGGCCGCATGTTCGTGCACCAGGCCCAGGCCATGGGCTACTTCACGGCCGTGCTGGATGCCGACCCCACCAGCCCCGCCGGGCTGGTGAGCCACCACCATATCCAGACGGACTACGAAGATCCGCAAGGGCTGGCCGAGCTGGCCCGCGTGGCCGATGCGGTGACCACCGAATTCGAGAACGTGCCCGCCGCCGCGCTGGCCGCTCTGGCACAGCAGCGGCCCGTGTCGCCCGCCGCCAGCGCGGTCTCCGTGGCGCAAGACCGCGCTCGCGAAAAGGCGCACTTTGTGGCCTGCGGCGTGCCGTGCGCGCCGTATGCGGTGATCGAAACGGCGGAGCAGCTCGCGGCCGTGTCTACGGACCCGAGCGCCGCGCCGCGCCGCCCCAAGCAAGCGAGCGCCCCCTTGGGGGGCAGCGAACCACACGCAGTGGGGAGCGTGGGGGCCCATCTCCTCCCGGGCATCCTGAAAACCGCCCGCATGGGCTACGACGGCAAGGGCCAGGTGCGCGTAAAGACTGCCGCCGAGCTGGCCGCCGCCTGGGACGCCGTCGGCCGCGTGCCCTGCGTGCTGGAGAAGATGCTGCCGCTGCACCTGGAGTGCTCCGTGATCGTGGCCCGCGGCCACGACGGCGCCATGGTGCACCTGCCCGTGCAGCGCAATCTGCACCGGGACGGCATCCTGGCCGTGACCGAGGTGTATGAGCAAAATCTGCCCCCAGCGCTTGCTGCACAAGCGGTATCAGCTGCGAAATCTGTAGCAGAAGGCCTGCAGTACGTGGGCGTGCTGTGTGTAGAGTTTTTTGTGCTGCAGGACGGCAGCCTCGTGGTCAACGAGATCGCCCCGCGCCCCCACAACAGTGGCCATTACAGCCAGAACGCCTGCGACGTGTCGCAGTTCGAGCTGCAGGTGCGCACCCTGGCCCGCCTGCCGCTCACGCAGCCGCGCCAGCACAGCGCGGCCGTCATGCTGAACCTGCTGGGCGATTTGTGGTTTGCCCACGGCGGCGACACCGCGCAGACGCCGCCCTGGGCCGCCGTGCTGGCCTTGCCCGGCACGCACCTGCACCTGTACGGCAAGCGCGACGCCAAGCGCGGCCGCAAGATGGGCCACCTCAACGTCACCGGCGCCACGCCCGAGGCCGCGCGCGCCACGGCGCTGAAGGCGGCCGAGCTGCTGGGCATCGCCGCGTTCTGACCATGGTCCTCGACGGCAACGACCCCCAGGCCATCGCCGCCGCGGCCCGCGCGGTGCGCAGCGGCGCCCTGCTCGGCCTGCCCACCGAAACGGTGTACGGCCTCGCCGCGGACGCCAGCAGCGATGCGGCTGTGGCGCAGATTTTTGCCGCCAAAGGCCGGCCCAGCGACCACCCGCTCATCGTGCACGTGGCCAATGCCCAGGGCATTGCCCACTTCGCCCGAGAGGTGCCCACGTTCGCCCAGAAGCTGGTGGACGCCTTCTGGCCCGGCCCCCTCACCGTCATCCTGCCGCGCCTGCCCGGCGTGGCGACCGCAGCCACCGGCGGGCAGGACAGCGTGGGCCTGCGCTGCCCTGCCCACCCCGTCGCACATGCTTTGCTGGCGGCCTGCGCGGCCCCCGGTGACGGCGCCGAGGCCGGCGGCCCGCCCGTGTGGGGCGTGGCCGCGCCGAGCGCCAACCGCTTTGGCCGCGTGAGCCCCACCACCGCGCAGCACGTGCAGGACGAGCTGGGCCCGGATTTGCTGGTGCTGGACGGTGGTCCCTGCCAGGTGGGCATCGAGAGCACCATCGTGGATTGCACGCGCGGCGTGCCCGTGCTGCTGCGCCCCGGCGCGATCACGCGCGAGCAGATTGCGCGGGCTTGCGGCATGGCACCCCTGTCGAAGGACGAGTTGCCCGACCACACGCCCCGCGCCTCCGGCACGCTGGAATCGCACTACGCCCCCACCGCCAAGGTGCGCCTGATGGACGCCAAGGCGCTGCAGACCGGTCTGGACCTGCTGGGCGCCGAGGCAGCGCACATCGCCGTGTACGCGCGCGCGGCGCTGCGCACGAAATCGTCCAGGCTGGTGATGCGCCGCATGCCCGACGATGCCGCCGCCACGGCCCAGCAGTTGTTTGCCGTGCTGCGCGGCTTTGACGACGACGGCGTCAAGCTGATCTGGATCGAGACTCCGCCCGCCACGCCCGAATGGGAGGGTGTGCGCGATCGCCTGCAGCGTGCGGCGGCTGGTGGATGAGGGCATCCTCCTGAGCGACTTTGTCGCTCGGTGCGCCCGCCAGATGCGGGGCGCTGTTCGGGCTCGTCCAAGCCTGGGCAGGCAGGCTTGGAGCTGCGGGGCGGCCCTTGCGCGGTGTCCACTGGTCGGGGCCGCGGCAGTTCAACCGTAGCGCCGGGATTGCACATCTGCCCTGAGCACCCGCTTTACATGCATTGACTTTGCGCCGCTAAACTACCCGCCACCTTTTCTGGAGAACTACATGGCAGCAAATTGGATGCGCCGCACCGTCTTGGTCGCCGCATGTGCATCGGCCGCGTTGCTCGCGGCCTGTGGGTCGAGCACGACCGAATCGGCCATTGCGCCCCAGCGCTTCATCGCTTTTGGCGATGCCAACAGCGACGTGGGACAAAACGGCACGCGCTACACCGTCAACGATGGCAGCATCAACAACTGGACCCTGCAAGTGGCCGCCAACTACGGCAAGCCCTTGGCCGCGGCCTCGGCAGGCGGCACCAGCTACGCTGTGGGCAATGCGCGCGTCAAGATCAAGCCCGATGCCGCCGGCAACGCCAGCACGCCCACCATCACCGAGCAGATCGACACCTTCCTCGCGCGCGGCAGCTTTGGCGCGAGCGATGTCGTGCTCGTGAGCGGCGGCATCAGCGACGTGATCGCGGGCATGGCCGCCGTGCAGGCCGGCACGCAAACCGAAGCTGCCATGGTGGCTGCGGCGCGCCAGGCCGGCGAGGACTTTGCTGCGCAGGTGCGCCGCCTGGTCACCGCGGGGGCCAAGTACGTCGTGGTGACCGGCACCTACGATCTGAGCAAGACCCCCTGGGCCAAGTCCATTGGCCGCGAAACCCTGCTCAACGACGCCAGCAGCCGCTTCAACGAAGGCCTGCTCGTGGGCATCGTCGACCTGGGCGCCAACGTGCTGTACGTGGACTCCGCCTACTACGTGAACCTGTACACGGGCGTGCCCGCCAACTACGGCTTCAACAACGCCACCACCCCCGTGTGCACCTCGGCAGATCCCGCCAATGGCATCGGCATCGGCGCGGGCCAGGTGAATTCGGCGCGATGCACGTCTTCCACGCTGCTGGCAGGCGCCGACCCGGTTTCCTACGTGTTCGCGGACCCGGTGTACCTGACGCCCTCGGCGCAGCGCCAGTTCGGCACGTACGCTTACGACCGGCTGCGCGCTCGCTGGTAAGCCGGCCCCTGGGGCGTCAGCACCCCGGCAACAAAAAGCCGACCCTCGGGTCGGCTTTTTGTTGGGGCAGTGCCTTGCTACTTCACCGCGTCGAAGACCGCACGGGCCTGGGCATGGCAGAACGGCGGCTCATAGGTACCGTGGTAGGCGCCATAGTAGGCGGCAAACTCCGCGGAAGCGGGGTCCGTGGGGGCCTTGCCGCCAGGGCCGAAGGTGGCCTGGATGGCGGCGTCCACATCCACCGACGTGACGTTGGTCAGCCCCCGGCTGTCGAAGTCGGCCTTCATGACCTTCTGGTGGATGGCGGGCGGCACTGTGGGATCTCCTGCTCCGCCGCACAGCAGCACCCGGGCCTTGGGGTTCCAGCCGAGCAGATCGTTTTTCTTGGCAGCAAGGTACAGGGGATGGGTGGTGCTGGTCTGCGATCCGGTGATGAAGTCGGACTGGAACACCGCATCGCGCGCCTGGTTCGGCGTCACGCCGGGGCCGCCCGGCAGCGTGCCCGAGGTCACCAGGGTGGTGTAGGTCAGCGTGGGATGGGGTAACAGGTTCTCGATGTAGCCGGAGTACGGCGCCTTGAACGCCTGCTTCACATCCGTGTAGACGTCGCCATAGACCTTTTGCCAGGCAGTCACGAGGTACGGAACAAAGAACTGCACGCCGGCGATGGCGTCGGGAATGCGCAGCGAGCCGGAGAGGTTGTAAGGGCCCGCCAGGTGCGCGCCGGCGACGACATTGAACTCCGTGCCGTAGTCGCGTTCCGCCGCGCGGTGCGCCGCCATGGACGAGTGCCCGCCCTGCGAATAGCCGGTGAACATGACCTTGCCCGACAGGCTTGCGCCCACGGCGGCCGAGGCGTTGCGCGCGGCCCGCACCGAGTCGATCACCGAGGTGGCCTCCGAGTCGGCGTGCAGGTAGGGGTGGAAGCTGTAGCCCGACTTCGCAAAGCCCAGGTAGTCGGTGGCCACGACTGCATAGCCCTGTGCGGCGTACATCGCGGCCAGCAGGAAGGTTTCAGAGTCCTGCGGGTTGGCCAGGGTGCGCGGCTTCTGTACATCGGTGCCCTTGGCGTAGGCCACCAGCGGTGCGGCCGCGGTGCAGGCGCCGGCAGGCACCAGCATCACGCCCGACGCATTGGTGCTCTCGCTTCCCTTGGCGCCCACGGTGGCGTAGTTGAGCGCCACTACCTTCACATCGCATTTGGCCTTGCCGGTCAGGGGCTGCAAGCCGCTGCCAGCGGTGCCCGCGTCGATCTGCGCGGCTGTGAGCGTGGTCACCACGGCCGGGGGGTCGATCAACGCGCCCCGATCCGGGTCGTCCGAGCCACCACAGGCAACAAGCAGCACCGCCGCGGCGGCCACACAGGTAAGGCGGAAATACGTCATGAATGCATCCTTGGGTCAAGAAAACAGGGACGCATCGTGCGCGCACCTGCGCTGCACCATCCATAGGGGATAACGCGGACCGCGCCGCGGACAAGACGCCTAGGCGACACCGGGGATCACCGAACGGCCGGTGCGGCCAGCTCAACGGCGCCGGCCGCGCGCGCCATAGGCCAGCTTCATGCCCAAAATGGTTCCGGCCAGCGCCAGCGTGATCGCGTTGGCCACCACGATGGGCCAGGCCGACAGGGTGAGGCCGTAGACCAGCCACAGGGCCACGCCCGCGGTGAACACGCTGTACATGCCCAGGGAGATGCCGCCCACGTCGCGGGTGCGGAAGGTGTGCCAGGCCTGTGGAACAAAGCTGCAAGTGGTCAGGAAGGCGGCAACGTAGCCGATCAACTCGGTGATGGACATGGAAGGGGAGAGGGAAAAGAAGACTGCGGGCCACCCGGTGGGCGCCCTCGGCTGGCAGGCCGGCCAAGGGCTCATTATTCACCGCTTCACCGCTTCAGTGTTCGCGTGCCGTCCAGTCGATCAGGGCGTCCAGTACCGGCCGCGCGGCGCCCGCGTTGGCATGGTTGACGATGGCCACCAGCACATAGCGTCGCCCGCTGGCCGCGTGCACATAGCCGGCCACGGCCATCACGTCGCGCAGGCTTCCGGTCTTGAGGTGCGCCGTGCCCGCGCGGCTGTTGCTGCGCCGCAGTGTGCCGTCCACCCCCGTGATGGGCAGCGAGGCCACGAGCTCGGGCATGACCGGCGACGCCCAAGCCACTTGCAGCATGCGCGCCAGCGCGTGGGCCGTCACGCGGGCATCGCGGCTGAGGCCAGCGCCGTTGTCGGCTTGTGGCGGCTCGGCGTCGCCCACCCGCACGGTCCACCACTGCCGCAGGGCCTCGCGCGCGCCATCGAAGCTGGCCACGCCGTTCTTCTGCATCGCCAGCGTCAGGAACACCTGCTGCGCCATCACGTTGTTGCTGTACTTGTTCACGTCGCGCACCACCTCGGCCAGGGGAGGCGAAACGGCCGTGAAGGCCGGCTTCAATCCGGGAGGCACCTTGCCTTCGCGCACGCTGCCGGTGAGCTTGCCGCCCAGTTCGCGCCACATGCCCTCGACCGCACGCGCGGCAAAACCGCGCGGATCCGGCGCCGCCACGGGCCACACCCGCTCGCCGCAGGCGGCCGGGTACACGCCCTGGAAACTCACCTTGGCCGGGTCGGCCAGCTCCGCACGCAAGGCCGCCCGCCAATCGCCGCATTCGGCCCCGGGCGCCGCCAGCGCCACGGCGGCCTGGCGCTGCACGCCAGCAAGCGGCGGGTCGTACTGGATGCGCGCCAGGCCGGCCGCCGCGTCGGGCACGAACGTCATCACCGAGGATTTGTAGTTGAACAGCAGCGCATCGGGGGCGGCGTTGTAGGGCCGCAGCGGCTCGCCATCGAAACGCGCCGGGTCGTGGTCGGGCACGTCGAAAGCCGTGCGGTCGAGCACGATGTCGCCCACGATGACCTGGATGCCCTGGCCCTGCAGGCGCCGCATCAGAAGCCACAGGCGCTCCATGACCAGCTTGGGGTCGCCCAAGCCCTGGATGTAGACATTGCCGCGCAGGCTGCCATCCTGCACTGTGCCCTGCACATACACGGGCGTGTTCCACACGTAGGCAGGGCCCAGCTGCTCCAGCGCCGCATAGGTGGTCACCAGCTTCATCACCGACGCGGGGTTCACGGGCACCTGCGCACGGTGTGCCAGGCGGGGCTGGGTGCGCACATTCCCTTGCGCCTCGGTGACCAGAACGCTCAGGGACTCGCGCGGCAGCCGGGCTCGGGCAAGCGCCGCATCGACCTCGGGCGGAAGGGCTGTTGCCGCCCCCGGCAACTGGGCCAGCGCCGGGAATGCACTGGCAGCACACAAGGCAGCCGCCATCCCGGCGGCCCGCGCCCAGGAAAGGGGACGGGAAAGTCGCGATCGATTCATCATGCGGAGAGTCTAGAGCGTGACAACCGCGCACGCGTTGTGCAAGCGGCGTACTTAAACTACGCCACCGATCATCGCGCACAGCCGCCGTTGGGGCGCAGCACGGCACAGCCACCGGACTGTGCAATTTCTCGATCACGCAACGCTACACATCAGGGCATCCTCCTCTATGAGCCGACTCTCCAATCTCTCTGTCGCCAAGCGCCTTGCGCTTGGGTTTTCGCTGGTGCTGCTGCTGTTGATCGGCGCCATCGCGCTGAGCATCGCGCGCCTGAACGCCGTGGCTGACGCCACGCGGGAGATGCTGCAGAACCCCATCAAGACCGAGCGCCTGGTGAGCGACTGGTCGCGCAACCTGCGCGCCGGCATCACGCGCACCGCCGCCGTCGCGCGCAGCAGCGACCCTTCGCTGGCGGACTTCTTCGCAGAGGAGAGCAAGGCCTCGTCCAAGAGCTCGGGCGAGCTGCAAAAAGCTGTCGAGGCGCTGATGTTCCTCGACTCCGAGAAGAGAATCTTTGCGGAAATCGGCGCGCTGCGCACGGTCTACCTCAAGAACCGCGACGTGATCTTCGCGCTCAAGAAAGAGGGCAAGGTGGACGAGGCCAATGCCCTGCTCGAGAAGCAGTTCATGCCCGAGGCGAACAACTACGCCGCCAAGATGGACGAGTTGCTGCGCAGCCAGCGCGATCAGGTAGATGCGCTGGGCCGGGCCATCGAGGAGAACCGCCAGTCCAGCCGGCAGTTGCTGGTGGCCCTGGGCGTGCTGAGCGTCGCGCTCGCTGTGCTGTTCTCGTGGGTGCTGTCCCGCTCGGTCACCACCCCCCTGGCGCAGGCATCGGACCTGGCCAAGCGGGTGGCCGAGGGGGACCTCACCGCCACCGTTCCGCAGCACGGCAAGGATGAAGTGGGCGAGCTCATGTCCTCGCTCGCGCTCATGCAGGCCAACCTGGCCCGCGTGGTGACCAACGTGCGGCGAGGGGCGGAGTCGGTGTCCAACGCGAGCTCCGAGATCGCCCACGGCAACAGCGACCTGAGCTCGCGCACCGAACACCAGGCCAGCGCGCTGCAGCAAACGGCCGCCAGCATGGAAGAGCTGAACTCTGCAGTGCGCAACAATGCCGACAGCGCGCGCGAGGCCAACCAGCTGGCAATGGCCGCCTCCAGCGTGGCCGCCAAGGGCGGCGCCGTGGTGGGCGATGTGGTGGAGACCATGAAAGGCATCAACGAGGCCAGCCGCAAGATCAGCGACATCATCAGCGTGATCGACGGGATTGCCTTCCAGACGAACATCCTGGCACTGAACGCCGCAGTGGAAGCCGCCCGAGCGGGCGAGCAAGGGCGCGGTTTTGCCGTGGTGGCTTCGGAAGTGCGCAGCCTGGCGGGCCGCAGCGCCGAAGCCGCCAAGGAGATCAAGAACCTCATCCAGGCCAGCGTGGACCGCGTCGAACACGGCACAGCATTGGTCGACAAGGCCGGCGAGACCATGACCGAGGTCGTGAGCAGCATCCGCCGCGTCACGGACATCATGGGTGAGATCAGCGCCGCCAGCAGCGAGCAGAGCGCCGGCGTCGCGCAGGTGGGCGAGGCGGTCACCTCCATGGACCAGGCCACGCAGCAAAACGCCGCGCTGGTGGAAGAAATGGCCGCCGCGGCCAGCAGCCTGCGCAACCAGGCACACGAACTGGTGCAGGTGGTGGCAGTGTTCAAGCTCTCGGGCGAACAGGCTCGCCCTGCGCCAGCACCTGCGGTCTTGGCCAGCCCTCCCCGCCCTGCGCCGGCACAGCCCGCGGCCGTGGCCGCCGGTGCTCCTGCCAAGCCTGCCATTCCCCGCACTCCGGCGCCGGCTGCCGCGAAGCCTGCAGCGCCAGCGCTGGCATCAGCTCCACAGCCTGCTCCACGCAACCCCCAGAAGGGCGGCGACGACGATTGGGAATCCTTCTGACCACTCAAAGCGTCTGCTGACTCTTTTCACGGTGCTCGCAAGGCCGCAATCAGGGCTTGCGCTGCAGCCCATGCTGGCGGCCTGGGCAAGGTGTGCAACGCAGAGTGCGGCCTTGTGCCGCCTTGCCGCAAAGGTTGCCCGGCAACGGGTACGCTGAAAAGACCCTCAACAGGCTCGGGGGGGCTCCGGGGACTCCGCGACAGCGGCGAGCCCTGCCAGGCAGCAGGGTCTGCGGTCGACGGACACCTGACAACGCGCGCGGCCAGATAATCCCCGGATGCGTTTTTCTCCTCGTGCCATCGGCCTGCTGGCGGCGATCGTGACGGTTACCCTCTGGACAGCCTTCATTGTGGTCGCCCGCGCGTCCGCCCATCGCACGCTCACCCCGCTCGATATTGCGCTGTTGCGCATCACTGGTGCCAGCCTGGTCCTGCTGCCCTGGGGATGGTGGATGGTGCGCCGCCGTGCCGCCGCGCTGGGCACTGCGGCCCCACCCTCGAGCCTGGCGGGCATCTCGCCCTTGCCGCTGCGCACTACCGCGCTGTTGGGGACCTTTGGCGGGCTGCTGTACGCCATGCTCGCCTATTCAGGCTTCTTCCATGCCCCCGCGACCCACGCGGCCGTGCTCATGCCGGGAAGTCTGCCGCTGTGGACGGCTCTGCTGGCCGCTGTGCTGCTGCGCGACCACATCACCCCGCTGCGGGCGGCGGGGCTGGCGCTGATCGTGGCAGGCGACCTGCTGGTGGGTGGGAACAGTTTGCTGGCGGCGTTTTCGGGCGGCGATGTGTGGAAGGGCGATGTTCTGTTCATGCTCGCCGCATCGTCCTGGGCCGTCTACAGCGTGCAGGCGCGGCGGCATGCCGTGGACGCGGTGCAGGCCACGATCGCCATCACGGCCTTTGCCTGCCTGGTCTACCTGCCGGGCTATGCGCTGCTGGTGGGGCTGGGCGCCGTTGCCAGCCGCCTGGCGGTGGCGCCTTGGAGCGAAATCGTCTTCCACATGGTGTTCCAGGGCGTGGGCTCGGTAGTGATCTCGGGCATCACGTTCACGCGCATGATCCAGCACTTCGGTCCGGTGCGGTCCACGATGATCACCGCGCTGGTGCCGGGCCTCTCGGCCATGGGCGCGGTGGTCTTCCTGAACGAGCCCCTGCACTGGAACCTTGTGGCGGGCCTGCTGCTGGTGACCGGGGGTATCCTGCTGGGCGTGCTGCGCCGCCAGCCGGCGCCGGCAGGCCCGGCGGTCCTGCCCGGCCGCACGACCCCGTGACCTTGCCCTGGCCTGTTTTCCTTTCCGCGAATTTCCCTGGCTCCATGAACCTGCTTGCCTTTGACACCAGCACCGACACGCTTTCCATCGCCGTGCAGCACGGCGATGCCGTGTGGCAGCACACGGGCCCGGGGGGGGCGCAGGCATCGGCCACCCTGATTCCGGCGGTGCGCCAGCTTCTCTCGCAGGCAGGCCTGCCCTTCGACACGCTGGACGCCATCGTTTTCGGCCGCGGACCGGGTTCCTTCACCGGCCTGCGCACGGCCTGCGCGGTGGCGCAGGGCCTGGCGTTTGGTGCCCGCGCGGGCCAGGGCGTGCCCGTGCTGCCTGTGGACACCCTGCTGGCCGTGGCGGAGGAAGCCCGCCATGCCCAGGGCTGCACGCGCGTGGTGGCGGTGCTGGATGCCCGCATGGACGAGGTCTACCACGCGCGCTGCGAATGGCTGGCGGACGAAGCCCGCTGGCGGGCCGACGCCGACTTCGGTCTCAGCGCGCCGGAAGCCGTGGCCGTCCCCGCAGGGTGGACCGTGGCCGGCAATGCGCGTGCGGCCTATGGCGAACGGCTGGCGCCCACCGCCGACCACACCGCCGCCCTGCCCACGGCCAGTGCGCTGCTGCGCCTGGCCCCGGCGCTGCTGGCGGCAGGCCAGGCTGTCGATGCCAGCGAGGCGCTGCCGCGCTACATCCGCGATAAAGTGGCGCAAACCACGGCCGAGCGCGCTGCGTTGCGCGCAGCGCAGGCGGGACCCGCCACGCCTTGAGACGGGTGGCCAAAGCACCGCCAGACACCTCCCCCACTGTATTGCACCCACTCATGAGCGCCCTGCCCACACCACCTGCCATCGCGTCAGCTACCGCTGTCGAAGCACGCTTCGAGGCGTTGACGCTCGCGCGGCTGGACGCGGTGCTGGACGTGGAGCAGCGCGCCTACTCCCATCCCTGGACGCGCGGCAACTTCACCGACGCCCTCGCCTCCGGCTACCAGGCCCAGGTGCTCATGGCGGGAGAGCAGTTGCTGGGCTACTTCGTGGCCATGATGGGAGTGGACGAGGTGCATCTGCTGAACATCACGGTCACCCCCGAATTCCAGCGCCAGGGCTGGGCGCGCGTGCTGCTCGATGCGCTCGCCCTGTGGTCGCGCGGGCGAGGCGCCCAGTGGCTTTGGCTGGAGGTGCGCATGAGCAACGTGCGCGCACAGAAGGTCTACGAAGCCCACGGCTACCGGCGCGTGGGCGAACGCAAGCGCTACTACCCCGCAGCGGGCGGGCAGCGCGAGGACGCCGTGGTCATGAGCCTGGCCCTGTGACGACGATGACGAACCCCCTCCCCCAAGCCCCTTTCACACTTTCGGTATGAGCCTTCACCTTGATGCACGGCAGCGCGCCATGCTGCAGGAAATGGGGGTGACCGTGTGGGCGCCCGCTGAAACCCCGGCGCCTGCCGCTGCCCTAGCCCCCACCCCTGCCAGGGAGCCCGCTGCCGCACCCGCGCTGGCGCCACCCCCGGCGCGCCCGCTGCCCTCGGCCGCAGCGGCGGCTGTCCCGCCCGCCGCCGCCCCGCGCCAGGCGCCCGGGGCCGGCGCCAGCACGGGGGCGTCTGGCCTGCCATCGGCCGCGCCCGTGGCGGCCACCCCGCTGCGCCTGCATGCCCCCCGGGTGCTCTATCCCTCGGCCGATCCGGCCCAGGCCCCTGCCGAACTGGGCGCAGGCTGGCTCATCGTGGCCGAGAGCCTCACGCCGACCGAGCCGCTGGGGGGCGACGCAGGCCGCCTGCTGGACAACATGCTGCGGGCGATGCAGCTGCACCGGCATCCTCGCGTGCACTTGGCCGCACTGGAACGCGCAGCCCCGTCGCCCGCACCCGCGCCAGAACCGGCGTCTGGACCGACGGACGACATCCCGGCCGCCCTCGCCGGTATGGTGGCCACGCTGCGACCCGCGCTGGTGCTCGTGCTGGGCCATGTCGCCGCGCGCGCCGCGCTGGGCCGCACCGAGCCGCTGGGCCGCCTGCGCGCCGGTCCGCACCAGCTCGCCGGGTGCCCCGCTGTGGTCACCTACGACCCCGCATTCCTGCTGCGCTCGCAAGAGACCAAGGCCGCCGCCTGGGCAGACCTGTGCCGCGCGCTGGCCATCGTGCGGACCTCGGCCGCCTGATGCTGCCCTGGTGCCGGCCCACTGCCGTTCCGACGCCGCCAGCCCGTGCGGCGGGCGCGTTTGGCCATCGCCCGTTCATCCCGGCGATGCCATAATTCGCGCCTTGTCCAACAACATTGACGGAGACAGCTCCTTGGAAACCTACCCGAGTTGGTAGCTTTCCGCTCCCCGGCCTGCCGTGGGGGTTGAAAGCACCCCACGCCCCCCACCGCAGATGCCACAAAACAAGGGAGTGAGCCCATGCTCAACATCTTCACGCTTGCCAATGGCCGGCTGTTCCAGGAAGAAATCGAATCGCTGGAAGAGCTGACGAAGTTCCAGCCCATCTGGGTGGACCTGGAAGCCCCCACGCTCGAAGAAAAGCGCTGGATCAAGCAGCACTACGGCCTGTCCATCCCCGAGGATGC
>Ga0307408_100001034_pt1 | contig 21377 bp, 10 predicted proteins | sample 322Cmetagenome_FD_202116 | JGI IMG/M metagenome (GOLD analysis project Ga0307408, IMG submission 202116) | Maize rhizosphere microbial communities from greenhouse at UC Davis, California, United States - 322HYB-C-3 | ecosystem: Host-associated > Plants > Roots > Rhizosphere > Soil | place... | reverse complement strand
CTCCTTGAGGAGAGGGATAGGGTGAGGTGATAACCGACATAGTCTTATACCCTCTCTGCCTTCGGCATTTAATGAGATTTAATTTGTTTTTAAAAGGTATCATTGAGCTCCTTACAGTCGGTTCTCCCAGTGGGCGAGAAAGGCTCCCACACCCCTGCAAACCGCATATTTTAATCGAACTCAGGTTTTCATAAATTTATTTGATTTGTTTTTGATTTTATTGAAGAGCTTTTTTTAATTCAGCGGCTGCTTGTAAAAGAGCAGACTGGGTTCCAGGTAAGTGGCTAAGAGGATTTAGTAGGCCCCAGTCATGTATCATTCCATTAAATCTTGCCGAGGTAACCTTTACTCCAGCCTCATCCAGCTTTCGGGCATAGGCTTCGCCTTCGTCACGCAACACATCATTTTCAGCCGTTTGTATCAGGGCAGGAGGAAGATTTTTTAATTGCTCGATACCTGCCTGCAATGGTGAAGCATAAACCTCTTTTCTTTGCTTTGGATCCGTGGTGTAATTATCCCAGAACCATTGCATCATGCTCTTTGTCAGGAAGCGGCCTGTGGCATAATTGTTATAAGAAGCTGTTTCAAAGTTTGCATCTGTTACCGGCCATAAAAGTACCTGGAGCTTTATTTGCGGCCCTTTTTTATCTCTTGCCATAAGGGAAACCACAGCAGCCATATTTCCCCCAACACTGTTACCTGCTACTGCGAGGCGTTTACCATCAACACCAATCTCAAGGCCATGCTGTGCTACCCATTTTGTAGCCGAATAAGCCTGGTTTATGGCTACCGGATAATGCGCTTCCGGAGAAGGAGTATAATTAACGAATACAGCTGCGGCACCTGATCCAATAACAAGGTCTTGTACTAAACGCTCATGAGTAGGGAAATCGCCTAAAACCCATCCACCTCCATGGAAAAACATAAAAACTGGAAGTGTTCCTTTTGCGTTTGCCGGTTTAACAACATGAAGTTTAATTGATTGTCCGTCCTGGCTTACTGTTTTTTCAGTTACAATAACACCTGAAAGATTTACTTTGACTGAAGCTTGTGCTCCTGTTAGTACTGCTCTGGCTTCGATTGGAGATAACTGCTCCAGAGGTTTACCACCTCCAGAATTTAAAACATTCAGGAAAGCCTTTGTATTGCTTTCAATCTGAGGATCTGCCGCCGGGCTAATAACCTGAGCATTGCTTGCGCTGCCGAAAGTAAGGGCTAGAAATAGTGCGGTGCCCTGGGTTAAATTTGTTGGAATTTTCATCTTTTGTACTATTTAATTTTTTATGTGGATTAAACATTACAAAAGTACCCAGCCCTAAAAGGCCATTCAATGTAGGATTGTAGACAGGAATAGCACTTTTTTCCCTTTTAAATTTTATGCTCCGGTTTGCTGGTAATGTAGTCGGAAATTTTGAGGGGTATAATCCGCTTGCCTGGTAAACATTCGAATAAAGTACGAAGTATCATCATATCCCAATTTATATCCTATTTCCTTTACGCTTAAATGCGTATGAACAAGTAGTCTTTTAGCTTCCAATATAATCCGGTTCTTAATAATTTCATTGGGTGTTGTATTGCTGTACCGGGTAACTCTTTTATTTAGTGCCTTCGGAGATATATGTAGCAGATCCGCATAATCAGCAACAGCATGATGTCTGGTATAGTTCCATTCTACCAATTGACTGAACGTTCTTAAAAACTCTACTTCCTGCTGAGCTTCTTCTTTATTTACCTGGTGCTCCTGTTTCCAGATTCGGGTAGATTTGATAATGATTTGCTTAAGTAGTATCCTTAGCATTTCCTCCATCGCCGAATCCTCCGATTCTATTTCAGTTTTTACTTCTATCAAAATTTGCTGCATAGTGGCAGATGCCGAAGGATTCATCAACACAAGTGGTATTTCATATACATTATGAAATAAAATGCCATCACATGCTACTTCCTTATCATGAATTTCTACACAGTAGAAATCTCGGTTATAATAAATCATTGTGCCGCTACAGGTATCATCGATCTGATAGTATTGGCCGGCATTAATAAAGAATAGGGCATCATCCGCCAAGTGGTGTTCTTTAAAATCAACTACAACACGGCCGCCAGCTTTACAAAAGACAATTTTTATAAAGCTGTTATAATTCTGTTTAGCCTGATGATTGCCGAAGTCATGCTGAAAATCGAAATATCCAAACTGCTTAAAGGCAAACTGCCGAAATTGAGCCATAATTCAATAAGATCTAGAACTATTATTCATGCTCCAAAATTATTACATTTTCGAGAAAGATTGATTACTGCTAGTTTGAAGCTAGGTACCGACGCTTTTAAATTGTTTATTACACTTCGCTTTCCCTTCGTAACTACCTAGTATAAAATCAACGCCCCGAACCAACAAAAAATCCGGCTCTAAATGGAACCGGACACTCACTAACCAATAAAAATAGAAATTCGATGATTAAATTCAATTTTGCAGAGCAAAATATCCCCCCACTAAATAGGCTTTCATATAAATCTTGATAAGAAAAAGAACCTGTCAGACAACATTGATGCTCTTGTTAAACAACATCATATCTGTCATCTCAATAATAAGCTGCCGAACGGCAGCTTATTATTGTTAAATATTAACCTGAGTTCGATTGTAAGAATATGTTGAGCATCTAAAATAAGCATTTTGCTTTCCCCTCTCCTTGAGGAGAGGGATAGGGTGAGGTGATAACCGACATAGTCTTATACCCTCTCTGCCTTCGGCATCTCTCCCAGTGGGGCGAGAAAGGCTCCCACACCCGTGCAAGCCGCATATTTTAATTCTATACAACTTCATTTATCTAGCAGACTATTAGCATCGTACTTTAGAGTTGTTTTCCTCTTTGTTAGCGCTTTGCGATTGGGTGAATCGAACTCAGGTTATTAATAGAATGGATTCTGAATAAGTTTATAGTTCTTGTTTATCTCATCCGTTTGAATAGGCAAGAAATAAAACTTATGATTCCATGCACGGTTTTCTACGGTTTTTACTGTGTATGTAGGGGCTGCGCCTGCAACAGCGGCTACATATGATGTAAATCCGGATGAAGGGCTTCCATATACTATATCTATGCCCATAGCTGGTTGAAAGGCACTTTCAGTAATCATCCAGCGTCTGATATCAAAGTAGCGTAGTTCTTCAAAAGCCAATTCTATTTTGCGCTCGTGACGTAAACTATTCACTAAATCTGCTCCACTTGCTGTTACATCAGGCATATATGCCCTCTTTCTTACCATATTTAAGTAAGTTTTTGCTTCAGACTCTTGTCCCAAACCCAAACAAGCTTCTGCATAATTCAACAACACCTCAGTGTAGCGCATAAAACGCCATGGTACAGTCTGTTGTGTAGCGGTAACATTTATTGCTGGGTCAATTCCCTTTTTAAGATAGTACCCAGTTTGTGAGGCGTTCCAGGAATCCACCGCCCCCGAACCATTTGCGTCTAAGCCATCTTTTTTTACACCGCTTGTATTGTAATAGTACCCCGTCTGAATTTTACCTTCAGGATCCCCGGTAACATCAGATGGCCTTGCTCTCCACTGGGCACCGTTGTATAAAACTGTAGCATAAAAACGAGGGTCTCTGTTTTGGTAAGGAGCAGTTGCCTGGCTTAAGTTGCTCCAGCTAAAAGGAGTACCATCTATCATCTCATAATCATCAACAAATTGTTGGATGGGAGCATCAGTACCCCAACCATGATAGCCACAAGGGTTTTGAGATAAACCCACCTGATAAATAGTCCAGCCACCATGGGTGATTTTAGTGGAAAAATATTTCACAAAAATATCCTCTGAGGTGCCGGATGAAAGAAAAATATCACCGTAGTTTTTACTTGCTTCATCCGCAGAGGCAGGGTCTGGTTTGTAGAGTGAATATTTACCTAAATCAATAACAGCTTTAGCAGCATCTTTCGCTTTCTGCCAACGTGTTTGCCTGTCGCTGGCTGAAGTATTGGTATAACTTACTAATTCAGGATGAGCATATCCTGACCAAACTGAAGGCGTATTGTAAAGGTCGCTGGCTGCAAATAACAATACCCTTGATTTAAGTGCAAGTGCCGCTCCTTTGCTTGCCCTGCCTTGTTCGCTTTGTACTACGGGCAGGTACTTGGCGGCACTGTCACATTGGTCAGAAATAAACTGAACAGATTCTGCAAATGTATTTCTGGCAACGCTGAAAGAATCTGTAGAGACATAGGCCCTGGAAATAAGTGGCACCCCGCCATACATATTTACCAGGGTATGATACAGATAACCTCGCTGGAAATACACCTCACCTTTTAGTAAATTTTTATCGCTGGCAGGAGCAGGAGATTGATCAACTTGTGAGAGAAATAAATTCGTCTGCCTTATGCTGGAATATAAGCTACCCCAATAAAATTTACCCATATAGTTCCCGCTTGAAAAAGACTGCAAAGAACTTGGGCTTACCTCACTTCGCATAAGGGCAGACATACCGCCCCAGCTTCCGGCGTTCATGTGCGCTTCATCAGAAACTGAGGCTAATTTACTACCCCAATCGGTCGCATCTGGAAATGCCTGATAGATATTATTAACCAAAGCCCTCATTAAGCCGGGGTCGGAGCTATTGAATACGGCATCATTAGAGATAGCAGATTCTGAAGTAAGGTCTAGTTCCTTCTTACTGCATGACAGAGCAAGGGAACAAATAAAAAATAACGTATATATTTTTATCGATTTTCTTTTCATCGCAATTATCATTTAAACAATTAATTATTATTTCCTATCGGCTGCTAATTAAAAGCTCACAGAAAGCCCCATTGACACCACTTTTGTTAAAGGATAATTGTAGCCAACAACGGATGCGGCACCGTTTCGTGCGTTAGTGTCGGCACCTAATTCCGGATCAAAATTTTTGATATCCGGACTATAAGTAAACAGGTTATATCCACTTACGTAAATCCTTAACTTTTGCAGGCCTGCTTTTTCAATGGCCTTATTATCAAAAGTGTATCCAACCTGTAGGGTTTTTAAACGTACGTAGTCCGTTTTATGTAGCCAGTAGTCATTGCTTCGGTTAGCCCAATACCAGTTACCCCTATTAAATGTTCTTGGGCCATTGGCAGTTGGGTTATCAGGAGTCCAGCGATCATCAGCAAAACTTTGAAAATAATTTCCAAACTGTCCTGCTTCAGAGCTAAGATAGGCTACGCCACCAGTTGCTCCCTGGATAAGGGCAGATAAATCAAATCCTTTGTAACTCAGGTTGATATTAGAACCGAAAGTAAATGTTGGAATATTGTTTTTATAGATTCTTACGCGGTCGTCGTCATTTATTTTACCATCACCGTTATAATCAACAAATTTAACATCGCCGGGTTGCGGTGTACCAATCTGGTAGGTTATGTTAGTTGGTATTTCAGAAGCACTGTGATAAATACCATCAGTTAGATAATAAAGGCCAGAACCCATCGGATGACCTGTTGTTCGTTGCCATTCGGGAGCGCCAGGAGTTTCCGCCCAATCCAGCACCTTGTTTTTGGCATATCCTCCGTTTACTGATACCGAATAGCCGAATTCCCCCTTCGTATGATCTGAATACGTTAGTACAAAATCCACTCCCCTGTTGGCGGCCTTTGCATAGTTTACTGCTGGTAAACTAGCACCTACTGTTTCTGGTACAATTCCTGTCTGTTGCCACAAAATGTCACTCCTTTTATAGCTAAAATAGTCTGCTTCAACAGAAAGGCGGCTATTTAAAAAGGCTGCATTAAAACCAATATTAGATTGGTTGGCAGTTTCCCACGTAATATTTGGATTATTAAAACCTCCACCATAAAGGGTTCCCAATGCAGCTGAATTATTGACTATAAACGGATAATACTGGTCAGTCTGGGTTGGAGGAAACATCCGGCTTCCTATGGTATAAGAACTTAAATACTGATAAGCGCCAGTTCTGTCATTACCCGTTTGGCCCCAGGAAGCTCTCAACTTGAAATAATCAATGAATTTGATATGATCTTTCCAAAAAGGTTCATCCGAAGCTACCCAACCTGTAGAAACACCGGGGAAAAACCCAAACCTGCGGCCGGGTGCAAAAATATAAGAACCATCATAGCGGCCTACTAGCTCAAGCAGATATCTGTTGGAAAAATTGTAATTAGCCCTTCCAAAATAGCTGATCCTTGCTTCGGAACTTGCCGCCCCGTTATTGCTCATATTTCTGACATCTCCAGCAAAGAGCTGTTGAACAGATGACGATAAATACTGATCCCGGAACGCGCTGAAATTATTATTCCTGATTTTAGAAACCTGAGAACCAATCATGAATTTAAGGTTGTGGTTTTCAGAGATAGTGGTTTGATAATTGATTACTCCGTATGCCAGTTTACTGTAATTGTTTTTGGAGGATTCAGAAAGTGTAGGCATATTGTTTGTACCACCCCCATAACTATTTGAAGCTAATACGGGATTACTGTTTGCATCAACATCAGTTCCGTTCCAGGTATATAATTTGAAAGGTGTGCTGAATGCTTTATTGAAACCAAATCCCTGATCATAAGAAAGGTTTCCATTTACCGACAACCCTTTTACCCAGGGAATATTAATATCAAGTTTCAGGTTACTGTTGAAAACATAATACTTATCACTTACATAACCTGCGGCATCGGTGCTGGTTATGTAAGCATTCCTGCCACCCTCAATAGCAGGGCCAGGTTCACCGTTAGGCCAGATCGCTACCGAACTAGGATAGGATTGTATCAGCCCCCTGAAGATATCTCCGGCACTCCGTGTTGGATAATTTCTATCCTCCAAGCGGCCAGACAGGTCAACCCCTATATTAATATTCTTATTTATTTTTCCATCAATATTGCTTCTGAAATCGTATTGTTTATACGATGTAGCACTGTTGGTGTACACTCCATCCTGATACTTCCTTCCTAGTGAGACAAAATATTTCGTATCCTTTGTACCTCCAGAAACGGTAAGATTTTGATTATCCTGAGCTGATCGTGGCTTTAATACAGTTTCAAACCAGTCAGTATTAGGATAACGTAATGGGTCAGAGCCGTCTCTGAATTTTTGAATTTCAGCGATGCTATATTTGGAATTCATGCCAACTGAATTATTATTATAATATGCAATTTCATTCAGTAAAGTCGCATAGGTAGCAGCATCGGCCATTTTAGGCAGCCTTGTTGGCTGGTTAAAACCAAAATTGGTGTTGAAAGTAATTTCAGGTTTTCCGATTTTTCCCCTTTTGGTGGTTATTAAGAGTACTCCATTAGCCGCTCTGGAACCGTAGATCGCTGCTGAGGCATCTTTTAACATCGTTACACTTTCAATGCTGTTAGGATCAAGTCGGTCTAAGCTCCGATCAGGAACTCCATCAATAACCACCAAAATGCCGTTGTCATTGAAGGTATTACTACCTCTGATGCGTAATGTTGTTCCATCAGCTCCCGGCTCGCTGCTACTTGTTACAGCAGTTAAACCAGGAAGCCTTCCTGCTAAAGTATTGCTTACGTTGGTAACCGGGGCTTCAGTTATTTCTTTGCCTTTTATGGCAGCAACAGCTCCTGTTAGTGTTGCCTTTTTTGCCGTACCATAGCCTACTACTACTACTTCGGTTAGTTCCCTATTCACAGGAACGAGTTTAACATTAACAACGTCCTCTTTAGGTGTTATCTCGACAGATTTATATCCTATATCTGATATTAGTAAAACCGGATTAGCAATTGACGATGGTATTTGTATTTTAAATTTGCCTTTTTCATCGGCGATTGCGACAGTGTTTGATTTTTCTAGTTTAATTGTAGCTCCGATGACAGGTTCTCCCCTCTCTGCATCGGTAATAGTGCCGGTGATAGCTCTGGTTTGAGCAAACAGGCTTACATTTATTAGCAATAGCAATGCAATTAGTGCACTTCTTTTCATATCAGTACTTATTTTCCCTATTCAAGGTTTAAAATTTGGTTAATACATAATCAGTAAATAGACATCTGGAAGGATGAGAAAAATCATCCTGAATCAAGAAATTGAAATGGTAACATAAAACGGTTATTTTTTGGTTTATTATTAATTATAATGGGATCAGAGCGGTGTATTCGAGAAATTTCCTCTTACTTTTCTTTACTCATGGTTCCCCTTAATGGTTTACCCTTTCAAACGTCTCCTTTTGGGCCATCTAAAAAATCGGGCTATCGTTCCAATCCTTCTACAGTCAATTCTTCATCTTTAATCATACGCCAATAGAGAGTACATTTTTCGATGAAGCTTTTTACAATTGTTGAAAATGTCTTTTGATCAAGCTTTGATAACTCCATTGATTCTGCAGGTATCATGATTTATATTGGTTGATAAATTCCCCTGTATTTCCTTACCCCAGAATTGATAATAGCTCGGATTATAATCTGTGGGAGTATTACAAAGTTGGGCCAATAAATTAAGTTAAGAGCGGGGGTAAATGATAATAAACATGGGGGATATGTAAAAAATCCCCCTTTAAAAGCGATGGACGGCGTCTTTTTTTTCTTATACCGAAATTACCATTCACCTCGGATCTAGCTCAGGGAAATCGCGTTTAAAGCTGATAACCAACTTTGTCATCTCGAGTAATAAACTTTTGGAAAGAAAAATATAGTGATGACATCTGGCGATATGACGGCTAGCCCGTTTGTCATCTCGACTTCGGAGAGATCTTAAAACGCTTTATATGCGTATTGCCTAAGATCTCTCCTATCGTCGAGATGACAAAGTCTCATACTTTAAAGTGTCTAAAAATGAGCTGGTTACAAATGATGTCATTATAAGTAAAAAACATTGTAAAAGAAAAATATAGACATGACATCTGGCGAAACGCAGGCTAGCCCGTTTGTCATCTCGACTTCGGAGAGATCTTAAAACGCTTTATATGCGTATTGCCTAAGATCTCTCCTATCGTCGAGATGACAAAGTCTCATACTTTAAAGTGTCTAAAAATGAGCTGGTTGCAAATGATGTCATTATAAGTTAACAAACTTAAAGAGAAAAAATAGAGATGACATCTGGCACCTCACCTGCTAGTCCGCTTTGTCATTTCGACGTGAGACCACGAAGTAGCATTAAGGCATTTAAAAAACAAATTAATTTCTTAATAAATCCTAAGGCGCTTAACATAGCAAACTTTCTAGGATCTCTCCTTAGGTCGAGATGACAAAACGCCTAATTGAAAGTATCTTAAAATGAGCAAGTTGAAAATGATGTCGTTATAACCTAAGGAGGGATCTTAAGCGCCTTACAGTACAGGTGAGTTGGTGTCAGCCTGAGCTCCATCGAAGGCTAGTAAATGGGAGTCATCTTAAAAGCCTGACTCAAAATTAAACAGGCCTTTGATATGAGATCAAAGACCTGCAATATAACCAATTAAAGAAGGGACATGTAATTAAATAAAACCATCGAGAGGCGATTTACCTGGAAGGCCTTTTACCTGAGATTTAAATCATAAGATGTCAAATGATAAGCGCATCCTCCAAATAAGTCAAGTTTAATTAACCATTCCAGTTACTTCAATCTCCTTCAATTTCGCGTTAGAGGCATCAATAAAAGTTATTTTAACAAAACGTCCTTCCATGCCGTCAACCTTTATCTTTTCAAAAAGTCTCTTTTTCCCACCGTCTGTAAAATCGGCTATCAGTTTCCAGTCCTGTTTATTTTCACTTATCTCAACCTTAAATTTGTAGAGGTCTTCTTTGGGAAATTTAATATCGATTTCAGAGAGTACAAGCTTCTTTTCGGTGTCTAACACCCATGAAGGAAGGGCGTCATTCGCTAAAGGCTGCCACCAGGTATCGCTGTTTCCATCTGCCCCATAGCCCGCCGGATGATCTTTAAGTGAAGTACTGGCAAAAGTTGGATTATAGCGCCCAAATTTTTGATTACCAGCGGCTTGCTGCGCTTTTTTATCAAATCTTTTATATGGTCGGTTAAGAACTTTCGCACTTACTCCATCAATAAAAGGGAATGAACCGGTAAACCTGACTTTTATGTCACTTGGAGGAAGGCCGGGAGAAGTGGCTCTGATAGTAGTTTCACCGGCATACCACGACCTGATTTCAATAGAAGCCTTACCATCCATGATGCTTATGTCTGAGCCTTCTTCGAAAGTTATAGCGTTTCCGGTTGGGAACTCTCCCGGCCCGGATATAACTGCCAACTGAACGGGCGGAGTATTACTTAGTGGCTTGCCTTTTTCATCTACCACAGTAAGCAGCAGTTTGATATCTTCAGTTCCATCAGAACTTGCCAAAACTGTATCCGCTTCAAGTTTAAGCCCTGCGGGGGTACCTGGCTGAGGCCATTCTGGCGGCGAAATTTTAGAGTACTCATTTCGGTACCAATACCAGGCTCTTTTAGGAATTCTGAAATAATCCACCACACCCATCTTACCTAATTTTTCACCGGCGATAGAGCCATGGTCAAAACCACACCAAATTGCCTGCCCGCTTCGCCAATCATGTACTGGCTTACCATTATCCTTCTCAATGTCGCCGAAACCTGGTTCATATTTTCCGGGCCTGTCTGCGGTTGTACTGCCATATTCTGATACCACAGTTGGAATACCCGGATTCTGGAATACTGAAATCGAAGCACCATCGCCATTATAGCCTGCAACATCCCCCAAAATATCTATTCGTGTTTCATCTAATGGCCTTTGTGCTCCGCCTATAGCTGCGGCTCTGCTTGGGTCCAGTTTATGTGTCAGTTCAACCGTTTTTTTCAGGAGCTCCCTCATTGGTTCTATAGTAGAGGGATGAGTAAAAAATGGCTCATTAGACATGCTCCAAACTATTACCGAAGGATTATTTCTAAATATCCTGATCATTTCTCCCAATTGCTGGAGCACGCTAGCGTCAAATCCTGCACGGTCTTCTGCCCTCGTTGGGTAAGCACTGGAATTCCAATAACCTTCGGGAATAAATCCACCGATTCCCCAAAAAGCATTTTCTGACCATAACAGCACTCCCTCCCTATCGCAAGCACTAGCAAAAGCTGGATCATGTGGATAATGGGAGCCCCTGATAAAGTTAAAACCAGCTTCCTTTATCATTTTAACATCCCGTAGGAAGCCTGAATTACTAACCGCATCACCCCAGCCTGCATGGTCTTGGTGTACATTAGCGCCTAAAAGGTAAAGCTTCTCCCCATTGAGAAAAAATCCCTTATCAGCAGTCCATCGTACGGATCGTATTCCAAAGCTGGTTTCGTATCTGTCTAACTGCTTATTTCCATCAAACAAGGTGCTTACTGCCTTATATAAGTTTGGATGAGCAGGATGCCACAGTGCTGGATTTTTCAAGTTAGGCACAACCTGATTTACTAGTGCTGTTTGTCCGGATTTAATAACCTGCTTTGACGAAAGCGAGGCAAGCACTTTCCCCGTCGGCGAAATAATGTCTGTTTTTAAGCTAATGGAACGAGCCCTTCCATCAGTATTCTCAATCTCTGTAGCAATATTTACGGTAGCTTCTGTTGCACTAACCTGGGGAGTTGTTATAGAAGTGCCATACCAGGCAACGTGCACCGGATCGGTAACAACTAAATATGCATCCCTGTACAATCCTCCCGAAAAAACATGCTCACCAGCCCTGGGCGCTAATTGCGGGTTCCAAAGATTATTCAAACGAACCGCAATTAAATTTTCTCCTTGTCTCGCAAACTTTGTAATATCTATAGAAAACCCTGTGTACCCCCCTTTGTGGCTACCAGCTTTTTTATTATTTACAAATATTTCCGCATCCTGAAAAGCACCTTCAAACTCGATATTAATCCTTTTACCGGTATAGGTTGAGGGAATATCAAACCTCTTTCTGTACCATCCGTAGCCAACGTAAAAGTCTGGCGACATAAAATACGGTATGCTAAATGAGTGTGGCAGGCCCACGATTTCCCAATCCGAGTCGTTAAATACGGTAGCTTCAGCACCCCTTTGATCCCCTAATTTAAATTTCCAATCCCGATTAAAATTGAGCTTGCTGCGTACCGTTTGTGCAATTCCCTGTCCGACAAACAAGAGCAAGAAAAAAATAAAAACGCTGGCATTTTTTTTCATATAAGTGTGTGTGTGTGTGTGTGTGTGTGTGTGACTATTAATTTCGGTTATATATGGTCATCCTTCTCCTATTACACGCTCAAGTGAAATAGAACTCAGGATTTTTATATTTAGCAAAAGAAGAAGTTGAAACCGAAGCATCCTGATCAGTTGTTGAATATCTGAGCAACGCCGATTTCAATTACGAACCTTCATCCTCAAAGTCTGGACTGCCCGATACAAATAGTTCGCTACAGATTGGTACCGGAGGCCAGTTATCTCCCCTATCTCATTATGGTCAAGCCTTTTATTAAACCTCAACATCATAATTTTCCTTTGTCGCGCTGGTAAACTCTTTAACGCTGCCTGAACAATTTCTTTTTGCCGCAAATTTGTTTCTCGTTCTGTAATTGTTTCCTCAATTGAGCTTTGGACAGGGTCCCGGAACTTCGAAACTTCTATCGATTCCCACTTTAACTCCATCGCCTCAGAAGCCCTAATATAGTTTAAGCACATTGAGCGGGTCGCTGCGAAAAAGTATCCCGCAACATTTTCCACTTTTCCGATAGCTTCCCTTCTTGACCACAATTTCATAAACGTGTCCTGTAGTATGTCGTCAGTCAATGCTTTATCCTTAACCATACTCTTAACAGAAGAGTACATTTTTGCTGAAAATGCCTTTTGATCACCAGTACAAGCTTTATCCCAAAGCTTCGATAACTCCTTTGAATCTGCAGACATGATGATTTACATAATTGGTTAATAATTGCCCTTGTGTTTTCTAAGCCCGGAATTTATAATAGCATGGATTATAATCTTCGGAAGTGTTACAAAGTTGGGTGAATAAAATAGGTTAAGAGCGGGGGTAAATAATATTAAACATGGGGGATATGTATAAAAATGCTCATGACATGCGAAAAATATGGAATTATTAACCGACAGACAGGGTTTGAAACCACTGTCTGCAGCCTCCTATACGCGGACAGAGTTCCAAACCTTGTCCGACGTTTTAAAGATGACTCCAGGCGAGTGCAGGCTAGCCCCGCATTGTCATCTCGAATAAAGAGCTTTACAAAAAGCAAAATATGGTAATGACATCTGGCGATATGCAGGCTAACACGCTTTGTCATTCCGACGACAGGAGGAATCTTAAAGCGCTTAGTTATGCGTAATGCTTTAAGATCTCTCCTTAGGTCGAGATGACAAAACGCATAATTTGTAACTCGTTAAAAATAAACAACACGCAAATGATATCATTATAACTTCGGAGAGACCTTAAAGCGCTTTATTATGCGTATTGCCTAGGATTTATTGAGAAGATAATTTGCTCTTTAGTAGCCTCAATGAGCTCCCTTGGTTCGGTTATTAAGGACTTAATTTGTTTTTAATGGCCTTAATGCTACTTCGTGGCTCCTATCGCTACAATGACAAAGCTCCACGTTTAAAACACCTCAAAATCAACAAGTTGCACCAAACGTCATTATAGATATCAGCTTATATATAGTGATAACATGGCGCACAGGATTTCTATTGCCGTTGACTTCAGTCAACGGATATTTGAAACATACAAGGGGCTTTAGCCACATTAATGACATTCCTTATCCGTCAGCTGAAGCAGACGGCAATAGATACCCTTCACAGTGCTTTAATAAATAAGCAATTTTAAACTTACCCCCCTTTTTATATAAGCTTACCCCCTTAATATATCTTCCGGAGATCTTAAATTGCGCACCAAAAAACTTAAAAGCAACAGCTTATTTAAAAGTTTAATTTCTATAAAAATTATACTGACCAATTATTTCAAGTATCCAAGTAGTATTGTGAAACAACAGCCAATAAATGAAGTACAAACCATTAAAACACATAAATATCTTTTAAGCAACACTCCCAATAAAGATGAATTTCGATGTGTATTAATAATTTATAAATCCCGTTATACTACTGATTATTAAGACGAAAGTCTTATATTTCAATTACATTCCTGCTCTGATTGCGTGATATGAGGTTTCTGATTCTTACTTTCTCTTTCTTTTTTTGTCTATGTAGCGCCTATCCCTCAGATTCTGTTAGTGTACGATACCTTGATATCGACGATGGCTTATCAAACAACCTGGTGAGGTGTATATATCAAGACCATAACGGATTTATGTGGTTTGGTACTTACGACGGACTAAACAAATATGATGGGTCTTCTTTTCGAATTTTCCGCAATATCATTGGAGATACAACCTCACTCTTAGATAATCATATTTACAGTATTGACTCTGACTACAAGAATAATATCTGGGTGGGTGGACCGCTGGGAGTAAGTATTTATAACGCAGCTAAATCACAGTTTACAATTCCTTTTTTCAGGAAAACTGATAACAAAGTCCTTCCATTAAGAGAGTACACTTTCGCTATAAAAAAGGTAAACGATTTAGTCCTGGTTGGTACAAACTCCTCCGGACTTATAGTTTTTTCAAAGAACAGTCGGACTGGCCAACAGATTTCCTTCAATGGAACCAAAAGGACCAGTTACAGTGTCTCTAGTGTAGAGTACGATCCTATACAAAATCATGTATGGATTTTCATCAATAATGTAGGGTTATGCAGGTATGATTTGAAGGCAAAAAAAATCATTCAAATAGCACCCGATTCAATGGTTTGTGAGCGGTTATTTATAAAACGCAATGGCGAGGTGTTTATATGCAATAACAATGGTGTTTATAGGCTCGAAAAAAACACTCTCAAACCCTATGAATCAATTCCAAGGATGAATGTTAGAGATATAATTGAGGATGATAAAAATGGCTTGTGGATAGCCTCTGATGGGAACGGATTATGGCATTTGCCACCCAATGCAAGCAGGGCTGTTCGCTTTTCAACTAAAAACGGATCAATAAATAGTAATTCCATATATGCTATCTATCTTGATAAAGATAAAAGGAAATGGGTAGGAACTTTAAGAGGTGGAATCAATATAATTGAAGAAAAAAAGAGCCTTTTCAAGGCTGTTTCCTTTGAAAGCAGCCTTGAAAAAGAAGAAAACAATTTTATCTTATCTCTTTGTGAGGATTCACAATCCAATTTGTGGATAGGGACAGACGGAGCTGGATTACGCTACTGGAACAAATCATCGAATAGCTCCACAACCTATGTTCATTCCAGCAAGCCAGGTTCTATTAGCAGCAACTTTGTCACCTGCATCATAAAAGACAGTCAAAATGAGCTTTGGTTATCTACCTGGTTTGGTGGCATCAACCGTTTCAATAGAGCCAATAATACTTTTAAGTGGTATAACTGCTACAATCCATATAAAAAGCTAGCTGAAAACAATGTGTGGTCTATGTATGAGGACAAGCAAAAACGTTTATGGGCTAGTTGTTCATCGGGCGGCCTTTATACCTATAACAGAGCTTCCGACAGGTTTGAGCTCTTCGATAAATCGCTTAATGTTTTCCAGATACTTGGCGAAGATCGGGAAGGAAAACTATGGGGAGGGAATAGCAATTCCCTTGTATTGATAGACCGTTTAAAGAGAAAGCATAAAACTTTTACAATAGGATATTCGGTAACGAGTTTTCAGGACGACGAAAACAATATCCTATGGATAGGCACAGAAGGCGGAGGCTTAGTAAAATTTGACAAGGTTACTCAAACCATTACAAGGATTACCACAAATAATGGATTACCAGGTAACGTCGTATTGAGAATCCTGAAAGACAAAAAAGGAAATCTTTGGATAAGTACATACCATGGGCTCTGCAGGTTTAATCCAACTTTAAACACTTTTAGAAATTTTACCCGGGTTGACGGATTGCTAAGTAATCAGTTCAATTACAATGCTGCGCTTATTTTTAAAAGTGGAGAATTCCTGTTTGGTGGAATAAAAGGGTTTATTAGTTTTTTTCCTGATAAAATTCACGACAAAAAGACTTCCCCCAAGCTTTTTTTGACCGGATTGAAAATCGATAATGTTCCGGTTGAAGAAGACGATACTTTTGTAACCGGAAGAAACAAAGACCTTGTAACCAGCATAACACTCCCATTCGATAAGGCAACACTTTCCCTTGATTTTATTGCATTAGAATATTCAGCGAAAAATAATTTACAGTTTGCTTATTACCTGAAAAATTGGGACAAAAGCTGGATAGTTAACAATAGCAAAATTGCAAACTATAGTCGCCTAAGCGAAGGTAATTATACTTTTTATGTTAAAGTTTTAAACACAGCAGGAATATGGAGTGCTGAACAAAAATTACTATCAATTGAAGTTCTTCCTCCATGGTATAGAACCTGGTGGGCTTATCTTCTTTATTTGACCGGGACCCTGGCTGTAATCGGCCTATATATCCACTATAATAAGCGCCAGGAGCGGTTACGTTATGAAATACGCCTTGCTTTAATTGAAAAAGAAAAGGAAAAGGAATTAACCGAAAGAAAAATCTCATTTTTCACTCATATCTCTCATGAATTCAGAACACCGCTTACATTAATAATAAGCCCGCTAATGGAGCTGGTAGCTGATACTGTATCACAAATACATCGTAAGAAGCTCACAATTATTCAAAGGAATGCTAAGCGCCTGTTAAGCCTGGTAGACCAACTGCTACTATTCCGGAAGGTTGATTCGATAGAGCAGCAACTTAAAATGGAAAATTTTGACCTGACTGAAGCATGTAATGAAGTCTTCCTATGCTTTACGCAGTTAGCATCGTCAAAAAATATAAATTTACTATTTCAGAAGCCAAACAAATCTCATATCGTCCAGGGCGACAGAGAAAAGATCGAGATAATTCTGTTTAACCTGCTTTCAAATGCCCTTAAATATACTCCGGCAGGAGGAGAAGTGGTTTTATCAATTAATGAAACCGCTGAACACTTAGAAATTCTTGTAAAAGACACAGGATATGGTATTCCTGAAAATATCGGCGACAGGCTTTTCGAATCATTTTATCAGGCAGAAAATACAGATAAAGCTTCAGAAACAGGATTCGGCATTGGCTTATATGTTTCTCAAAAACTTGCGAAGGCTCATTCCGGGAACTTGTCTTTTACCAGTTTTGAAGGACAGGGAACAACGTTTACTTTAACCTTGCCTAAAAACAACGCTCAAGCAGATTCCATATCACTTAACCAACCTGTGGAAGGACGGCAAAGCATTGTTAAAAGGTTCGTTGAAGATCTGATGGAAGATAATGAAATCGATGAGGATGTGAATGACAATGAGTCCAGAGTTATTGATAAAATTATTTCGGGATTGCCATCAATGCTTATTGTTGATGATAACGCCGAACTCAGAAATTATATCAAACAGATCTTTATTCAACAGTTTAATATTTATGAGGCAGACAATGGAGCGTCGGCATTTGAATTAATAAGTAAGGTGCTTCCGGACATTGTAGTGAGCGACGTGCTAATGAAAAAAATGAACGGTATAGAATTATGCCGCAAAGTTAAAGAATCAAGCACATTAGCTCATATTCCGATAATTTTATTGACAGCGAGTACATCGGAGGAGTCGAGATTAAAAGGGATAGAATTTGGTGCAGAAGATTATATTAAAAAACCATTCGACAAGGAACTGATCGTAGCCAAGGTTCAAAATATTTTAAAAACACGGAACAGGCTTCAACAGTATTTTTTGAATACGCTTACCTTACAACCAACATCCGGTATCGATAACGACCACAAGGATTTTTTGGAACGCTGCATAAAAATTATTGAAGCTCACCAGGATGATACTGAATTTACCGTTCAAACCTTTGCTCAGGAAATTGGCATGAGTCACCCCACCTTATACAGGAAAATTAAGTCCATCTCAGGCCTTACCGTAAATGTTTTTATCCGATATCTGAGATTACGTAAGGCGGCAGATTTACTGATCAATACTAACAAAACCATTTTGGAAGTAACTTACGTTACTGGCTTCAATGACATGAAGTATTTTAGGGAGCAATTTTCCAAGTTGTTCGGAATGAAACCCTCGGAATTTGTAAAACGTTACCGAAAGCCATTGGGGAATAAAATTGGTAAAAAGGATGGATGATATGCATCATGATTACTAAACTCTCTAGGATTTTGTCTCCCATCGTTATAATGACATCATTTTCAACTTGTTCATTTTAAGGCACTTCAAATTAGGCGTTTTATCATCTGGAGTAATGAACTTTTGCAAAGAAAATAGAGATGACATCGCGCACTTTGTAGGTTAACCCGCTTGTCATTTCGACGATAGGAGAAATCTTAAAGCGCTTTGTCTGCAAGGCGTCTAGGATCTCTCCTATCGTCGAGATGACAAAGTTTCATATTTAAAAACCCTAAAATGAGCTGTAGGTATTGCGCCGTGTCATCACCAATTTTTCTTCTTTAAGCTTGTCAACTCGGAATGCTAGCAATTACTCATACCCATTTACTGCACCAAAATCTCATAATTCCCGCCCTGTTTAGTGCTAAACTCTATACTGTATAAGTTTGTGGAAATTTTCTTTGAAACGATACTGTAGCCATTCAGTTTGACTGGTTTGTTGACATATATCAAACATTTCTCCCCGCTTTTCGACTGAATATCTGCGGATTTCAGTCCCTGATCATCCCATTTAATTCCGATCTCAAAACCACCTCTGCCTTTAAGTCCGCTTACCCGGCCGCTTTTCCATGCAGAAGGCAATGCGGGTAAAAGATGAATATATTCGGAATGGCTTTGAAGCAACATTTCCGCTATACCTGCGGTTGCTCCAAAATTACCATCAATTTGAAAAGGCGGATGTCCACAAAAAAGGTTTGTATAAGTCCCTCCTGCATCCGACATATTAACCCGGTAACTCTGGGTAGGAAATAGCAGGTTTTTCAGCAATAAATATGCGCGGTCACCATCTTTCAATCTTGCCCAAAGATTTATTTTTGCGGCAAGAGACCAGCCGGTTCCAATATCAGTTCTTACCTCCAGGCTATTTCTGACAGCATTGGCAAGTTCAGGAGTTTTAATCGGGTCGATTTCTTTTCCGGGGTGCAGGGCAAACAGATGCGATACATGACGGTGAGTAAGTTCAGTTTCTTTAAATTCCTCTCTCCATTCCATCAAACGCCCGTCTAAACCTATTTTAGGTTTTTCGAGATTTTCTGATGCCAATTTTATCTGACTTACCACTAAATCAGATTTTTGCAATATGGCGGAAGCTTGCAGAACTGCAGAAAATAGCCCTGAAATTACCTGCTGATCATGCGAAGGGCCCATGCTTATTGAACCAACCGAGCCATCAGGAGCTTTAAAAGAATTTTCCGGAGAGGTTGAAGGACCTGAAACCAGTTTCCCTGTATGAGGATCTTTCACCAACCAATGCAGGTAAAATTGCGCTGATTTCAGTAATGTCGGATAAATTCTTTTCAAATAAGTTAAATCCCTGGTAAATGTGTAATGATCCCATAATTGCTGGCACAGCCAACCTCCTCCCGCCACATACAATCCCCAACTAGTACCTTCGCCAGGAGAAGTATAGCCCCACACATTAGTTATTGGCTCTACACACCAGCCCTCTAGTCCATATTGCACCCGGGCAGTTTGTTCACCGGGCTTAACTAAAGATTCTACTAAATCAGCAAATGGATTAAAGCAATCAGATAAATTAGTCAGATCGGCAGGCCAGTAATTAATCTGCACATTAATATTTGTGTGATAGTCACAATTCCAGGGTGTTTGTATTTTATTTGCCCACATACCCTGAAGATTCGCCGGTAACGAACCCTCTCTTGAAGACGAGATCAGCAAGTATCTGCCAAACTGGAAATACAATTCCTGCAAATGCAGATCATCTGCGTTTTTTAGGCGGAGGTCTGTAGGAATATCGTCCTTTTCTATAGTAGAAAGTTGCAGGTTCACTCTCTCAAACAATGCTTTATAGTCTTTCTCATGCTTTGCAAAAAGCGTAGAGTACGAAAATGCCGAAGCTTTATCAAGCTGTTCCAATGAAGTCTTAACCGGATCATCTCCCCGGTATGTAGGAAATTTTAACTTATAATCAGTAGCTGCAGTAAGAACAAGTATAACTTCATCGGCTGCACTTACAGAAACAGTACTATCCTGATATTCCACTTCGCCGCCTTTCGCTATGGCTTTCAACCGTGCAGCGTATTTTAATCCCTCTCCTTCTTTTCCGTTATCTAAAACTCCAGCCATTAGTAAGTGATTGTTCAATGCTGTGGTTTTAAACCTTTCTGGTCTGGTCATTGACACCTTAAAGGAAACAGCATTCTTTTTATCTGCCGAAATCCTGATCACCAAAGCCCTATCCGGATAACTGGCAAAAATCTCGCGTTTAAACCTTACTCCATCTTGTATATAGGAGACCGCAACAAGTCCTTTGTTTAAATCGAGCTCCTTCCGATAGTTAGAATACGGTTTATTGGATTTAAAATCAAATCGAAGGTCACCAAGAGTTTGGTAACAACCATAGGGTTTGCCCCCCGATCCGGGGCCTTTGCAGACCTGGGTCTTTTCTGTCAGTTTATTAGCCTCTTTATATTTACCATTGAACAGCAGTTGTCGTATCTCATTCAATGCCTTTGATGCATCCGGATTGTTACTATTATCGTCGGGACCTCCGGACCACAATGTTTTTTCATTTAGCTGAATTCTTTCATGATTAACATCCCCAAAAACCATGGCTCCTAAAAAACCATTCCCCACAGGTAAAGCCTTCAGCCATTCTGCATCACTCTGCCATGGGTCTCGGGTATCAATAGCCTGCGAATTTGCTGGCTGCCCATACCATAATTTCATATCAGGCTTCTTTTGAGCCCAGCAAAATGATGAAAAAGTAATTCCTACAATGAAAAGAATAATCCTGGTGTGTGTCATTTACTTATTTTTTTCCGTTCAATAACCTGTTTAAGAGGCTATTAAATATTTATAATTTTTGTATTATGTGGGGAACCTTAAAAAACTCAGAGCCCATTTATTAAAGACGCATTTACCAGACCCGTTTACCCTTTTTTTAGAAAATAAAAATGCTGCCGTTTTTTTACGTGTTCTTTCAGGCAAAAAAGCATCAAAATTTTTCAAAATAGCTGGGCTACGAGCAGGGAAATGGCTCTTAAAGAAATACGTATTTATGGGCGAGTTTGGATGTCCACGCTATACGCGGGCTGACCTTTCTCTCTCTGGGGCTACTGTGTGTACACAAGTATTTGATATTTAAGCGATTTGCAGGAGGGGATTCGAAATAGGCAGAAACGCTGATTCGGAGGCGGTGCCTTGCGAAGTGCCTGGGTAGAAATTCACTTATCAGCGAGGCTGTGTATGAGGAAGGTGCATTGTCGGGTTTTCTGAAGCGATGGGATGTGCGGA